>ENA-OWON01000044-OWON01000044.1-gut-metagenome-genome-assembly--contig:-NODE-44-length-95321-cov-19.950811_pt1 | contig 95321 bp, 107 predicted proteins | sample MGYA00248257_ERZ651798 | MGnify/ENA primary metagenome ERZ651798 (study PRJEB26908, sample SAMEA4031708) | gut metagenome | biome: gut; feature: normal infant; material: stool | place: China | collected... | reverse complement strand
GAGCTGCTGCTTCGCGTAATAATGGAGCGTGATATTAAGGTTATAGACGTCAGGGGGCAGGATGAATTAAAAAATCCCATGATTGGCGGGCGATGTATTACCTTGGATGTGCATGCAATAGATGTCGATGGCAGGCATATTGATATCGAGGTGCAGATCAATGCGGAAGGCTCGCATGTCAGAAGAGCCAGATATCACAGCAGTATGATGGATGCGAGGATGCTTAAGGAAGGACAGGAGTTTAAGGAGATTAAGGATTCCTACGTGATTTTTATTTATGATCACGATAAATTCAGAAAGGGACTGCCATTTTATCACATTCAAAGACGTGTTGATGAAACAGGCGAAGTCTTTGGAGACGGTTCACATATCATCTATGTAAATGGAAGGTATGAAGGTAATGATGATATAGGTCGGATGATGAGAGATTTTCACCAGTGCAGGCCGGAGCAGATAAAAAGCGAGGCATTGTCAAAAGCAGTGGCTTATTACAAAGAAAAGGAAGGACGTGGTGCTATGAGTGAAGCAGTAAGACAGTATGCAATGGAATATGCCAAAGAATATGCAAAAGAATATGCAAAGGAATATGCAAAGGAATATGGAGAGGAACAGAAGCAGGCTGGTATTAAACAGGGTGAAAATTATATGCTCTATTCGCTTGTGCAGGATGGAGATATAAATCCAGAGAAAGCTGCGGGAAGACTCGAAATTACAGTTGACGAGTTGAGACATCAGATGAACGAGGCAGGTTATCAGATTCCGACAGGGGCATAATACCGGCTAAATTTTAGGTGTACATTTTTTACATAAGATAGAACACAAAAAGCGGTTTCAGGACATTGCATCCTGAAACCGCTTTTATTGTAAAAATTATATCCAAAGTTAATTATTTGTTAGATCTTCTCCAAATGTGCATCTTCTCAGCCTCTTTGATGAGCTCATCACGGAAATCAGGATGAGCAACTGAGATGATTGCCTCTGCCTTCTGCCATGTAGAAAGACCCTTTACATTTACCATACCATACTCTGTAACGATATAGTGAGTGTTGGCTCTTGTGTCAGTAACGACAGAACCCTCTACAAGAGTAGGACGGATACGTGAGTGAACTACGCCCTGCTTGTCGGTGAAGGTTGAAGAACAGCAGATAAAGCTCTTTCCACCGTTTGACATATAAGCACCGAGAACGAAATCAAGCTGTCCGCCGGCACCGCTGATGTGCTTTGTGCCTGAGGTCTCTGAGCTGATCTGTCCGAAGAGGTCAAGGTCTACACAGTTATTGATTGAGATGAAATTGTCAAGTGCGGCAATATTCTTGATATCATTTGTGTAGCTTACCGGGGCACTCATGAGCTCAGGATTCTCATCGAGATAATCGTACATCTTCTTGGTTCCGGCACCGAAGCCGTAAGCCTGACGATAACGGTCGATGTTTTTCTTTGCTCCTGTTATTTTTCCGGCCTTTGCGATATCAACGAATGCGTCAACGTACATCTCTGTGTGGACACCAAGATCCTTGAGGTCTGACTCAGCGATGAGTGAGCCTACTGCGTTTGGCATTCCGCCGATACCGAGCTGGAGACAGGCACCGTTTGGAATCTGGTCAACGATAAGCTCTGCAACCTTCTTGTCTACATCTGTTGCAGGACCACCGGCACCAAGCTCTCCGATTGCAGGGTTATCACCCTCAACAATGTAAGAAACCTGTGAAATATGTACATTGGCCTCTGAACCGCCGTGACAGCGAGGCATGTTTTCATTGACCTCAACGATGATTTTCTTTGAAGTCTCGCATACAGCACCGAGGTGAGATGCGTTAGGACCAAAGTTGAAGTATCCGTGTGAATCCATCGGTGCAACCTGGAACATAGCGACATCGTCAGGTGTTGTTGAATCTCTATAATAACGAGGAAGCTCTGAGTAACGGATTGGTGAGTAGAAAGAACAGCCTCTCTTGATAAGCTTTCTCTCATAACCGCCCATATGCCATGAGTTCCATGTGAAATGCTCGCCGGCATCCTCACGCTCGAAAATGGCAAGTGGCTTAAGCAAAATACCACCACGTACATTGACATCCTTAAGTTCATCAGTTCTTCTGGCAAGTGCCTTGTCGAGGGCATCAGGTGTGCCTGTGCACCAGCCGTAGTCAACCCAGTCGCCTGATTTGACAATCTTTACTGCCTCATCTGCTGAGACAAGTTTCTGCTTGTACTCTTCTAAAAAGCTCATAAAATCCTCCTTAGATACCTAAAATGATAGTAGCAAAATGCTACGTTAAAAAAATAACAAACCCTATAATCTCTATATTATCACTTTAGAGAGGATTTTACAAGTTGGTAAATGCTGATAGAGACTTTTATATGACAGCCTCTGCTAGTCACCCTCCGGAAGCATCCATTCCTCAGCCTGCTTTTGATAATCGGCCGCCTGGCTGCGCAGTGAATCAATCAGCTCCTTATCGCCTTTAAATACATTCCTTGATTTAGGAGGAAGCGAATCAAGCTTTTTCTGCTTCTCATCAGCCCATCTTGAGTAGCACTCAGACAGGGCATGAAGCGCCTTGCCACCGCCGCACTCAACATCAAGTACCGGCTTTGTCTCGAAGGCAGCGTTGTAATACCACAGGCTTGCCTCCTCATAGTCTGCCTTGTCGAAATAGTACGCACCGAGCTCACAGCATACCTCGCTGCAGCCATCAACTGCTACATTTTTTAGGGCAACAGAAAAAAATTTGTCGTAGTCGCCATTCATGCGATAGTAGCGGGATAGCACGCAGGTGGATTCGATGTCAGGGCTGTTGCGGTACTCACCCTGAAAATATGGCAGGGCATTGGCAAAATCCTCGGGACTTCCGCATTTTAAAAGCTCCTTGGCATACATAGTCGCTATACTTTTTGGCAGGGTGCCGTTTTTTTCAAAGGAGCGCTTGAATATGGTGAAATCACGCTTGCCGTGAGTGCCCTGCGGCAGATGTTGTATACAGATATCGCTGTCATAGACTACAGGCTCTAAGCGCACAGTCTCGTGCACCGGATTAATCCATGTAAACGTGCGAAGCCTCTTGAACAGCTTCGGGCGATACTCTGAGGATGAATTTTGCACCGTGTTGAATTTGCTTGGAGTAATGTATTTCATCTGGACAATCTCAATTTCCGGCAGCAGCGCGGCCTTAAGCATCATGAAACGCCTGCGGTTGGTGTCGTCGAGCACCTCGTCGGCATCAGGTGCATATATGTATTCCTGCGTAGCCTTGGAAAACGAAAAATTCCTGGCCGCAGCAAAATCGTCACACCATGAGAAATCATAGATTTTGTCAGTATACCGTGCAGCTATCTCCTTTGTACTGTCAGTCGAGCCGGTGTCCACTATGATGATTTCATCCATCAGCCCTTTGAGACTGTTCAGGCATCGTTCGAGCACCTCTTCTTCATTCTTTACTATCATGCATAAGCTAATTGTAATCATATTTATCTCCATTTACCGGTCGGATGTTATAATTGTATTATAATATATATCGGCATGTTTTGCAGAAATATTTGTGTATTGTAAATATTGCCGGGATTTCATATAATTGAAATGTAATGTCGACAGATAAACTTATTTCTAAAGGCTATAGAATTTCAGATAAAATGTATAATCAGATTTTAGCAAGGAATAATGAAGTAAATTAGAAGAGGAACAAACATGGAAAATCATACAATTGTAACCCTGAAAAAAGGCGAAGGACGCACTATAAAGGCAGGTGGCGCATGGATTTTTGACAATGAAATAGACACAATCACAGGCACCTTTACAAACGGAGATATTGTTGTGGTACACGATTTCGACGGATATCCGATGGGGCGCGGCTTCATAAACCAGAATTCAAAAATCCGTATCAGAATGATGACAAGAAAAGCAGACCAGCTGATTGATGACAATTTCCTCAGGATGAGAGTGCAAAATGCCTGGGATTATCGCAAGCAGGTGATGGCAGGAGGCAATGACAATGTGTCTGATTTAAACTGCTGTCGTGTGATATTTGGCGAGGCTGATTTCCTGCCGGGTATTACAGTGGACAAATACGCAGATGTGCTTGTGGTGGAGTGTCTTGCACTTGGAATGGAGCAGTTTAAGGTGAAAATCGTTGAACTGTTAAAGGAAGTGCTGGCGGCGGACGGAATAAATATTCGTGGAGTATACGAGCGCAGTGATGCAAATGAGCGCAAAAAAGAAGGTCTTCCTAAGGTAAAAGGCTTTATAGGAGCCGAGTTTGACACAAATGTGGAGATAGTAGAAAACGCAGTTCACTATATGGTCGATGTGGAAAATGGACAGAAAACAGGCTTTTTCTTAGACCAGAAGTATAACAGGCTTGCTATGCAGCGCATCTGCAAGGGGAAAAGAGTGCTCGACTGCTTCACGCACATGGGTACATTTGCTCTTAATGCGGGAATTGCAGGGGCAAGTGAGGTCACAGGACTTGATATATCAGAGTATGCGGTTAAGCAGGCTACAGAAAATGCGAAGAGAAATAATCTCTCAGACACAGTGAAGTTTCGCGTTGCAAATGTGCTGGATGAGCTGCCACGGCTCGCTGCAGATGGTGAAAAATATGATGTGGTCATTCTGGATCCTCCGGCATTTACAAAGTCGCGTGAGGCCACCAAAAATGCGATAAAGGGCTATCGCGAGATTAACATGAAGGGACTTAAGCTTGTTAAGGATGGTGGCTTTCTGGCTACCTGCTCATGCTCTCATTTCATGACGCAGGAGCTGCTTGCAAAAACGGTCAAGGAAGCGGCAAAGGCCACTCACAAAAGGCTGCGCCAGGTGGAGTTCCGCACACAGGGACCGGATCATCCGATACTGTGGGCCAACTCAGCTAATGTACCGGAGTCGTATTATCTTAAGTTTTTCATTTTCCAGGTCGTTGATGAGAAGTAGATGACAGAAAGTGGCGGAAATGCTTGATTTACAAGGGCTGGAAGGTCTTTAGTTATATGTTGGAGTTATTCCACTTTTATGCTGTGGTCTATACCCCACTATAAAAAAATCAGAAAAGAAGCTATTTGGTATGTCACGGACATATATAGTAATTTGCTTTTGGGTTATCTAGCTGACTTTTTACTGAAGGTGAAAAACACGGTGGAATGTATATTGGATTTGATTCAAAAAAGAAAAAATAGTTTGGGGATATGGTAAATATTAGTGATAAAAATGCAGGGGTGAAGAGTGAAAAAATATATCGTACATTTTATTATATGGGGACTAGGTGTAATTAGTTACTATATATTAGACAAGACAACGGTCGGAGATGAGTTTCAGAATATTAGCGTATTATTAATCGGATGTTTGATGTTTTATGCAGTGTATTATATTTCTATGATATCAGAAATCAAGAAAATTGAATGTGAATTGAATGAATCGGGAATATTTGGCGGACGTGGCATGGGAATTTTAATAAACATGTTTAGCTTGCAGTATATATTTGAACTTTATAAGAAACCATTAGTTTGCATTGTTCTTATAGTAGTTTCTGTTATTGTGCTGATACTATCACGTAAATATATAAAATCTTTTTGGACAAAAAATATATGGAGTAGACAATTTTTACTTATTTTTATTGCATTTAATGTATTGGCGAGTTCTATAGGCAGTGTTCTTGGTTATAAGTGGGATGATATTTTGTTGGTTAATGTAGAAAATGTATCAAACGTAACAAAATTGATTCTTATAATATTTTATATTGTGATTTTTAAAAATACAGAGTTGCCAAACAGTTTTTTTATAAGATTTGCTTCTAAAAATGAGGCTTTGTTAGACAGAAAAAATTAGAAAATAAGCTTTTAATATATAGCATACGAAGGGATAATAATGGAGCAAGATAAGCGCGTAGAAGATAAAAAAGCTAGATTTATATTATTAATAACACAAGTGGTTTTATGGTTTATGGTGATGGTTATGGAAATGGTTGTTTTGATAGTTAAGCAGATAAATGTATCGGAACATATGCTTTTTCTGGTGTCTATAAATTTGATTATAATAGTAACTATTTTAATAAATGTTCACAATTATAGGAAAAACAAAAAGAGGATGTAATTAAGTAGATATCCATACTATACAAGAGGTAAGTGCTATGGAATGTTAATTGGAATCATTCAAAGTGAATGGTGTTATAGAAAAATCAGTGAAGAAACAAATTTGAGTAAAATAGACATATTGTTAAAAAAGGGAAGAATTTTGTTGGGAGCGATATTAATTATTATTGAAATAGTGATTAGAATGTTGTATCCGTCAATGTTTAAACTTTATGCAGCTTTGTTTTCAAAATGACCGGAAGTATATTCATAAATGTGTCCACCAATTCGTTGATTTTTCATCTGAAAGTTCGGTCACATATAATTGTGTGAGCATATGTTCGTGTGTGACCTACTTTATTAATTTTAAAGTACATGAAGGGAGTAATGAATTTGAATAAAGAGATTGTTGAAGGAATGTACATAGCTCTGATTTTTATTGCGGGATACTATTTAGTAAAGACGAAAAGAATTAATATTTTGTGGAAGGTATTGGCAGCTGTGAATATACTTTCATGGGCGTGTTTATTAGTAATATTAGCACTGGATATAAATGTAAGTGCTGATTTTATATCCTTAAATTTAGCAGCATGTATGTTGTTGGCTATTTTTACACCGATAATATGGTTTTCAGATAGAAAAAATATGGATATCTACAGTTTATTTGGAAATATAGGATTTGTATTAGTACTTAACAAGGAAGTAAATCAAATAAAACACAGTGCCAGACTAAAAGAAAACCTTCAGAAAATTCTAGGTCTTGATTGTTATCATAAGACATGGATCACAATATCGAAACCAAAAGATGAAGAAATTACATTGACTATGTTATTTTTCAGTAAAAAGGAATTTGCCTGCTTTGAACGAAAAATTGATAAGAAGTATATAGTAGAAAAGGAAAATGGATTTGGAACATTGGTTACTATGCAAATATAGGAGAGCAGCAATGAACAGAGAAAAATGTATTGTTAAGAAAAATATAATTACCATGTGACATATGAAATGAACGAAGCTGTATACATGAAAACTCTTGTTTTTTAGGATGGCTTAAAAAATAAGTTTGAGAAAATAATGGACTATAACTGGATTTTATTGAAAGGTATGAGGTATTATATGGAAACAATAAAAATACAGCACTTATTTGGTAGATTTTCTATATTTTTCTTGGTGTTAATTTTGGCAGTATTTGCTGAGGGATATTCAATTGATAGGTTGTGCTTGAATATAAATGGATTTCCATTTATTTTTATGAATGCATTTATGATTGTAGGAATAGCATATATTTATCAAAAAGCAACAAGGAAATTATTCATAAAGGAATTTGAGTATGAGATATATGAAGATTTCTTCTATATTAATGGGAATAAATATGAATACCAAGATGTAATAAAATGTGAAATTCATTATTTCGATTATTTTTTTATAAATGTATTGTGTTTGCATATAGACATGAAAAACACTTCTAAAAGCACCCTTTTGTTTTATTCAGAAGACTTGGATGAAGGAATAGACTATAAAGACATTCCATTGTTTAAGTTTTATGAATCAGTTAGCGAACATTTGAGAATCAGCTAACTATTGACAGATAGGGGTGAAAGAAAATAATAGGCTTGCCAGGATATAATTAGGGAGCCTATTATTTAATGTGGTGTTTTTGCAGGAGTAATATACCGCGGATTTTCATAACAATACTGTTACCCTCCTAGATTTTGTTCTAATTTTTCTCTACTCCATTGATAACTTACTTTTTTTAACAATCCATCGTTTTCTACTACTACCTTTGCAATCACCTCCCCCTTTTCACATATGTAATAAATACCATTCGTTTCATATACCACGTCAATTTCACTGAGCTGATATCTTTTGTATATAGAATTATTTTCTTGAACAATTTGTTTAATTAAATTATCTAAATTATCTTCATTTTTTCTGATATAGTATACAAGAGTGAAATCACCTTCATGTTTATAATCATGCTCGTCATATATGGACGCCGCCTCAAAATAATCATATTCGCCAAAATTCAATCCATAATAATCCAAAACTCTATCAAATGTATTATTTACACCTGATGCCGAACCCATCATAAGACAAAACAAACCAAAAAATAATGTCCCAAAAACATATATAAGACAATATATTTTTTTACTCTTTATATTTTCTCTATCACGATGTCTTCCATAACAAATCACATCCGTAATTTGCTTTGGGAAAAATAGCGTGATAAAAATTGAAAATATTGCATATAACAATCCCATAACAGTTTCTACCATTTCTTATTATTCCATCATTCATTTTAATTATATCATTTATACCATGCTTCGTCCATTTTTATCTAAATACGCTCATATAAAATTTAGGTACAAAACAAACCCAAAAATAATGTCAAATGCTTTGAAAAAGTGTCAATAAAAACATAAAATAATAAAAAAGTTTTGAACTAATTGACAATTGTTTAATTAATATATCTTGTGATAAAATATCCGCGAAGATAATGGAGTGCCATTATAAGGAGGTATTCAGAAATGAATAAAATAATAAACAAACAAGTTCTTGCTACGTTTGCATTAGTTACTATCATGGCAGGAGTGTTAATAGGTACTAATTGTATTTATGCAGCGCAGGACGCAAAAGAGACAACAACTATCCGGCTTATAAACCAGACTTATTTTAATGTTAAGAATATCAAGGTAACCTGGAACGATGGCAAAGAGCAGACTGTCAACACACTTGGCAGCCATGATTCAATTGATTTCTCATCAGATGCCGGAAGCGTATACAAAATGGATGTTACCGGAACAACCCAGTCCGGAGAAAAATTCACCGGACATTTTAAGGGACTGGTCGGCAAAGATACAAGAGTATTTATAGAGCTTGACGAGAATGCTGATGTTCAGGTTTTTATCCCACAGGGAGAAATTGATTAAGCATTAATTATTGTTCTTTAAGATCCGCCAGAGTGTGCTTCGGCTTATGCCGAGCCGCCTGGCGGTTTTTTCTTTATTGTCAAGTTCTTCGTGTAACACCTGAAGAATGATCTGATAATTTATCTCATCTAGAGTTCCATCAAATTTTACTGAATCATCAAAGACGCGTTCGTAGTCGGGCTCCTGTTTCAGGATGGCTTCTACAGTGTCACAGGAGATATACGGTGTCTTTGTTATTGTGACAAGCTCTTTAAGGACATGCTGCAGCTGGTCGAGATTGTTAGGCCAGTTGTACGAGAGCATTTTTTCCATTGCGTCAACGTCAAAGCCTATTATCTGTTTCCCAAGAGAGACATTGAACCGGTGCAGATAGAGCGCGGTTATACCGGAAAAATCGTCAATGCGCTCTCGAAGCGGTGGGAGATTCATGGTAAGGCAGGAAAGATGATTCTCCATAAAGGTGCGTATTGTGGCAAATGCAGGCTGATTGGAGTTGTTGGTGGAAAGCGAGACTATGAGTCTCATTCTCGTGCAAAGCTTCGTCTGATCTATATATTGAAACAAATCACCAATCTGTTCCAGACTAAGAGCATCGGCTTTTTCAAAAAATACTGTGCTGTCCACTTCGTTGAGAGGAGAATTCTCATTATTTAGCAGGCTGTGCCACTTACGCTCTTTTATCAGAGAACAGTCGATACTGTAAAATGGAGCGTGCTTATAGTTGCTTTGCTTGTAAATAAGTGATGCAGCCTTGCCTTTGCCGGTTCCGTTTTCTCCGAGAATAAGCACAGGCAGATGGCTTTTAGCGTATTCTTCTATTATCTGCGCTATTTTGCCTGCTTTACCGGTTCCGTTGTAAGCGTCAGCAAAGTCGTTGGAGGAGGTGTTGTCAATATTGTAAATCTGAAATCCAGGGTCGTCCTCGGCGGTTAATGCAGGACTCTTACATATAGTAATTGCAGTGTACTTCTGGTCCTCGTAAATCAGGTGGCGGTTGTACAGAGTATAGACGTTATCTCGTATCTGATGCGAAACGGTCTGGTTCGGAACTTTCAAAAATGACTTAATGTATGTCTGTACAAAATTCATTAACGATGTATTCATTTCATCTATTGCGATGCTTGAAAACCACAGAGTACCTGCAGGCGAGTAAATTAAGAATTCGCGGTCATCCTCGGTCAGAAGAGACTGGAACAGATCCTTCTGCTTGTGGACATAATTGGAAGAATGCACAAGCTTTACAGCCTCGGCAACGGCGTTTTCTATGCTTTCCCTGCCGGAGGTTACAAGATTATAATTTAATCCGATATCCTTTGCGGCTCTGGCACCGGTCACGTCACATAGGACAAGCGTGCAGCCGTTTTCTTTTGCTTCTTTAAGGCGATTGACTGCATCTGCCGAGTCCTTGAAAGTGATTATGTCAATATCATATTGAAGCAGGTCGCACAGCAGATGTGCATTTGCAGTGATTCCGGGAAAACCGGCAATTACAAATTTTCCGTTGTAGCTTTCGGCAAGCTTGATGCTCAGAAGTATATCGTAAACAGAGATGGATATATCTATGACGGGAAGCTCAACAGCAGATTGTATAAGCTCTGCTGTACCGCCTCGCGAAATGATAACGTCGTAATTTTTATGTGCAAGCTGCATTGCGATATCACGGCCGGTGAACAGATCACCGGTCTGGACAGTGAGAGCAATGTCATCGCGCGACTGTGCTATATCGGTAAGTATGTCAGCCATGCCCTTGTAAGGGGCGACTGCAAGAATCTTGGTTTTCTGCATATATTTCTCCTTTTAGGATTTGTAAATGTTAAGTGGTTATTTTAATGTTTAAAAATGAAACGTAAAGATAGCACTAGTGATGCTTTGTTACTATTTAACCATATTGTATTACAGCACGTTTCAAAATGCAACAAATAAATGCGACTTATGTTTCAAAATAGAACAAAAATAACAAAACAACGCGTTGAACGAGTCACAAAAAACAGATATTATATGATTAGTTCAAAGAGATGTTCAAAAATAAAACACAAGAATAACAATATAACAAAGGAGAGGTAATATATGAGTTATCAGATTAAAATTCCGTCATGTATCTTTGGCGGAGCAGGAAGCATTGAGAATGTGAAAGCGGTAATAGAAAAAGAGAATGCTAAAAAAGTAATAGTTTTTACTGATAAAGGCATTCGAGCAACAGGACTTTTAGATCTGCTGACAGAGATTCTTGAGGAAAACAAGACAGAGTATCAGGTATTTGATGATCTTGCCTCCGAACCATCATATCAGGATGTTGAAAAGGTTATGAAGGAAGTGGAGAGCGCATCAGGAGATCTTATCATAGCAATCGGTGGGGGAAGTGTTATGGATGCAGCAAAGCTTTGCTGCGTATTAAAAGATGCAGACTACACTATAAAAGATCTGCTCAATGATCCGACGCTTGCAAAGAAACAGATTAAGACGGTTATGATTCCGACAACCTGCGGAACAGGATCTGAGGCAACCTGCAATGCAATCGTTGCGGTTCCGGAGGAACAGTCAAAGAAAGGAATTGTAAATGACAGTATGATTCCGGACTATGTGGTATTGGATTCAAATATGATCAGAAAGCTTCCAAAATCAATTGTGGCAGCAACAGGTGTAGATGCATTGGCCCATGTGGTTGAGTGCTTCACCTCAAAGAAAGCAACACCGTTTTCCGATACCTACGCAGTAGCCGGAGCCAAGCTTATTTTTCACAATATCAGGGAAGCTTATAACAATCCGGACAATATGGAAGCAAAAAGCAATATGATGACCGGAGCCTTCTATGGCGGAGTCGCAATCACAGGAAGCGGAACAACAGCAGTTCATGCACTTTCATATCCACTGGGAGGCAAATATCACATTGCTCACGGTGTATCAAATGCCATACTTTTTGCACATGTTATGGAATTTAACAAGGACGCATGCAGCAAGAGACTTGCAATACTTTGCGATGCTGTTTACCCTGAGCATGCAGGAAAATCTGAGGATGAGAAAGCACAGTACATGATCGATCAGATTGCTGACATTGTAAAGGTTACAAACATTCCAACAGATTTAAAGGAATTCGGTGTTAAGCCGGAGGACCTGGATTTCCTTGTTGATGCCGGAAGCAAACAGCAGAGACTTCTTGTAAACAATATGAAAGAATTAAGCCTTAACGATATCAGAAACATATATCTTAAGGTATTAAAATAAAGGAGGAGCCTATGAAAAAGCCAATTATCGGAATTACAATGGGAGATCCTGCGGGAAACGGTTCTGAGATTTCAGTAAAAGCGTTATCAAGACCTGAAATATATAAGCAGTGTCGTCCGGTGATTATCGGTGATGCCGCATGTATGGAAGAGGCAGTAAAAATCGCAGGAAAAGAAGGACAGATAAAGATTCATGCGATTCACGATATTAAAGAAGCAAAGTTTGAGTACGGAACGATTGATGTGTACGACATGAACCTTGTGAACATGGACAGACACATATTCGGAAAAGTATCAAAGATGTGTGGAGAGGCTGCTTTTCAGTATGTCGTAAAGGTAATAGAGCTTGCGCAGAGCGGCGAGATTGACGCAACTGTCACAAATGCCTTAAATAAAGAGGCAATAAATATGGCAGGACATCATTATTCGGGACATACAGAGATTTATGCAGAGTACACACATACAGACAAGTACACAATGATGCTTGCACACGAGGATTTGAGGGTTGTACACGTATCGACACATGTTTCTCTCAGGCAGGCATGTGACAAGGTAAAGAAGGACAGAGTCCTTGAAGTTATAAGAATTGCAAATGATGCCTGCAAGGCGATAGGCATTGAGAATCCAAAGATTGGTGTGGCAGGTCTTAACCCACACTGTGGAGAAAACGGACTATTCGGAACAGAGGAAATTGAAGAAATTCAGCCGGCAATAGATGAGGCAATGGCAGAAGGAATCAATATTCCTGAGAAAAAACCGACACCGCCTGACAGCATATTCTCTAAAGCAATCGGAGGCTGGTATGATATAGTTGTAGCAATGTACCATGATCAGGGACATATTCCTCTGAAGGTTAAAGGCTTTGTATACAACAAAGAATTAAAGAAATGGGATGCGGTAGCAGGTGTAAATATAACACTCGGAATCCCTATAATAAGGGTATCGGTAGACCATGGTACAGGCTTTGACCTCGCAGGAAAAGGCGAATCTAATGAGTTAAGCCTTGTAAATTCAATTGACTACGCGACAAAGCTTGCAGTAAACAAAAAATAATGGGAGGGAATGCGATGGTAAAGCTGTTGATTATAGCAGATGACTTTACCGGTGCATTGGATACCGGAATCCAGTTTGTGAATAAGGGAATTGCCACCCAGGTATTTACAAAAATGCCGGAAGATATCGGGGATATAGATGAGATGACGGAGGTTCTGGTTATAGATTCTGAGACCAGACCAATGCCGGCAGCTAAGGCATATGATGCTGTGAAAAATATTACAGAATGGGCAAAAGCAATTAAGATTCCTGTTATTTTCAAAAAAACGGACTCAGCGCTCCGCGGAAATATCGGAAGTGAACTTCAGGCAGTTTTGGACGGAAGCGGACACGACAAAGTTTATTTCCTGCCGGGGTATCCGAAGATAGACCGCTGTACGGTAAACGGAACTCACTACATACAGGGGCAGCTTCTTGAAAAAAGTGTATTCGGGCAGGATCCGTTTGAACCGGTAAAGCTGTCGTACATACCTGATATTATCGCACAGCAGACAGCTTTGAAATGTGCCTGTGTTAAGCACAATGAAGCTTTGAATGATATAAAAAGCGATGAACGTATCGTAATCTGTGATGTGGAAAAACACAAAGACATAGAAGAAAGGCTTGATGAATTGCAGGAAAAAGATGAGCTTTGTATTATTGCCGGATGTGCCGCACTTGCGGAAGCACTTGCCGACAAGCTCAGATTTGATGCAGCGAAGCCGCAAAGCTATAGGAAGAGTGAAAATTTTCTTGTGGAATGTGGCAGCTTGAATATGATTACGCAAAATCAGCTTGACTATGCCGAAGAACACGGATTTTCAAGAATCCATATGACCGTAGAACAAAAATTGCAGAAGGATTATTACAGCACGCAGGCGGGCTTGGAGTTTTTGCACAAGATGCAGGAAGAATGTGAAAAAGACAGATGTCTCATCATTGATTCCATAGACCGGGAAGAAGACAAAAAGGGCTTTATGGAAGCAAATAAGCTGACTATGAATGATGTAAGAGCCCTGATTCCAACGGCACATGGACACATAGCCGACTATCTGGCAGCAAATAAGCAGGATACGACAATACTTATGACAGGCGGCGACACTTTGATGGGGTATATGAAGCTGATAGGCTGTACCCAGATTACACCGGTATGTGAGATAGAACAGGGTGTGGTTGTTTCCAATCTGAAAAATCACGGATTTATGCAGCAGATAATATCCAAATCAGGTGGGTTCGGAACCAAAGATGTACTGGTAAAGATTGCAGACAAAATATTAAATCAAAAATAAAAAAATAAACAAGTTTAAAAGGAGAAGAAAAACATGAAACAGACAGAATTAAAAGGAATCATTACACCAATTTTAACACCAATGAACGCAGATGAGAGCATCAACACTGACGAGCTCAGAACACAGATTGACAGACTTATCGATGGCGGTGTGCACGGAATTTTCCCATTTGGAACAAATGGTGAGGGATATATCTTAAATGAAAAAGAAAAATGCGAAGTCCTTGAAGCTGCAATTGATCAGGTAAAAGGAAGAGTACCTGTATATGCCGGCTCAGGCTGCATTTCAACACAGGATACTATCAGAATGAGCAAGGAGGCAGAAAAGCTCGGAGCTGACGTCCTTTCAATAATCACTCCAAGCTTTGCGGTTGCATCACAGAAGGAGTTATACGATCACTATGTAGAGGTTGCCAAGCATGTAGATACTCCAATCGTTCTTTACAATATTCCTGCCCGTACAGGAAACAAGCTGCTTCCTGAGACAGTAAAGAAGCTTGCAAAGGATGTTGACCTTATCATCGGTGCAAAGGATTCAAGCGGAGATTGGGATAACTTAAAGGCATATATCACAGAGACACGTGAACTTGACAAGAAGTTCTATGTATTATCAGGAAATGATTCACTCATTCTTCCTGCATTAAAAGAAGGAGGAGTCGGAGGAATCGCAGGATGCTCAAATGTTTATCCACATGTGCTTTCATCAATCTACAACCTTTTCAAAGAGGGCAAGCTTGAGGAGGCAGAGGCAGCACAGGATTCTATCGCAAGCTTCAGAGCTGTATTCAAATACGGCAATCCTAACACAGTTGTTAAAAAAGCGGTTGCAATGCTCGGATATCCTGTTGGCGATTGCAGACGTCCATTCAACTATCTGTGTGATGAGGGTGTGGAAGCGCTTGCAAAGGTATTAAAAGAGAATGCTGACAAAGGTATGAACTAACTCTGGGGAGGATGAACTAATATGAAGTTTGTAATGACACAGGCTGTATGCCCTGAAGGAATGCAGCTTTTAGAAGGAATAGCTGATGTATATGTAGCTGACAATCAGGATCCGAACAATTATCTTGACGAGATGAAGGATGCAGATGCTCTTATTGTAAGAATTGCAAAATGTGATGCAAATGCTATAGAAAACAGCCCGAAGCTCAAAGTAATCGGACGTACAGGCGTAGGATACGATTCGGTTGATGTAAAAAAAGCAACAGAGCTTGGTATCCCGGTGGTTATCACACCGGGAGCCAACAACAGAAGTGTTGCTGAGCATGCGGTAGCAATGATTTTTGCATTGTCAAAGAATCTTATCGAGGCACAGAATGAGATGTGCAAAGGAAACTGGGAAATCCGTGGAGCAAAGAAGGCTTTCGAGCTTGAGGAAAAGACAGTCGGAATCCTTGGCCTTGGAGCAATTGGAAGAGAAACAGCCAAAATCTGCAAAGGCTGTGGAATGAGCATTGCAGCGTACGATCCTTTTATGACAAAAGAGCAGGTAGAAGGCTATGGCGCTAAATATTATGAGGATTATGTGGAGCTGTTAAAGGACAGCGATGTGGTATCAATCCATGTACCGCTCACAGATCAGACCAGGAACATGATTTCAAAGAAGGAGCTTTCTGTTATGAAACCGACGGCGCTTATAATAAACTGCAGCCGTGGAGGAATCATCAACGAAGCAGATCTCGTAGAAGCATTAAATAACGGAGTTATCGCCGGCGCGGGAACAGATGTATTCTGCAGTGAGCCACCAAAAACAGATGATCCGTTATTAAACTGCAGAAATCTTATCGTAAGTCCGCATTCAGCAGCCCAGACAAGAGAGGCAGTAATCAAGATGGCACAGATGTGTGTCAAGGGCTGTCTGGCAGTAGCAGAAGGTAAAAAGTGGCCATATGTAGCCGACAAGTCAGTATATGAGCACGAGAAATGGAAGGGTGCTGACTGGGCAGAGGTTTAAAATAAAAATATATCGGGGGATATAATATGGATTCTAGTATTATTTCAATTATAATTGTATTAATTACAATGGGCTTGTTTGTCTGGAACAGACTGCCGATAAGCGTGGTTGCTATCCTGGGTTCGGTAGCAATGGCAATGTTTATTCCGGAAATGGAGCTATCCGCAGTATACAGCGGATTCAGCGCAACAGGCTGGCCGATGGTAGTCGGAATGTGTGTTGTAAGTGCCGCACTTTTTGAAACCGGAATAGCAAGAAAGATAGGAGAAAAAATCGGAAATTCTTTTCTTGCCAAGACGGAGAGAAGGTTTATAGTAACGGTAAGTGCTGTGTGTTCATTGATGTCAGCATTTATGAGTAACAACGGAACAGTTGCTATCTGGATGCCTATCATCGCAATCGTAGCAGCAAACTCATGTGGAAAAATCCGTTCAAAAATGGTTATTTTCCCAGCCGGAACAGCAGCCGTTATCGGAGGTGCGTGTTCGCTGATCGGCTCAACCTCACAGCTTGCAGCAAACTCAGTATTACAGGGATATGCCGGTTATGAGGAAGGCATGGGAATGTTTGACATGACAAAGATTATGTTTCCGGCAGCAGTTGTACAGATTATTTTCTGGGGAACAATCGGCTATAAGCTCCTCGACAAGGTATTAAAACCGGATAGTCCTGACTTCGACAAGGGAAATATGTATTCAGTTGCAGAGATACATAAGCTCGAGAAGGAACAGGAGTCAGATGCTCCGGCATGGAAGGGCTATGTGGCACTCGGAACCATGATTTTATGCATAGTATTGTTTGTGTTAAGTGGTTTCCAGCCATTCAAGAGCTATTTTAACATTGGTACAATCGGTCTTATAGGTGCTGCAATGGTACTTGGAACAGGCTGTATCTCGATTAAAAAAGCATATTCGGATCTTCCTTGGGATGTTTTCGTATGTATCGGAACAATATCAGGAATCGGAACAGGACTTGACGTATCAGGTGGCGGAGCATTAATCGCAAACGCTGTACTCAACCTCTTCGGAGGAAAGAACGCATCGGTTGTGCTTCTTACAGTAGTTATCGCAGTGCTTACAAGTGTGCTTACAAACATCATGTCAAACAACGCAACAGCAGCAATGCTTACACCAATCTGTATAGCAATTGCATTATCGCTTGGAATCAGTCCTATTCCATGGGTAATCGTAATCGGTGCCTGCTCAAACCTTGCAATAGCAACATCTTTCGGAACAGCCGTAAATATGCAGATACTTCCGGCAGGATACAAGTTTTCGGATTTCGTAAAAATCGGTGGACCGTTACTTATTATACTTATTGCAGTTGTTTCTATATGCAGTGTGGCATTCCTGTTCTAAGAATTGAGTGTCCTGAAGCAGCAAATATTTGCCGGTACACCGAATAATAAATCAGATACTAACAATATAAACAGAGCTATCATTTATGATAGCTCTGTTTGTGGATATGAGCATCCCGGGAGAAATTCATTCAATAATACAATAACTGAGAGGAAGACCGAATGATGAAACAATTTTTAAGGAAAACCATGAAAAACATAGCGACTTACGTGGAACTGGTATTGTCTGCATTTCTCGTATTTGTGATAGCGATACTTATTATAAAGCTTGTAGGTCAATGTTTTTTTGATATATGGCATGACAAGCTAGAGTTGGAGTATTACATGGAATATGCCATGTCGCTTGCTATAGGCGTGGAGTTTGTAAAGATGCTCTGTACGCATCAGCCAGGCACGATAATAGAGGTTCTGCTTTTTGCAACAGCCAGACAGATGATAGTCGAGCACCTCAATGTATATGAGACTCTTGTTGGAATTGGCGCGATAGCAGCATTGTTTGCAATCAGAAAATTCCTGTTCTGCAGTTTTGATGAGGCAGATCACATGATATGCCGGGGCAGCCAGACAGTAGCACACGCGAATCTCATAACCGGAGCCAAAATTCCGGAGGAAAAGACAAGAATTCTTCGCAATGTCATAAGCGACAAGCTAGGTGAAGAGGGAAAGACGGTTGCAATAGGTGCCTGTGTGTATTATAAGGATTGTGCACTTAGAGTGGATAGTATGCGCGAAGGGGTGGTAACCAGAGTTGAAGTAATAAAGAACCTGTAATGTATATTTAACCTATATTATAATATTTTTTATTTCTATGCCGCCATTACCATTTGTATTTTATTTCTCGCGTAAGCTGTTGTTATGGGGGAAGCGGTATCTTTCTTTGCTTGTAATCGTTTCAAAAGAATTATATAATAGGCATATATGATTTTAGGAGAAGAAAGTATGGCACAGACTATAAGTATCGGAAAACAGGATTTTCTATACCTTCGTGAAAATAATTATTTTTATATAGATAAGACTGATTTTATCAGGCAATGGTGGGAGAGCGCGGATGACATCACGCTTATTACCAGACCACGCCGCTTTGGAAAAACTCTGAATATGAGTATGCTTAATTATTTTTTCTCAAATCATTATTCGGAAAAAAGTGAGATTTTTGAGAAGCTTTCTATATGGAACAGCGAAAAATACCGCAGGCTACAGGGAGCATATCCTGTTATATTTATAAGCTTTGCTGATGTAAAGCAGGGAAATTATAAGGATGCGGTACAGAAGGTTAAGAAGATAATTGCGGATGTATACAGGCAGTATCGTTATCTGATGGATTGTCCTGATTTTACAGAAGCTGACAGGCGTAAGCTGTCAGACATGACAGATAGGATTGATGATGTAACAGCTCAGGATTCCCTTAAAGATTTGTCATATTTTTTAAGCGAGTACTACAAAAAGAAGGTTATTATTCTACTTGATGAATATGATACACCTATGCAGGAAGCTTACATTCATGGATATTGGGATGAATTCGTGAATTTTATGAGAGGATTGCTGAACTCTACTTTTAAGACCAATCCATATATGGAACGTGCAATAATGACAGGAATTACGAGAGTCTCAAAAGAGTCTGTTTTTTCAGATTTGAATAACCTGGTAGTTGTTACGACTACGTCTGAGCAATATGCTGATTGCTTTGGTTTTACTGAGAAAGAGGTTTTTGAGTCGATTGAAAAGTATGGCATGAGTGATAAAAAAGCTGTTGTTAAGCAGTGGTATGATGGATTTACCTTTGGTTCGCTCAAAGATATATATAATCCATGGTCTATCACTAATTTCCTGAAAGAAAAAAAGTTAAAGCCTTATTGGGCTGCTACCAGCTCCAATGCTCTTATAAGCAGACTTATACAGGAATCATCTGCAGAGATAAAGAGCCTCATGGAAAGTCTGGTTAATGGAAAGAGTATTGAGGTTAATTTTGATGAACAGATAGTATTCAACCGGCTCGAAAAAGATGAGAGCGCTATATGGAGCCTTCTTCTGGCGAGTGGGTATCTGAAGGTTGATAGCATTGTCCATAAGGGAATTACTCTTGAGCCCTGGTATAGACTTAGTATAACGAATCTTGAGACTATAAGTATGTTTTCTAATCTGTTCAAAGGATGGTTTGCGGATGTATCATCCAACTATAATGAATTTGTGAAGGCTTTATTTAGTGGGGATGTAAAAGCAATGAACGTGTATATGAATGATGTGGCGATGTCTACTTTTAGTAGTTTTGATACAGGCAATCATCCATCAGACCGTAGTCAGCCGGAGCGTTTTTATCATGGCTTTGTGCTTGGACTTTTGGTTGATATACGTGATAATTATGAAGTCCTTTCAAATCGTGAAAGTGGCTTTGGAAGATATGATGTAGTTCTGGTTCCGAGGGAGAAGGGACGTGACGCATTTGTTATGGAGTTTAAGGTGTTTGATGACAGTGAAGAAAGTGGACTCGAAGATACAGTTGCGGCAGCGCTCAGACAAATTGATGAGAAAAACTATGATACTCAATTGCTGGACAGGGGAATATCTGAGAATAATATCAAGCATTACGGATTTGCATTTTGTGGAAAAAAAGTGTTTATCGGATGCTGAGAGAAATTATGATACGAGAAAGTGAAAATATGATTGCCAATACTTGCTTTGCCTATAATGAGTTGATGGATTTAAAGTGTAAACACCCAAATATTAGTTTAATTTAAAGGAGGATATTGTATGTACAACGAAAATTATTCTATAATATTCAGTAGTATGACCGGCAACACACGTAAGTTGGCTGATAAAATTCATGAAGTCCTGCCAAAGGAGAGCTGTGATTATTTTGGCACGGCTGATGCGCAGGGGACAGAATCCGAATTGCTATACATTGGATTTTGGACGGACAAGGGAAACGCAGATAGCGATACATTAGATTTTATATCTAAATTGAAAAATAAGAAGATATTTCTGTTCGGAACAGCCGGTTTTGGAGGAAGTGATGCATATTTTCAAAGGATTCTTGGCAATGTTAAAATGTCCATTGATTCAAGTAACACTATTGTAGGAGAATATATGTGTCAGGGCAAAATGCCACAGTCTGTGCGGGAGCGTTATGTGAAAATGAAAGAAAACCCAGAACATCCGGATAATATTGATGCGCTGATTGAAAATTTTGACAAGGCTTTGTCGCATCCCGATGCAGATGATTTGGAGAGATTAAAAAATATTATTATTTAGCAGGAGGTGTTATATATGTACAATTTCACATTCAACATTCCAACAAAAATTCATTTCGGAAAGGATACAATTTCGAACTTATCAGAGCTTAAGGCATATGGCAGCAAGGTGCTTTTAGTGTACGGAGGCGGCTCTATAAAGAAAAACGGTCTCTACGATACCGCAATGAAGATCCTTAAGGATGCAGGGCTGACCGTGTTTGAGCTTAGCGGAGTGGAGCCAAACCCAAAGATAGAGACAGTCAGAAAGGGTGTTGAAATCTGTAAAAATGAGGGCATCGACATGGTACTTGCAATTGGAGGCGGCAGCACAATCGATTGCTCAAAGGTTGTTGCAGCAGGTGCAAAGTATGATGGTGATGCATGGGATCTGGTGCTTGACGGCTCAAAGGTCAAGGCGGCACTTCCGATATTTGATGTGCTTACTCTTTCCGCAACAGGAACAGAGATGGATCCTTTTGCTGTTATCTCTGATATGTCTAAAAATGAAAAATGGGGAACAGGATCACCGTATATGGTGCCAACCATGTCAATACTAAATCCTGAATATACTTTTTCGGTATCAAAAAAACAGACTGCAGCAGGAACCGCAGATATGATGAGCCATACAATGGAGAATTATTTCTCTATGGAGAATGCTGACTGCCAGAAATTTATGGCAGAGGGATTGTTACGTACAATGATTAAAAATGGACCGGTTGCCCTCGCACAGCCTGATAATTACGAGGCCAGAGCCAACCTGATGTGGGCAGGCACACATGCAATCAACGGCGTTGTGGGCGATGGCTGTTCACCGGCATGGTGCGTACATCCTATGGAGCATGAGCTGAGCGCTTTCTATGATATTACTCACGGAGAGGGACTTGCAATACTCACACCGGCGTGGATGGAGCACATACTAAATGACGACACACTTCCGATGTTTGTGGAGTTTGCAAAAAATGTCTGGGGACTTTCCGGTGATGATGACTATGCACTTGCACACGCAGGCATTGATGCACTGAAGAAATTCTTCTTTGAGACAATGGGCATTCCTGCAAATCTAAGAGCTGTGGGAATCACAGACGACAGGAACTTTGAGGTGATGGCAAAGAAGGCCTGTGAGGGTTCAAAGGGATCGTTTGTACCGCTTAGCAAGGACGATATTGTGGAAATTTACAGAGCGGCATTCTAATAAATCGTTCCTGCAAATACCTTGATTAATAAGTTGACTGAAATTCTCTTTGATGTATGAGAACAAAATATATTTATCTTTAATAAGCCATGTTACCACCACAGCGGTGAGAACATGGCTTATTTTAATGTGCTATGATATAAAAAATCATTTTATAGGGAATGCAACAGACTCTATAATGAACATAACCACAAATAGAGCAAAAATCACTGCCACATCTAGCAGTATTATGCCGACATAGTGAAGGAAGCGGTTTTTGCTCTTGCAAAGTGGCAGTATATTTTGTACATTGAGATAGTTAAAGCCACAGAAAATCGCAAATATGAACATACCAAGGCAAAAAATCCTTTCAAGCCACAGCTTTGCTCCGTAAGTATTTTCTATTTCCAATGTCAGGCAAAGCCATATTATGAACAGATATGCGACTGAGGATAGCAGCATTTTCCATGGAGTTCTCGTGCGAAATCCGGGTGGGAGGAAACGGGAAGCACTGTCGTGGATATCTCGTTTAGCAGTATCGGCAATGGCTGCATTGTTTGCATTATCATGGTTCTGGTGTGCATATTGACTTGAATTACCGGCAGCAGAAGTGCTGTGCTGCGCAGGATAATATGACTGCGATACGGCATTTTTTAACTCTGCCACAGACTGGTATCTTGCGGCTGGTGTCATCTGAGTACACCTTTCTGCAATCAGGTTAAGCCGGTGCAAAATTGGAGCAATGTCGGGAGCCGGAGTGATGCTGCCAAGCATTTCGCGCAGTACTATGCCGAGGGAATATATGTCTGTTTTTGGAGATGAAGAACCAAAGCCATACTGCTCGGGAGCTGCATATCCGGGAGTGCCGATCAGCACGGTATCAGACTCGTTTTGTCCGGAAAACTGTTTTGCAGCATTGAAATCTAAAAGCATTGCATAGTTATAACTGGTGATTATGATATTTGAGGGCTTTATATCGCGATGGATTATAGGCGGAGTCATCGAGTGCAGAGCTTCAAGTATATTGCAGAGCATAATCATGTAGCTTCTGATATCGGAAACACTAAGGTCAGAGTTGTCTATTTTTTCCTGCAGGGAGGTTCCGCTTATATATTCTTCGATTACGATAAGCTGATTGCCATCTTCATAGTAATTGATAATGCGTGGGATACCGGCCACAGGATTGCGATAAAGGTATTCGTACACGTGGATATTGTATACATCAAGGATTTTCTGGACATAAATATTGCCGGAAAGCGCAGATTGAACCAGATAAACCTTGTGCTCTTCATTTAAGGCTGAGATTATTTTGTAATCGCTCATGGTGCATGTATCCTTTCAGATATCGCTAATGAGGTAGGAATAGTTACAAGTACAAGTATAACAGATAGGAGAAATTTATGAAGCAAAAAAATACAAAAGAATTGGATGATATCCTTGGAAAAACTCATATATCTGATTTTGACAAATTTTGTGTTGAGCAGAAAGGCAGCATGGATCCGGAGCAAAATGCGTTTTCAGAGTACATAAAGGATTTGCTTAATGAAAAGAAAATAACACAGCAGATGGTGTTTTTGAAGGCTGATATTCCTGAAAAATACGGCTACAAGCTTCTGTCAGGCGAAAAACATACCAGGCAGAGGGATATTATCCTGAGGATATGTTATGCTGCAGAGCTTACATTAGAGCAGACCCAGAGAGCCTTGAGAAAATACGAGATGCCGCAGCTCTATGCAAAAATCCCGAGAGATGCTTTTCTTATGCTTATTTTTAAGGACCGTCCGGGTGGAATCATAGAAGTGAACGAATTACTCAGCAAAAATGGCATGGAAATGCTCAGGACAAGTGGTGTGCAGGAGTAGGTTTAGAATATAATTTTACCACCGCTGCGGGGAGAACGGTATTCATACTGTGATGGTATAATAGTCCTACAATTTACAGAGGAGGACTTAACCATGAAAAAAAGAACTAATTTACTGGCTCTTGTACTGAGTATCACAGCAATCACTTTTGCATTATTTGGATGCAGCTCGGACACAGGGCAAAAAAAGAGCATAGCGGCACCGGGAAGCGCAACAGAGGCCGGAGGAGGCGCAGAAAGCAGTGGAACTGGCACAGATCAAATATCGGCAGATGAGAGCATCAATGAGCAGGTGCTTGTAGACCAGGATGGCATCAAAATAACTGCGACTGAATATGTGACGGACAGCATATGGGGAGACGGAATTAAGCTTCTGGTTGAAAATAATTCGGCCAAGGACTATACAATAGGCTGTGATGCACTAATCGTGAACGATTATATGATCACAGATCTGTTCAGCGCGGATGTTGCGGCAGGAAAGAAGTCGAATGAGGTTATGTATTTATCGTCAACAGAGCTCAAAGCTGCCGGAATAGATACAGTAGGACAAATTGAGATGTATTTCCACGCATACGATTCAAACTGGGATAATCTTTTCAAGAATGTATATTCAAAGCTTGAGACATCTGAATTTGCAAACATGGATACGACACCAAACGATGAGGGACAGGAGCTTTACAATGCAAATGGTGTAAGGATTGTTGGAAAAACAGTTGATGAAAATTCCTTCTGGGGAACAGCAATTTTACTTTACATCGAAAACACCTCAGGTCAGAATGTCGGAATAAACGTGGACAACATGTCTATCAATGGATATATGATGACACCGCTGTTTTCAACCACAGTCTATGACGGAAAGAAGTCGATAGATGATATAACCATTATGTCAAGTGATCTTGAGGCAAACGGAATCACGTCGGTTGATCAGGTAGAGCTTAAATTCCATATATACAATGCTGAGAGCTACGATACAATAGCGGATTCAGATGCGATAACATTTACGGCAAAGAAGAACAATTAAATATTACTATTTGAATTCATATGAGGAAGATTCTAAGGAGAATCTTCCTTTTTTAATATTTAATCCAAGACGAAATATGATACAATTCAATTATTCAGCACTATAAGCACTAGCTCCAAAAGACTCTGCTTAACGTTTAAATAATGGAAATTTTAATTAATAATGAGATGTAACCTCCACCAAACAAAATCCTACATAATAGATAGAAGGGAGGTTTGTGGAAAATGTACACACAGGAACAGATACTTGATATGTATTTTAATCGCAACCAGCAGGCTGTCAGTGCGACCTCGCAGATGTACGGAGCGAAGCTTACCCGGTTTGCAGACACTATGATAGCACATGAGGATGCACTGGAATGTGTAAATGACACATACATAGCAGCATGGAACAAGATACCACCGGAGCGTCCTATGCGTTTCATTTCATGGCTTTACAGGGTATGCCGCAATATCGTATGCGACAGGATTGACTGGAATAATGCTTCAAAGAGAAATTCCAACATGAACTGTATGCTTGATGAGCTTGAGGAGTGCCTTGCAGACAGCGATGCAAAATACGAGGGCGAGCTGTCGGACATTGGAAGGTGTTTATCGGATTTTCTGAACGGACTGGAGACGGAAAAGAGAGTGCTTTTCGTGAGACGCTACTGGTATGGCATGACGATTGATGAGCTGGCAGATATGAGCGGCAGGAGCAAAAGCAGCGTAAAGACCACACTGTTCAGGATAAGGGCAGAGCTTAAAAAATATCTGGATGAGGAGGGCGTATATCTATGACGAAAAAGGATTTATTTGATGGTTTAAATTACATCGATGACCAAATAATTGAAGAAGCGCAGCCGACCGGAGAATCGGCCGGGTACAGTGATGAAATTTATGTAAAAAATCATGAAACCCATCACGGCGGAAAAGAAGACAAAAACAGGAAAAAGCACAAAAAATTTGCACGGGCAGCAAAAGCGCTTGCCACAGTGGCGGCAGTCCTTGTTGTTGCAGTCTTAGGCACGGAGGTTGTGCGGCTTAATAACCGTATAGATGAGCTGGAGACAAAAACTGCAAATGTGATTTCACAGAATAATGCGCAGAATAATGTCTATGCAGGGATAAAGAGCGGTGCAAAGCTTGGGGATTATGAAGCGGCCTCTGATTACGGGAAATTGTATGATGCGGCAAAAAAAGCTGAGGCTTCCATAAGGAATACTGCATCTGGAGACTTGCTGGAGAGTGCGGATGCAACAGGAATTACGTCTGATGCATCGTCTACAAATAAACAGGAGTCGGCAGTCGGTACAGAGTATTCAACAACCAACGTGATGACAGAGGGCGTTGATGAGAGTGATGTGGTAAAGACGGACGGAAAATACATTTACATGGTCGAGGATGGTCAGATATCCATTACGGATATTTCAAATGGAAAGCCTGGGGAAGAGACGCTGTTTCGTCCTGATTTTGAGGTACCGTCAGATACTGTAGAGGAGCTTTATATCAGTGACGGAAAAATGCTTATCATATCAAACCATGCAGGCGATAAGGATGAGACTATATGCTATAGCTATGATATAGCTGACCCGACGAAACCGGTGCTTATAGGTAAAGCGCGTCAGGATGGATTTTACAATACATCGCGCAAAATCGGCAATACGGTATATGTTTTTTCAGACACATACATAAAGACCTCCGATATGAATAAAAATGTGGCGCTGCAGGAGGATAATCTGGAGAAATGGGTGCCACAGGTAAATGGCAAAGTGATAAGCTATGACTGCTTCTATATAGGAGAGGATACATATTCAGGCACAGTCGTTTCGAGCTTTGATGTGAATAAACCTGATAAGACGATAGATGCAAAATGCATTATGAATAATAGCGGTGAGGTGTATGTTTCAAGCAATGCCATGTATCTGTATCATTCCGATTGGAGTGCAAGCCGTGAGCTTACCAAAATCAGCAAAATTTCGTTTGAGGATGGAGTGATGAAGACCGGGGAGACGACTTCAGTGAATGGTTATTTTAACGATAAATTTGCAATAAATGAGCAGGGAGGGTATCTGTATGTGCTTCCAACCTCAAATACCGGCAGCCAGCCTGTCAATTCGCTTCATGTGCTGGATAAGGATATGAATGAGGTCGGTGTGATAAATGAGATTGCGCGAGGGGAGAGTATATATGCAGCCCGCTTTGTTGGAAAATACGTATATTTCATCACATACAGGCAGACGGATCCTCTTTTTGTGGCAGATATATCCGATCCGACATCACCAAAGCTTTTGGGTGAGCTTGAGGTGAGTGGATTTTCTGAATATCTGCATATGTGGGATGATACGCACGTGCTTGGAATAGGCTATGGTGATTCGCAGCAGAGTAAGATAAAGCTTACGATGTTTGACGTGAGTGATCCGACAAAGCCGGTTGAGGTGAACCAGAAGCTTATCGACAGTTCTGAGAGCTGGAGTAATGAGTTTGTATACAACTACAAGGCTATTCTTGCTGACCCGGAGAAAAATCTGATAGGATTTACTGCGAATGACTACTATCTGTTTTCGTATGACAGTGAAAACGGCTTTAGTCTTTTGGAGCAGCAGGCACTGACCTATAAAAATACAGAAGGCTACAGAGGAATTTATAAGGATAATGATTTCTATGTGGCAGGAAACGGAGAGATAAAGCATTTTAAGCTGGCAGAATAGCGTAAATAATAGTGTTATGTAATGAGATATAAAGACAGGCGGCGAATACCCAAAGAGGGTGTTTGCTGCCTGTTTTTTGTATAATTTCATATACAAACGAAATGTAACAGCATATTTAAGTATGCAATTTAAGGCAGTCGGTGATATAATATCTCTGATTTTGATAACACGGAGGAACTATTATAATGAATACAGCCTCAAAGACAAGACATGTCTTTATTTTGTTTTTGGCAGATATAGTCTGGGGAATAGCCTTTGTAGCGCAGTCAAAGGGAGGGGATGCAGTTGGAGCATTTTCATTCAACGGCATCCGCTTCCTTATTGGTGCGCTCTGCCTTCTGCCGGTCATAAAAATACTGGATAAGAAAGAGCTGACGGTAAACAGACCTGAAAGCAAAAAGCAAAAGAAAGAGCTTTGGATAGCCGGAAGCTGCTGTGGAATAGCACTTTTCTTTGCGAGCAACCTGCAGCAGCTTGGAATCAGCATGGGCGCAGAATCCGGCAAGGCAGGATTTCTTACAGCTACATATATACTTATGGTGCCTATACTAGGGATTTTCCTCAAAAGAAAATGTGGAGCCAAAATATGGATAGGTGTATTTATTGCACTGATAGGCATGTATTTTCTGTGCATGAATGGGACATTTTCACTTAGTGGCTCGGATTTGCTCCTGTTGGCAGGGGCATTGTGCTTTGCGATACAGATACTTGTGATTGACCATTTCGTATCACAGGTAGATGCGGTCAGACTCTCATGTATTGAGTTTTTTGTCACCGGACTTGGCTCATGTATAGTGATGATTTTTACTGATATGGGACCGTCTGCCGGCGGTATGGCGCAGTGGGCACAGTCGCTTTGCACCTTGGATGCATGGATCCCGATTCTCTATGCCGGTATTTTCTCAAGCGGAGTGGGCTATACGCTGCAGATTGTCGGACAAAAGGGATTAAATCCGGCGGTGGCATCGGTGGCGATGAGTCTTGAGTCGGTGGTTTCTGTGATTGCAGGATGGATTCTGCTTGGCCAGATGCTGGGTGGCAGAGAAATTTTTGGATGTGTGCTCATGTTTATTGCGATAATTATTGCACAGCTTCCGGATAGGGAGTATACTAAATAGGTTACAGTATAAAAATGAAATGTGATTATTCAAGTGTGGTTTTGCGAATGTGCGTGGGATGAATAGTTACAACGAGACAGGGATTGGATATGAGAAATAATAGCAGAAAAAATTACAGACGCCGCAGACGAAATACACGAGCTTCACAGATTAAGCTTGTAGGAATAGTGGCTGTGATAGTCGTTATAGCGATTGTGATAATTATATCGTGCTTTAATAAAGCAAAAAAAGATAGTAATAAGGCAAAAGACACAGGGGCAGTCACAGAAAGTGTGACCGCTGTGACAGAGCAGGTGAGTGAGACGGAGGAAGCAAAGGAGCTCTTTGCTCCAAAGGAGTCTGACGCTACAGCAGCAATCGGAGATGAGCTGGAGAGCTCCTATGCCGTAGTGATTGATGAGCAGGACGGCACAGTTGTTGCAGGAAAGAATGCACATGAGAAAATGTACCCGGCTTCCATGACAAAGGTTATGACAGTGCTTGTAGCAGCAGAGCAGGCTGAGAAAAATGCGATAGCTGCAGCAAAGAATGAAAACACTGAAATAGACAGACAGGCTGTGATAGAAAACAAGCTCAACGAGGTTGTTACAATTACAAGAGAAGCCACAGATTATTCATATGTGCATGATTGCAGTACAACAGGCTTTTTAGACGGTGAGCAGGTGCCTCTTCGCGATGTGTTTAACGGAACCATCCTGCCATCAGGTGGAGAATCGGCATATCAGCTTGCGCTTTACACAGCAGGCTCCATGGAGGCATTTGTCGATATGATGAACCAGAAGGCAGCAGAGCTTGGCATAGGGCAGAGTACTCATTTTACAAACCCTGTCGGTATATATGATGAGAACAATTACAGCACAGCCTATGACATGTCAGTCATCATGCAGGCAGCGATGCAGGACGATATTTGTAAAACCGTACTTTCAAATCATACATACAGCACGGCTGCAACACCGCAGCATCCGGAGAATCTGAACATATCGAATCTGTTCCTGCGCCGTATAGAGGACAAGATGACAAGTGGCGAGGTAATCGGTGCAAAGACGGGCTTTGTAAATCAGTCCGGCAACTGTGCGGTCAGCTATGAGAAGTCAGCCAGCGGAAAGACATATATATGTGTGACAGCAGGCGCTTCAAGCGGATGGCACTGTATAGATAATCATGTGTATCTATATAATACATACACAAAGTAGTCAGCATAGCTGATTTTAAGGAGCACAGATATGGCGGGAAATCAAGGCAATTACAGGGAAAAACCCACGCGTAACGTATGTCCGTATGCGAAGAAATGTGGCGGCTGCGACTATCAGGGCGTAGAATATAAGGAACAGTTAAAAACCAAGCAGGCATACATGAAAAAGCTGCTAAAGCCTTTTTGCTTTGTGGAGCCGATTGTAGGCATGAAAAATCCGCTCTATTATCGTCACAAGGTTCATGCAGCCTTTGACTGTACGAGACGCGGTCAGATTGTGGCGGGAGCCTACAGGAAAAACACACATGATGTGGTGGATATCGAAAGCTGTATGATAGAGGAGCAGGAGTCAGATGAGATAATCAGGGACATAAAGGATATGCTCCGCTCATTCAGGATAAAGACCTATGATGAGGACACCGGCTATGGGCTTCTCAGACATGTGCTTGTGAGAAAGGGCTATGCAACAGGGCAGATAATGGTAGTGCTTGTCCTGGCATCGCCGATACTTCCATCGAAGAATAATTTCGTAAAAGCACTCAGGAAAAAGCATCCCAATATCACGACAGTGGTGCTCAACGTGAATGATAAAAAGACAAGCATGGTGCTTGGAGACAGAAATATCACGATTTATGGCAAGGGCTTCATAGAGGATAAGCTGTGTGGCTGCACCTTCCGCATCTCACCAAACTCGTTTTATCAGGTGAACCCGGTACAGACGGAGCTTTTATATGAAAAAGCCATTCATGAAGCACACCTGACCGGTAAAGAGCGCGTAATCGATGCATACTGCGGCACCGGAACCATAGGCATCATAGCAGCAAAAAATGCAGGTGAAGTCATAGGAGTTGAGCTAAACCGTGATGCAATCCGCGATGCAGTCATCAATGCAAAGCGAAACGACATCAGAAACATCCGCTTCTACAATGACGATGCCGGAAAATTCATGGTCGAGATGGCACAAAAGGGTGAGAAGGCGGATGTTGTCATAATGGATCCTCCAAGAACCGGCAGCGACGAGGCATTTTTATCATCTGTTGTTAAGCTGTCGCCGGAGAGAGTGGTGTATGTGTCATGTGGCCCGGAAACACTGGCGAGGGATTTAAAGTATCTCACAAAGCATGGGTATGCAGTGAAACGCGCCACACCGTATGACTGTTTTCCATTTACAAGCCACATTGAAACGGTTTGTTGTCTTACTTTCAAAGGGCGCTAAAGCTCCGGTGGACCTTTGCTCAGCGCGGACCGAAGTGGAACGGAGACTGGTCGACAGTAGAAAAGTGAACGTTGACTTCTCTTTAGAGAATTTTAATTTACCTAAATCAGAATATGCGAGACAGCCACAATGCACACCGGAGAAGAAAGAAGCGTAAAAAGGACATTCCTGAACCGTAATTATTATGGGTCAAGGGATGTCCTTTTTGGTCGCCTTGGAGTGTTCAAAGGACAAGGTAATGAAACTGAGAGAGAGTATTTAGACTGATAAGAATAATATCTATCTTATCTAATCTAGAGATAAGGATGGAGAAATCAAAACAGCCGGAACGGACATAGATAAACTTATGCCACCGATTTCACGTTTTGGTGGTGACAATAGGGCTAAGAAGAAACAAGGAGTTATTTGATTTTACAATTTTGGATTCCTCCGTCTCAACTTCCGATGCTCCTTTGCCGGTTTGGAACGGGAAAATATTTCTTTTAATCAATGATATTTTTGACCATGCTTCGATAGTCAATGTCGCTGGCGGTATTGCTGTCTTTCATATGAATATTTCGCAGGTCGGAGACAATCGGTTTCAAATCTTCTGATAGAATATTCATGTAATATTGCTCTGTTTCAATGTGAGAATTATCAAATACATTTGCAAATGTATCGGTAGAATCGGCACCAAGCGCTGTTAATTTGTATCTCATTACATCAAGAAAAGCATTTGCTATCTGAATTCCATTATCGTTAAATTCATCAATATAGATTTCCAGATAATTCAAATTGGCTGCCAAAACAAATTATGTACGGAAAGTGGAGCAGAAATGAGAAAGAAGTATTATGAATATGAAAAGTGTTCCTGTATGACAAAATCAAATTGACTAATACTGATTAGCAATATATAATATAGACAAAACGAAAATGACATGAACGGAGGGACAAAGAAGTGGAGAAGGTAATAACACTTGAGAAAGCATTAAAAAGAATTGAAGAATTAGAAAATGAAAACGCCGAGCTGCGCGAAGAACTGGAATATTATAAAAATCGTAAATTAAGCGGAAGGCAGAAGCATAATGCAAAATGGATGGCAATCTACAATGATTTTGTTGCCGGTTATGAAAGTGGAATGACTATGATAGAGATTGCAAGAAGGAATAATGTCAGTGAGAGAACGATTTACAGGTATAAAGCGTATTATGACAAGATGAGGAAAGTGGAAGTTGATGAGTAGATCATTTTCATTGCATAAAATGGTTGTATGGATTTTGTGGTCACAAATTGTGACCGCAAGACAAGGAAGGAAATCTTATGGCAGAAGAGAAGAAAGAAGAGATTGCAGTAATTGAAATTACAGAAGAGTATATGAAAGAAAGAATTTATGAAATCAGAGGTCAAAGAGTAATCTTAGACTCAGATCTTTCTGAAATATATGGTTATACAACAAAAGCATTCAACCAACAGGTAAAAAATAATATTGAGAAATTTGATGAAGATTTTATGTTTGAATTAACGGATGATGAGGTAGAAGATTTGCGGTCAAATTTTTTGACCGCAAATCTTAACAGTAAGAGTAGATATAATCCTCATGTATTTACAGAGCAAGGACTATATATGCTGATGACTGTTTTAAAAGGGCCATTGGCTGTTAAACAGAGTAAGGCATTAATAAGAACCTTCAAAAGAATGAAAGATTACATATTAGAAAATCGTGATTTAATCGGTCAGAGAGAATTACTTCAGTTAAGTATGGAGACTGCAAATAACAGAATTGAAATCAGCAAAATCAATTCTGATATGATATCTCTTGAGAAACAGATTTCTGATGTTGCAGAAGGATTGAAGGATGTAGTGACGAAATCGGAACTTGCGGATATGATGAACAGTTTTATTTCAGATGATGATGAAAAATGGCTTATGTTTAATGCAAAATTTAGTAGTGCGGATGAGGTTTACGAGTCTATTTACAGGCAGGCAAAGTCATCAATATATGTGGTTGATAATTACATTGGTTTAAGAACGCTGGTACATCTTAAGAATTCTCCAACAGGAGTAAATATTATTTTATTTAGCGATAATGTTGGGAATAATAAACTTCACAACATAGAATATACGGATTTCCGTAAGGAATATCCAACTGTAAAACTGTCAATGAAGAAGACTGGTGGCATATTCCATGATCGGTTTATCGTGCTGGACTATGGAACAGCGGATGAGAGAGTCTTTCTGTGTGGTGCTTCTTCCAAGGATGCCGGGGCTAGAATAACAAGCATCGTTGAGGATTACGGAACAGCCAAATACAACTCTGTTATTGCAGGATTATTGAAAAATTCGCCATTAGTATTACCGAAATAGGAGTGTGAGATTATTGCAGAATGTACGGATGCTGAAAAGAAACAGTTTATGCAGGCATTTATTGAGCTTATCGACATCTTTACGGAAAGACGTGAAGATGGTAATTAGATTAGGAATATCAAATTTCAGTTTCCGACACTTGAAACGGTTTGTTTGCTGTCGCGAGTGTAAGCGTAAAATCAACGGTATTAATGAAGAAAAATATATTCCATCTTACGTGCAAATGGTGTAGAATAATACCAATACACGGAGGACAAACATGAGGACGCTATATACATTTGACAAACACAACTATTCCGATGATATGGAGGTATTTGAGCGCTTCGCGGTACGCGCGGTTATTATCAGAGACGGAAAGCTTGCCATGCAGCAGGCTGGTGAGGGCTACTACAAGATACTGGGTGGCGGCATCGATGCAGGCGAGACCAACGAGGTGGCGCTGGCACGGGAGGTGCGCGAGGAGGCAGGGCTTCTTGTCGTGCCGGAAAGCATCAGGGAGTGCGGCAAGGTCATAGAAAAGAGACGCGATATATTTGATGCTGACAAGATATATTACTGTCACACCTACGTGTATTTCTGTGATGTGAGGGACGAGCAGGTGGCAGCACAGATGACAGACAGCGAGATAAGGCTTGAGTATCATCTGTCATGGGCCACGCCGGATGAGATAATAAAGGCCAACAGCGCCTTTCTTGATAAAGAATGGATAGCAAGAGACACTAAGATTGTTGAGTTGATAAAAGAAATGTGTTAAAATAATGCCTGGATGTAAATCCGGGCATTTAATATAAGGAGAAGCAGTATAAATGGATAAAAATAAAATCAAAAATAAATTAAAGGACGATCCGGCCTTCACTCTCGAGGTGCAAAACCCTGAGGTTGAGGAGCTGATGACACAGTATTCGAGCGACAAAAAGGCGGAGACGCTCAATAAGCTTATTGAAAAATGCACTAAGAGCAGATTCCTGGTACCTGCAAATGTCGGAGAGAACAACAAGCCGATTCCGCTATTTATTAAAAACGGTGAGGGAGAGGCTTTCATGCCGGTTTATACCTCAAAGGCGCAGCTTTCTAAGGATCATCCGTCACCATGCATTGTAAATATGCCGTTTCTTGCAGTCGTCAATATGGTGGCAAATAAAGAGTCAAAGCTTGATGGCATCGCATTCAATCCGTTCACTCACAATCTGATTTTCAAAAAGCCTCTTGTAGAAAAGATTGAGGCAGTGGAAAAGGCCAGAAGAGAGGGACATCCTACATCACCGACAAAGGGCAAGACTGTACAGATGACAGCAGAGCAGTATGTCATCTTTGAGCGTATGCAGTATGAGCATATTTTCCTGCCGGCGAAGATGTTTGAGGGTGGCAAAGAGTTTATGGACCGACTTGCCGATGAGAAGGAAAAGCTAATAGATGAGCTGTACGAGGAGGCATATCAGCAGAAGCGTATGTATCCATATATGGAGGAGGATTTTTCTGTTATGTCTATGCAGATTTCCGATACGCTCAATGTCACCAGAGTTGATTTCCCGACAAGAGATATGGCTCCAAACTGCGCAATCCGTGCTTATCTCGTGTGGGATGATGCTGCGTCACAGGGCAGATATTTTGTAATTGATGCGAAGGGGGATAAAACTACTGAGCTGGCTGAGATTACAGAGGATTACAAGCGTCTTGGATATGGAGCTGCACCGGTTGAGGGTGCTGAGCTTCAGACTGTTCTTGACCTGGTTAAGAAAAGTGCAGAGGAACAGAATTAGAAAAGTAATGTAGGGCAGGATATATAAAGGAGGTCGTGTATGAAGGAGTTTTTAGGCAGAATAAAGGCTGATTTTCTACTGTCATCAGTGCTTTGCATAGCGCTGGGACTGGTGTTTATCATATGGAGAGCTTCGGTGCTCACGATTGTGGCCAATGTGCTTGCGGTAGTGCTTATCATCATCGGAGTGGTCTATATGTGCAGCTATTTTTTGAATATAGTCACGAATGGTTTTTCAGCGATGCTGGGGCTTGTGGTTTTGGCAGTGGGCATATGGTTTCTGGTACAGCCAAAGGTTGTGGTGAGCCTGATACCTATAGTCATCGGTCTGGTGCTCATTTTTCACAGCATCAGGAGTATTATTGAGGCAGTGGATGCCAGAAAATACGGTTACGGAGGCTGGAGTGTCGGCCTGATTTTTTCAATAATCAGTCTGATTTTTGGAATAATCTGTGTGACAAATGCATTTGATGTAATGAAGACAGCCACTGTTGTTGTCGGAATCATACTGATTTTCAACGGAGTATCAAATATCTGGATTACAAGCCGTGCTACAAAGGCGGAGAGCGCCTACAACAAGCAAAAGGAGTTTGAGGCAACGTTTGTCGAGGACAGAAAAGAGGACAATTAAGCAGTAACAGAAAGGCGACAGAATGCGTCGGATGGAGTTTAAGATGGAGAGACCCGGACTTACCAAGGTCGGTGACCATCTGAAGGTAACAGAGAGCAAGCTTCCGACTTCATATTATTATACGATAGAGCATGCGATTGCCATGTCGGGAAACTACGTGGTCAGCGAGAGGCTCAAAAGCCGCGAGGGCGATGTCGTGGATGTGAGGGAGACTGAGAAGGGCTACTTTGTCACGATGGAGTTTGATGAGTAATGACACAGCAAGGTAAGAATGCAATAGATCTGGTGCTCGCTGAGAGTCTTATAGAGCTTTCAGCGAAAAAGCCAATCGATAAGATTACAATTAAAGAGATAACGGACAAGGCCGGAGTTATCCGCCCCACGTTTTACAATCATTTTCAGGACAAGTACGAGCTGATAGAGTGGATTATCAAAAACGAGCTGCTTGAGCCCATCAAGCCGCTGCTCAATGCAGGAATGATTTTTGAAGCGATTGTGCTGATGCTCAATAATATCACGGCAAACAGTGTTTTTTACAAGAAAGCACTAAAGCTGGAGGGCGCTGTGACGTTTAATCAGATTGCCATGAAGTGCGTCTATGAGATGTTTATGAATATCATAAGCGAAAAGAGCACAGGAAAGAAATCCAAATACCGCTGGCTCACACCGGAGGTGATTTCTACATATTATGCGCAGTCGTTGTGCTTTATCACGGAGGGCTGGATAGCCCAGGGCATGGATGATATTGAGCCGAAGGAGATGGCTGAGGCGTACATGTATCTGATTACGCGCTCAATGGATGATATACTAAGTGAGCTGTAGAGGATAATTGTCATGGAAAATGACGGCTTGAGCAAGCTCATAAAGCAGAATCATAAAGAGACACCATAAAGAGGCATGTGTTCATATAAATGTGAAAATGCTGTGAAAAAGTGTCAGAAATCAAATACAATATCATATATGTGTCATATCGGATATACAAATTGATGGATTTGTATATCTCACATGACAAATCGAAGAGATTGAATATTTATTTATTCGGTCTTTTTTTTTATACTTCAATACGAATAAAAGAAAGAGTGGTGAATCTAATGATTAAATTTGGAAAAGGAGTCGTAAAACATCGTGTGCTGATACTGATAGTTGCATTTGCACTGCTTATACCGTCGGGCATCAGCTTTATCAACACGAGAATCAACTTTGATATCCTTTCTTATCTGCCAAGCCAGATAGAGACTATGAAGGGTCAGGATATCATGGTAGATGAGTTTGGAACCGGAGCGTTGTCATTTGTGATCTTGGAGGATATGAAGGATCAGGACATAGAGACTCTGGCTGATGACATTGAGGACCTTGAGGGGGTTAAGGATGTCATCTGGTACGGAACAATCGCTGATTCCACATTGCCAAGAGAGGCAATTCCGGATGAGGTGTACGACGCATTCAACAACAAGGATGCAAACAGCCAGCTCATGCTCGTCACCTACAGTGACACAATGGGTTCGGATGAGACAATGGAAGCCGTCAACAAGATGGATAAGATGGTGAAAAACCACTGCTTCGTAGCAGGAATGGCAGCGGTCAACGCAGATACAAAGACACTTGTTATGCAGCAGGCTCCTATATATGTCATCATAGCAGCATTGCTTTCAATGCTTGTCATGGGAATTACAATGGATTCAATAATTGTTCCGATGTTATTCCTCCTAAGCATAGGAATGGCTATTATCTATAACCTGGGAACAAACTTTATACAGGGACAGATTTCATATCTGACACTGGCACTGACAGCAGTATTGCAGCTCGCCGTAACAATGGATTATTCGATTTTCCTGTGGCACAGCTATCAGGAGCAGATAGACAGATATGACGGAGACAAGAAGCGAGCCATGGCACATGCCATTTCCCACACAATTGTCTCAGTAACAGGAAGCTCAATCACAACAATCGCAGGCTTCGTAGCCCTCTGCTTCATGAGCTTTACACTTGGACTTGACCTGGGAATCGTAATGGCAAAGGGCGTTGTATTTGGAGTTATCGGATGTGTAACAATTCTCCCTGCACTGATTCTTGCATGTGATAAGGCCATCGAGAAGACAAAGCACAAGATTCTTATGCCGGATGTTTCCAGGATTGCAAGCTGGGTAACAAATCATTATAAGATACTTGCAGTGATTTTCATCGTAGTGCTCATCCCGGCAATATACGGATACACTCATGATCAGGTCTACTATGACCTTGCAGGAACCATGCCTGACAGTGCATACAGTAAGCAGGCCAATGAAAGACTCGACAAGGAGTATGCTATGGGTGCCACACATATCATCATCGCGCCGAGCGATATGTCAAAAGCAGACAGCATAAGCATGATAGATGATATCAAGAAGGTTGATGGAGTAAAGCTTGCGGTATCGCTTGACTCAATACTTGGACCTACCATACCGGATGATATGGTGCCGGATGAGGCAAAGGAGATATTCAAAAACGGTGATTACCAGATGATGCTTGTTTCATCAAAATATGCGACAGCATCTGATGAGGTAAACAACCAGATAACAGAGATTAAAAAGATAGTAAAGAATTACAGCGAGGACGCAATGCTTATCGGTGAGGCACCTTGTACAAAGGATCTTATCACTATTACAGATACAGATTTCAAGCGTGTAAGTGCGGTATCAATCGTATTGATATTCCTTATCATCCTCGTAGTATTCAAATCAGTATCGCTTCCAATCATACTTGTAGCGGTCATCGAGTTTGCAATCTTTGTAAACATGGGAATTCCGGGATTTACAGGAACAAAGCTTCCGTTTATCGCGAGCATCGTAATCGGAACCATACAGCTTGGTGCAACGGTTGACTATGCGATACTTATGACAACAAAGTACAGAAAGAACAGATACACCGGAATGGACAAAAAGCCGGCTATCACAAAGGCACTTGCAGATTCGACAAACTCAGTTATCGTCAGTGCGCTCTGCTTCTTCGCCGCAACCTTTGGTGTAGGACTTTATTCAAACATTGATATGATCAGTTCTATCTGTATACTGCTTGCACGAGGCGCAATTATCAGTATGTTTGTAGTAGTATTTATACTTCCGTCAATGTTTATGATTTTTGACAAAGTAATATGTGCCACAAGCGCAGGCTTTAAAAACAAGAACCTTACAGCTTAGTAATCTGATTAATCATAAATGAGGGATAAAATACTTTTTGGCCCTCATAACATAAAATATGACCTCAAAAACAAAATCAGGAGGAATGAGACATGAAATTACCAGAATTGAAAGAAAAGTTAAAAAGTAAATATATTGTCCGTGTTGTAGCCGGAGTCCTCACAATAGCACTTGTAGGTACAGGAATCGGAGCAACAGCGGTTTTTGCCGAGAAGGACAGCACAGCAGTCACAGCCGAGGCAGACAGCACAACAGGAAGCAACAAGGATGCTGATGACATAGCAGATAAGCTCATGGACAGCGTATCATTAAAGGATAACGATGCAGACAAGGACGAGAGCGTATACCTTATCTCAGATGCAAACGGCAACGTAAACAAAACAATCGTAGTAGATCACCTTAAAAATAAAGACAAAAAGGATACCCTGGAGGATGCTTCAAACCTTTCAGATATCGAGAACGTAAAGGGCAAGGAAAAATTCACACAAAGCGGTGATAAGCTCACATGGCAGGCCGGCGGCAAGGACATTTACTATCAGGGCACAGCAACAGAGGAACCACCTGTAACACAGAAGGTTACATACTACCTCGATGGAAAAGAAATCTCACCTGAGGACCTTGCAGGAAAATCAGGAAAGGTCAAAATTCGTTTTGACTACACAAATACCACATCATATACAGAGACAGTAAACGGCGAGAAGCAGACAGTTTCCGTACCATTTGCAGCAGTAACAGGACTTGTACTCGGTGATGGCTTCGAGAATATCGAAGTGACAAACGGCAAGGCTGAGGTAAGCGACTCATCAAGCGTAGTGCTTGGCTATGCACTTCCGGGCTTAAAGGACAGCCTCGGAATCAAGGACGGAGATCTTGATGGCGATGTAAATATCCCTGAATACATGGAAATGACAGCAGATGTAAAGAATTTCTCAATGCCTGCAGCCATGACCTTCGTGGTAAACGCATCTGATTATGTAAGCACAGACGGAATTGACACATCAGACCTCGATGACATGATAGATGACTTAAAGGATGCCTCAACAAAGCTTCAGGATGGTTCAAAGACACTGGCAGAGGGCACCGACACACTTTCAGACGGACTTTCAACATTGCAGAGCAAGCTCGGCACATTTGCATCAGGAGTTGGCACACTGCAGAGTGGACTTAAGGCATATACTGATGGTGTTAGTACATTAAGTGGTGGATTGAATACACTTGGAAACAGCACAGGAGCCCTTGTGTCAGGAGCAGATAAGCTTAATAGTGGAGCAGGCCAGCTTGCAAGCGGAAGTGCAACACTTAAGGATGGTTTGAAGTCATATACGGATGGAGCAAATGGTCTTGCAAAGGGAGCAAGTGATTTGGATAATGGTGTTGGTCTGTTGAAGACTAATCTGCCAGCTCTTACTTCAGGAGCAGTGTCATTACAGACAGGTATAAAAAAATATACAGCTGGTGCGCAAGGAGTAAGTGATGGATTAAATCAGTTAAATGAGAAAACATCTACGCTTCCAGAAAGTGTAAAAGCATTAAATAAAGGTGCGAAAGATTTACAAGATGGAATCAATTCGGCAAATGGAGGAGCTGCATCATTATCAGCTGGAGCAACAACATTAAAAGATGGCATAGATAATGCAAAAACAGGAGCAGATACTTTAAGTACAGGAGCTGCACAGGTAGATGCTGGTGTTGAGCAACTGACAGAAGCATTAACAACTATTCCGAGTGAGATTAAATCTGGAATAAATGAGAAGTTGAAACCATTAAATGATGAGTATAATGTTGGAAAATTATTTAAAGCACTGGGATATATTAGCGAGGATACAATATCTGCAGACAATGTAAGCGTTGCGGCAGACAAGGCTGTAGAAAATGGCTCTAATATAATCGATAAATTAAAAAGTCAAGGAAAATCTGATGACGAGGCTAATGCAATGTATAGTAAAATTGTTGTAGCATTATCAGAGGGAAGGGGTGCCGTTACTGTATATAAAAATGTTAGTACAAAGATTACAGAAAATGCATCAAAAGTGACTGCACTTAAGAGTGGTTCAAAAAAAGTTGCAGATGGTGCAAAGAGTTTAGATACCGGATTAGGAGCTCTCTCAGCTGGAGCTGAACAGATTTCAACTGGAGCCTCAGCATTAGCAACAGGAACTTCACAGCTTGCAACAGGAGTAACAAGTCTTAAAGCAGGAACACAAGCATTAGAAGATAATATACCTGCACTGACAACTGGAATAGAGCAACTTGTTGCTGGAGCAAACTTATTAGTTGAGAATAACGAGACTATTGAAAGCGGAGTTGATCAGTTAAAGGCAGGAACAGATGCTGTTTCAACAGGCGTTGATAGTTTAAAGGCAGGCTCATCTGCACTTAGCACCGGAGCAAAAACACTTACATCAAACAACGATACACTTAATGCCGGAGCCACAGCACTCAATACCGGAGCAAGCCAGCTTTCAGCCGGAACACAGTCACTCATTAACTCAGTACCAACTCTCACAAGCGGAATCAAGCAGCTTGTAGACGGTTCAAACACACTTGTAGCAAACAATGCAAAGCTCAACAGCGGAGCATCACAGCTTGCAGATGGAACAAATCAGATAGTTTCAGGTGTTGACCAGCTCACGACAGGATCTAAGACACTTTCAGAGGGTGCACACACACTTGCAGACGGTATGGTACAGTTCAATGAGGAGGGAATCAACAAGATTCTTGACACATACAACGGTGACTTAAAGCCATTCACCGACAAGCTTCAGGCAGTAATTGACGCAGGTGAGGAATATCAGACATACTCAGCAATCGCTGATGGACAGACGGGCAGCGTTAAGTTCATATATAAATTAGCTTCAATAGATGCTAAGGCAGATAGCGACAAATAATTAATTAAAGGATGTTTAAAGATTAGGGGAGGCAAAAATGGGCTGGATAGAATATCTGTTAATCGTGGCGGGAAGCTCATTGGAGATTTTCGTTGCGATGGAATGTCAGGGATCCCTGATCCAGAAAGTAAATAAGAAACAGCTTACAGCCATTTGCTTCATAGTTGCAGTTTGCCAGTTGTTAGCAATGTACATCGGATATTTTCTGTCAAGCTTTCTTAATGGGAAATACTCGGTGAAGGATGAAGCACTTTTAGGAGAGATAATTTCTATCGGAATACTGATAGGACTGGGGATCAGGCTTATAGGAAAGGCTATAAGAAATGAAAGGATTGAGGAGCACTGTCAGGCACAGCTTGACATGAAAAGAGTGTTAAGGATAGCAGGAATCACCGCATTTTATACGGTTCTTGCAGGAATAGCATTCGGCTTCCTCGGTACCGGACTTCTCACCATTATGATAATGGTGGCGTTGCTCACTGTCATCTGTATAGTGGCAGGCATTTACACAGGATATCACTTCGGCTTCGAGCAGAAGACAAAGGTATATATCGTGGGGGCGATACTCTTTTGGGCGGCTGGAATTGATGTGATAGTAAGGCTTGTAAGTGCAAAATAATGCATAGGGCTCTGTTCGTGAGGACAGAGCTTTTTTGCTGTCCATTGAAGTATGAAATACTTTGCTTGAAATAAGGTGTAAACTTCTCATGAAAATAGTTTCTCGAAGTTGGTGTATTATCATTATGTCAGCAAGAACTGACATGAAAAAAGTAAACCACAGGTTTATTGAAAAAACAGGATGAAGAAAATAAAATTAACAGTAGACGGAATTGTAAGGTATAATGGAAGGAGAGACGGCTATGGCATAGAAAATGCTGGTAACACAGGCATTTTTTAAAGAAATGGAGAATCATTATGGGAAGAGAACGTTTGAGGCTGCAAAGGCATATAGAGATAATAAGGTAGCGGTACACAATTTTGCCTCTGCTTCAAATCCGGGCGGAGGTGTTGTAAGAGGTTCAACAGCCCAGGAGGAGTGTCTGTGCAGGTGTTCATATCTTTATTTCTGTCTGAATTCACCTGATATGTGGGATGGATTTTATACACCTCATAAGCAGGCAAGAAATCCATTACATAACGACGATATCATTTATACACCGGAGGTAACTGTATTTAAAAGCGATACAAATAACCCGGCTTTATTGCCCGAGAATGAGTGGTATAAGGTAAATGTAATTACTTGCGCAGCACCGAATTTAAGAGCCATGCCAAGCAATAAACATAATACAGGCGATGGCAAAAAGGCAGCAAAAATCAGCGATAAGGAAATGCTTGAAATACATGAGAAGAGATTAAGACGCATACTGGATGTTGCCGTTTCTGAAGGAAATGATACAGTAATACTTGGAGCATTTGGATGTGGAGCTTTTATGAATAAAGCAAATATCGTTGCATATGCTGCAAAAAATGTGATTAAAGATTATATGCATGCATTTAAAAATATCGAGTTTGCGATATACTGCAGCCCACAGGACGATACAAACTATAAGACATTCAGATTGATAGAGGGAGACTGATAATGGAGGTGTTTCAGGATTATCGGAATGCCAAAATTAGACGCAACGATATGGTTGTTTTTAAATCGGTGACAACGAAAAGTGTGGCATGATTCAAATAGTGGACGTATATGGAACCTTCGAGCAGGAGGACGAGCCGTCATATGATATATGTGTCGAGGAAGAAAACTGTATATATAAGCATATAAGAGAGACTGCTATTAAAGCAATCTTTGATGCATTTGGAAGTGAGAATATGGAAAAATTGATGATTTTGATAATACTTTAGGTATATGATTTACATTGATTAAAAATAACAGATGGGAGTAAAGATATAATGAAAAAAGCATGTAGCATAGTTTTAATTGCAGTGGTTTGTATAATTGGCATTTTTGCATTAATGAATTATAAGAATGCAAATGATACTAAAGAAAATCCGGAGGTAGATATATATAAGACTTCAGAGTATCAGGAGATAATAAAAGGTTCCTATTTAACTTATGAAGAAAAATTCGATAAAAATGGAAATGCATATCTATATGATGATGAAAACAAGAAGAAGGTTAAGCCATCAATTGAAGCAAGTGTAATATATTATGATGACATAAGTAGTAAATATAATAATATAACATATAATGTTATAGATGATAATCCATGGTACGGAGCGCATGCCAGATTTATATGCACTTTATCAGACAGAAATGACGTTATAGTCGAAGAATTTTAGTATATGTATGTAAATACGGCATACACAGAATTATATTTATAGCAATAGGCTGATAATTAACAATTATATTATTCCTGCGATAGGAAACATGGGTATAAAAAGGTAAGGAGGCAGATTAGAATATGGTGAAATGAGTTAAAAAATCCGTCGACCTCTAATGCTAGTAAATATAAGGGGTTAGAAGGTGTTATATTGATCTGAATAGTACTATTTTATATTAATTTGAGTGATTTTTGCTTAGAAAACCTGTCGATGTCAAAGAAAGATTGAGGAATAGTATAGAATGCTGTAAAATCAAGGGTTTACAGAGACGGAGTTGTTGTAGGTCGACGGACTTTTTGAACATTTTAGATTGATTTTGAGATGAAAATGGAGTAGTATCATAATTAGATACTGATAAAACCAGTTGATATACATTACCTATAAGGAATTGACACGTTCTATATCTGCACCATTTTCCAATAACACTTTTATGATATACATTACCTATAAGGAATTGACACTGATACTGAGTGATGATGAATACCACGATTGTCAACAGGATATACATTACCTATAAGGAATGGACACTTACTGGAATATTTTTTAGTTTTGAAGAATGCTGCAGATATACATTACCTATAAGGAATTGACACTCTTTTTCAGAACCATAAATAGTAAAGTTTGTACCGATATACATTACCTATACGTAATTGACATGATATCTTAGGTACCATGTCAGTGCACATTTCTATGTGCAATATAGTAATTACAGGAGATTTCAGTATTTATAGAATTTTAATAGGATAAATTATAGAGAAATGTTAACAGTAGAATTAGCAACTCTGCGGACAAGGGGGGCATATTGATATAACTGTGAATGAAATGTAGAGGAATCAAATATAAAAGCTGCTATGGAGAATTCGTCAGCAAAAAGAGACAGCAGTGGAATTGATGGAATGAAACTATCTGAATGAGAAAGACTTTGTGGTGGCAGTAGAGTTTTACAACAGATTAACAGAACAGCCAGTGTTTCTGAAATAGAGAAACACTGGCTGTTTTTATAAGTCTGTTCTTTTTATAGCTCAAGATTCAGATAAATCTCATCACGTTCATCCTGCTCAATACCCAGATATTGCTGCGTGACTTTATAGGACGAGTGATTGTAGACATCCATCAGCAGAGCAGGTGGCGTGCCGTTCTTCCAGGCGTGATATCCAAATGTTTTTCTCAGAGAGTGACAGCTGATATGTTCATCCTGAACGGTCTCCTCGGCAGCAGTCCTTACAATTCGGTATGCCTGAACTCTGTTTATTGGCTGTCTCCTGCAGGTGGCCTTTGTAAAAATAAACTCATGTTCAGTCGGATGCCGTTCGTTGAAATATGCCCGGAGAGCATCGGTGGCATTGCAGTTTAGTGTGACATAGTTATTCTTGCCGGTCTTTTGCTCGTTGATAAGAAAATGAGAGCGAAATGCATGATGTTCGAAATTGTATACGTTACCCCACTTCAATTTAAGCAGGTCACTGATTCTTAGTGCTGTGTTTAATCCCATAACAATTAAACAGTAATTGCGGCGGTTTGGATGGATATCTTTATAGTACATCCTGAAAGCCGCCAGTTCATCCTTATTTCGGATTGGCTGTGTAGTTCCCATTGAATACTCCTTTGCGGTAGAAAATATTATCAGGCACATGCCGCAAGACAGACTCTTCCCCGGAATATCCAAAATCCACAACAAAATAATAGTAATTATAAAAAGCAAAAAATGCAACATTTTATAGTAAAATGTTACATTTTTTGCTTTACACCTACTATATCGGACACCATTTTCAGAACTTAACCCCAAGAAAAAAATTTTTTTAAAATAATTTTCTTTACATTTTTCTATCATTTTTAATTAATTTCAAGAGATTTAACTATATCACGTGAAAGATAAAACTGTTCTTGATGAAATATGACTAAACCGGAATAAATATTTGATGATATTTAATCACTTTCTGTTTTGACCCCCTTATTAATCTGCAAAAAAATGTAACATTTTACTATAAAATGTTGCATAATTCGGAAAAGCATGGACAAAGCTATTCCCTAGTGCATGGAGGTAGAAAATGCTCAAATTATCATTAAAGGAAGGGCAATATGTAAATATCGGAGATGATATCCGAATCGTGTTCGCGGGTGGAACAGGAAAGCACTGTCGATTACTGATAGATGCTCCCAAAGAACTGAATATCGCAAGATCCAACAACGAACCGGACCCGGCGAAGCGAAAAGATACATATTATCCTGAACCTGAGTTTTCCAGTGAAGCGAAGAAACAAATCAAGCAAATCATCTGGAATGAGAAAGAACGTCAGAAAAAGACGCAAAGCAACTAATCATGTTAATAGGCGGCTGTGGCGCAAGTCACACCCGGGAAGCCGCTTGTTATAGAAAGACCGCAACTGCTTAAATAAAAAATAAACACAAAGCAGCTGCAAAACTCTCGGGAAAAGGATTTCCAGAGGTCAAACATAATAACCCATGAATATGGGACAAGGAGGATTATATTATGGTAGTACAACACAACATGCAGGCAATGAATGCCAACAGAATGCTTAACGTAACAACAAGCGCACAGTCAAAGAGCACAGAGAAGCTTTCATCAGGTTACAGAATTAACCGTGCAGCTGATGATGCAGCCGGACTTACAATTTCTGAGAAGATGAGAAAACAGATTCGTGGTCTTGACCAGGCATCTACAAACGCAGAGGACGGTGTTTCATCTGTACAGACGGCAGAAGGTGCTCTTACAGAGGTTCACTCAATGCTCCAGCGTATGAACGAGCTTGCAACACAGGCTGCCAATGGCACAAACTCAAAGGATTCAGACCGTCAGGCAATCCAGGACGAGATTGACCAGCTTACAACAGAGATTGACCGTGTATCAGAGACAACAAAGTTCAATGAGACATATCTGTTAAAGGGAGATAAGGGCGCTACAAAGAATGTTTATATGAATGGACACGATGCAGGTCTTAAAGGAACTCTTACAGATAGTGCAAAGTCTGCTACATTTGTAATGGATGATCTCAAGGCAGGAGATAAGGTTACAATAGGTGGAAAAGAGTACTCAATTGGTTCAACTACAGCTGAGGTTAAAGCTGAAATAAAAGAACCAGCTGCAGATGGAAAAACTTCTGTAACAATTGATGGCAATACATATGATATTGTTAAAGCAACTGGAGCAACAACTATATGTAAAAGTGGTAGTACCACAGCTTTAAAAGCTAATGAATTAGGCGGAACCGGAACTGCTAATGCAACTTTGGATGATTTAAAGGGATTAGTTAAAGATGGTTCGAAAGTTACTATATCAGGAAAAGAGTACACTGCTATGACAGATGCTAAAAAAGCTGATGGAACAGCCGGAACTGATGGAATTGATGATGACGATTCATCTGTAATTACAAAGACTGTAGCAGAAGATAAAATTGCTGCAGAATTAACATCTGCTAATAATATTGGAACAGTTGATCATGCTGCAACAGTTGCAAAGACTGCAGCAAATGGTAAGACAACATACACAATTTCAAAGGGCTATGCAACAGTTGCAGATACATTATCATTTAACCTCCATGTAGGTGCTGATGCGGATATGACAAACAAAATCAACGTCAACATTGATTCAATGGATTCAGCAAGTCTTGGTATTAAAGGCCTCAACATAATGGATGACTCTGGAAATGCTGCAACATATGCGGTAGATGCTATTTCAGATGCAATCTCAAAGGTATCTTCACAGCGTTCATCACTCGGTGCAGTTCAGAACCGTCTTGAGCACACAATCAACAACCTCGACAACGTAGTTGAGAATACTACAACAGCAGAGTCACGTATCCGTGATACAGATATGGCTTCTGAGATGGTTAACTACAGCAAGAACAACATTCTTGCTCAGGCTGGACAGTCTATGCTTGCACAGGCAAACCAGTCCACACAGGGAGTACTTTCACTCTTACAGTAATCATCTACAATTTAATGTTGTACAAAGCGAAAAGAGCTCCTCGAAAGAGCTCTTTTTGTAGTATATTCATAGATTTTGTCCTAAAGTTTCCGACCACATTCATCATGGACTTAACATCATTAGTACCTTTGTCAGAACACACAAAATCATGTGAGCCAAACAGATATCAGCTATCCAGGGGAGAAAAGAGTAAGGAGGTGGATTGAATTTGGTGAAATGAATAAAAAATCCGTCGACCTCTAATGCTAGTAAATACAAGGGGTTAGAAGGTGTTATATTGATCTGAATAGTACTATTTTATATTAATTTGCGTAATTTTTGCTTAGAAAACCTGTCGATGTCAAAGAAAGATTGAGGAATAGTATAGAATGCTGTAAATTCAAGGGTTTACATAGACGGAATTGTTGTAGGTCGACGGACTTTTTGAACATTTTAGATTGATTTTGAGATGAAAATGGAGTAGTATCATAATTAGATACTGATAAAACCAGTTGATATACATTACCTATAAGGAATTGACACTTTTTGAGATGTCAACTGAATCTTTCCTGTAGTAGTTTTCGATATACATTACCTATAAGGAATTGACACGAATATAAGAGATCATATCCTTCGATGTCTAATGCATATGATATACATTACCTATAAGGAATTGACACAAGTTGATATGTTGCATAATTTGCACTGTTCATAGATATACATTACCTATAAGGAATTGACACACTCATATAAATTGTACCTCCTAGGTGTTAAATATATACGATATACATTACCTATAAGAAATTGAAACAATATCTTAGTTGTCATTTCCTTGTACATTTCTATGCGAAATACTGTAATTGCAAGGAGTGTATATAGGGAAAACAAAGGCGTTATAGAGGATATAAAGTAGGCAGTAAAGTATATGGAAAATGGATACATATGGTCTATAGAACTTGGTATTCATATTCATTTAGACAATATAAATCAAGATTTTCTAATTAACAAAATTTAAAATCATATTTCAGATGATAAAATTCCTAATTTGATAATTACATATTTAAAATGGACTCTGATTGATGTTCATATCATATATGACGTAAACGCAAAAGAACCAATAAAGTGATGAAGGCCAGTAAAAAGTATCTGATTCACTCAAATATTCTACGAAGGAATCTATAGGGCTGATTATGGCAAATGACAATAGCCTAAATAAGTCTGTCGACATCAAAGGTTTGCAGTGAATGGATTGGTGGAAATCAACGGATTTTAAGGTGTACGTTATTGATTTTGGGGATAAAAAGGGGTAGTCTAATTATTAGATACTATTTGAAAATGTTGTTATATTTTACCTATAAGAAATTGAGAATGTTCAACTGATTCTTTTGATATTATAAAGAGTTGCTGAACTAATTTAAATATAATTGGGAAAATATAAGAGGATTATAATGAGCGAAAATATTTTTATTAACTCAAACTTCGCACATAAATTTTAGCTATGCACCTTGAAAATTCAATATCTGGCAGTTATTCAGTTATCAATGTTCAGACTTTATATAGCTTGCAATCGTATTTTCAGCATAGCCGGAAGTGTATTCATAAATGCACTCGCCAATTCGTTGATTTTTTCGTCTGAAAGTTCAGTATTATCTGAAAGCATTGTTCTGAACATTTGAAGCAGCATTTGAAAAGCCTGTATCCATGTGATATCAGACATTTCATCGGAAAAGTATAAAAAGAGTTCGCCAAGAGAGCGGTTATCATTGGATTCCCGGCTTTCTAGTGACAGCATCATGTATCGTGTAAAAACAACTGCAGTATGTGCAGTCATTGCATCATAGGAAAGGGAGTTACATTCTTTGAGTTCCTTTTTCCATGGAAAGCTTTCTGCGTCTGTAACCAACAGTTCTTTGTAGCTTCGTTGATACGGTTTTGCCTGTTTTCTGTGGAAAGAAGAATACTGTTTACCGGCATAAATGTACTTCCATTTGACCATCCAAGAGTAAGCATCCGAAACCAAAAACGATATGCATGCTTTGCGTGATCATAGACTCTTGCAAGGAGTTCCACTTTTTTGGAACGGTTGCGTTCAAACATGGAATCTTGTAAAAAATTTTTTGATAGAGATTTGAAATCTGCTTATCATTTTGAGTCGCTTGTGTTATGCTTTTATTCATAGCATGAGCCTCCGGAAGTATGATTGTTTCTGAACAACTCAATTATACCAAAACCTGATGGTTTCATGCTATTTTTTTGCCAGTTATTATTGAATTTTCAAGGTGCGTAGGCACTTACTCAAGTGCGAAGTTTGAGTAAAGTAAATGGTTTATTACGCGCTTTATTGATATTGATGAGAAATGTTTAAAGTGGTTGAGTGTGGGTGTCATGGCTGAAGTAATGTTTATTCGAATTTTAATTTAGATTTCCTAAAGTGACGATTAGATGAAGTGCATAAAAAATATAAAAAATATTGCATATAATTGGTAATAATGCTACAATTGGATAAAAATTGTTATTGATTTTACCTATACAGATGGCATAATTAACGATAGGCATATAGTGTATAGTTATTTTAAGGAAGATAAAATGAGAAATAAATTTTTATTTGTTGATGCAGAAACTGATGGTTTATATGGTCCGCTTTTATCTATTGCTGTTATTTTAACAGATTATGAGCAAAATGAGATAGAACGGTATTATTGGGGGATTAATCCTAAAACTTTGCAGATACAATCAGAATGGGGAATGCAGAATGTTGTTCCAATTATGGGAGACTATGAAATCTGTAGAAATGAAGATGAGCTATTAGAAAAATTTTGGAATGTCTGGGACAGAAATCGAGAAAATACATTCGCTGTTGCAGATGTTTGCTATCCTGTAGAGAGTACATTATTTCAACGATGTGTATTGCATGATTTAGAAGAAAGACAAATGAAAGGACCGTTTCCTTTATTGGATTTAAGTAGTATGTTATTAGCAAAAGGAATTGATCCTTTAGTTGATAGATTGGAACTGAGTGATAAAAATGGAAAAAGATGCATAATGCTTTAACAGATGTTGAGATATCAGTTGAAATATGGAGAAAAGTATGTCAGAAATGAAAGAGCAAGGTAAAATATATAGTTATCATAATTTTATATATCCATTTATATGGGAAGATCCAGCAAGAAAAGTGAATAAAAAAGAAATAATTGAAAGTTATTTTGAAAATAATGAATATTGGGAAAATATAAATCGGGATAATGAAGTGTTTTCTAAATCAGACTGGATTAAGTTATATTCTAAAAATGAGTATTTTCATGCTGCTTTTAAAGAAGCTATATTGGGCTATAATGACAAATATAAATGTGATAAAAGTATCGTAGCACAATATGAGTTTAACAAAAAGTATATAAGTAAAGGTGCGGAATATATAATTACAAAATCAGTTTCTGAAAATAACGAATTTAAGAAGAAAGAGTACATATTAGATGTTAAGAGTATTTCAATTAAGATATTCAATACGGGAATTGCAGTTTTGATTTTAGAGTGTATAAATTATCATGAATCAAATCTAAACGATATAAAGAAGATTAATGATTATGGGAGACGTGTATCACTTCCTTTTATACCAGATGAATATAAGTATTCTATTTGCGCTGATGAACTTACTCTTAGAATTCATGGAATAGATGAGAATAAATATTTATTGAATGTGAAAGATTCATTTAAGGATAGTATAAATCAAATTTTGAATCAAAGTAATTTTTCTATGAAAAATCTTAGTGAGCAAAGTAACAGAGTATGTAGATGGATTATAGAACTACTTGAATTGGGAAATAAAGGCGAATTTCTGTTTAGATGTGATGGAAAGCAAACAAATGAAATAAATATACATTCTGCATTAGATGAGAGAATGTATGTGATGTGTATGATAAATAGTGACAAATGTAAAAAAATAGCAGAAGAAAATTTACGTAATCAAACAGATTCATGGTGGTTGGACTGGATTGATAAGGAAAAGCAGGAGTTTTTGTATGAATTAGCTTTTGTAGATGCTGGAAGCTGTTCTTGTCAGTCTAATTTAATGCGTAAAGAATTACTAAAAAATTGTGTTTATGATAGATGGATTAATTATGGAACCATGTATTCTGTGACACCACAGGCATTTATATGTATGAGTAGTGATGAATTAACAATTACAAGTTTTTGTAATATGTATCTTGATATGTGTGTGTTGTCTTTGGTACAGAGAGCTTCGTTGATTAATTTTCAGGATATTGCATTGGATCTTAGTAAGGGGCTAGAAAAGATAGGAACTGTAATAGATACAAGAAAAATAAAAAAATTAATGGATTTACAAGAACGTTTTATCGCTTTTCAAAATCAAATAAATTTGCAGGAGATTTCATCGCAGGAGCAGGCAATTGAATTATATGAGAGATTTAGAAAAGTTAATTTTGTAGATGATTTAACGGGGGCGTTAAAAGAACAATTGGATGCATTATATGATGCAACAAATACTAATCAAGATTATTCGTTTAATAAATGGGCGTTATTATTTACAATAATAGCACTTGGAATAGATGTTCCGACGTATTTATTCCGTACAGATGGAAAATTATTCTTTATGGCTAGCAAATGGAATGCACTTTGTGTTTTTAAAGAAATAGTGCCACACCTTACAATTTTTATAATAACTCTGTGTGCAATTATATATGTATTTCATAAGTTTAATAGAAAAAACAAAAAATAATTGGCGAGGGATTAATTATGCAACTTATTATTACACATAAAACGGAACCTGAACTGGTGCTTCCAATCAATTATCATCATATTTTGCAATCAATTATTTTTAAAGCTATTGAAAAAACACCAGAGTATGAGAAAAATATTCACGACTATGGGTATGAAAATGGTAAAAGGATATATAAGCTTTTCCAGTTCAGTTTATTGAAAGGAAAATATAAAATAGAACAAAAAAATATTATATTTTGTGAAACAGTTCGTTTTGAGATACGAAGTATTGATGTTCAAATGCTGTTGGCTTTAAAAAAATATTTTGAAAGAAATGGAATTTGTTATGGGAAACATATGATTGACAAAGTAGATGTGAGGTTAGAGGATAAGACAATTGAGAAAGAAGATATTTTGATAAAAATGAAGACACCTCTTTCTGTACATTCTACAGATAAGCTAACGCATAAAACTATTTTCTACAGCCCATATGAGAAAAAGTTCACTGAGCTTGTAAAGGATAATTTTAAAAGAAAATACAAGGCATATACTGGCAAACTACCAGAATCAGATATAGAAATTGAGATAATTAAGGTGTCAGATAAAGATAAATATGTTACAAATTATAAAGGCTTTTATATCAGTGGCTGGTGCGGTATTTATAGACTAAAGGGAGAAAGAAAATATTTAGACTTTCTATATCAGACAGGCTTGGGGGATAGAAATTCTCAAGGGTTTGGGATGTTTGATTTAAAAATGGAGGTATAAAAGAAAATGCAATTTGAGAACTATAAGATGACTATTAAATTGTTGGCACAATCTCCAATGATACATTTTCAAGGTAAAATTGATGGTGCTACTTTGAGAGGAAGCGAACTAAAACCGAAATTAGATCGTTTTTTAATTAAAAAGATTGAAAATTGGAATCCTAAGAATGGAGTTGATAAAAAAAGTATTGCATATATTGATAAAGAAAAAAAAGCATTAAAATATAAAGTCACAATTATGGGAGAAAATGGAGAATCCTTAGGCTTAAATGAGGAAAATAATAAAAAAAAGTTTAACATAATTTATGGGGACAGAACAAAAACTCTCGTGTTACGAAACCAGAAATTGACCATTTTATGCATGAATCAACCATTACAGGAATTAATAAAAGAATATATTATTGAATTTTTTGCAGTTACAAATTTTGGGTATATGCAAAATAAGGGATTTGGTAGTTTTATGCCCGAAGAATATTTAAATAATATTAATGAATGTAAGCTAAAGGATGATGTTGCAAAATGGTTAAAAAATAAGTGTGGAGCAGAAAACTGTTATTACATTGAATTTGATAAAAAATTAGAAAGCATAACCTCATATGAGGAGTGTTTTAGGGAGATAAAAGACTTTTATGATTTATTGAAGACGGGCAGAAATCACAATGGATATTCACGAGCATATATTTATCAGTATATGCATAATAAAAAAATAAATAATGAAAAAGCGTGGATGAAATCAGAAGGTATAGCACCGGCGCTAAAAAAATGCGGAGATAAAAGGTGTATAGAAACATCATCTAATGATAAAAAAAATAAACAAAATATACAAAATTCAAGATATGTTAGAGCGCTTCTTGGAGTAGCATCAAAAGTAGAATATTTAAATGCACTTGATAAAAATAATTTTTCTGAAAAAGTAATAGTTAATATAAGAGAAAAGAGTAAGAATATTGAAAGAATGGACTCCCCTATTTTTTTTAAAATTATTGATAGATGTGTTTTTATTTGCTCAAATAGAATTCCAATTGATATATATGATAAAACTTTTATTTTTTCTGAAAAAGTGCATCGCCCCAAAAAAAATAAAGCAAAAAATCTTGCTATAATAAACAGCAATGAGAAAGGAAAAAGTATAAAGGTACCTAAAAAAGAAGAATTACAAGATGTGGGATTTACAATTGATGATTTATTAGATGAGTATATTAAATATTACAATGGAGTAAAGCCGGGAGAAGATGGTAAGTATTTGAGACCTTCGGAAAAAAATAAAGCCCAAAATGGAAATTATGCCGTAAAAAACTTGGCAAAGAATAAATATGTTAGGAGATGGAAACAAAATGAGTAAAAAGTATATAGGAATAACTGTTGGTCCAATATTTGATACCATTCAGGATGCTTCAACTCCAGCAGCAATGTGGTTTACAAGTTTTTTATTTTCTGATTTGACTAGAAGAATTTGTGTTAAATTATATGATGTATTTGATTCAGAAGAAATTATAATATATTCACCATATTATGGTAATGAAGTTGATATATTTGAGGATGGTGTTGGAAAATTTCATGATAGGATACTGTTTTCAATTAATACTGATGATACAATATATGAAGAAAAATTAAAGATGATAATAAATAAGGCAAAGACTGATACAGCAGTATATTATGAAAATATCCCTGGATATGAAAAAAATAAAACGGAAGAATTTTTAAAAAAGTATATTCAAATACATTATATTATAAAGGATAAAATTGAAAAAGAAAATATAATATTAGATTTGTCAGACCAGCTTTCAGCGTTGGAACTAATTAAAACATTTCCTAAGGAAAATTCGAATAATCCGACATTGAAAATTTTGGCAGGAAAGGACGATGGAAAGAATATCTTAGTAAAAAACAGTAAATTGTATATGCTGGTTAGACATAAAGAACAGCTTGAGAAATCAAATAGGAATATAAAAACAATTGAAGATATTGCCCATACAGAAAAAAACGATAAATTAAAAATCTCTAGATATTTTGCCATTGTAAATGCAGATGGAGATAATATGGGAAGGACCCTCGGAAAAATAAAAAATTATGATATAAATCAATTTTCGAAGAAACTATTTGATCATGCATCAAATGCTGCAGAAAAAATAAAGAAATTTGGAGGAATGACAATATACGCAGGAGGAGATGATCTACTTTTCCTTGCACCTGTGATAGGAAATGCAGGAGACAGTATTTTTTCGCTTTGTAAATCATTGAGCACTGATTTTGAAAATGAGATGAAAGATGAACAAGGGGGTGGACCTACATTATCTTTTGGAATTTCGATTCAGTATTATAAATTTCCATTATATGAGGCTATGGAAATAAGTAGAAATTTATTGGGACGTGTAAAGTCAAGGAGAAAAAACTCTGTTGAAATAAATTTACAAAAGCATAGTGGTCAGAGTTTATGCCTCAATATTCCAAATGAAAATCTTGACAGAGTAGAACAATTTATAAAGCTTAATGGTGGAAGTATACAAGAAAGTAGAACTTTGCATTCCATGATATACTCAGTTGAAGAGTTCCGAGAATTATATCGTCAGATGATCATAAATGCAAAAAATTGTAAAGATAGAGAAAGGTTTATTAATATATGGACTCATTTGTTTGATAATATTGGACAAAAAGACTATATGGCATATATTAAGCAAATTGCAGATTTTTTCTATGATGAATGTATTGACAGACAAGAAAAATTAGTAGAATCATTTGAAAGCTCGAACGATAATGATGAAGATTATACACGTATGATTTCATCTATGTTACGATTAAAGAAGTTCTTTAAAGAGAAAAGAGGTGAAGAGGAATGAGTACTTATTTGGTAAGAATGACTCCATTAGAACCATTCACGTTTGGCGGAGAAAAGGGATTTAGGTTTGAAAGCCAAGATGTTGAAAAAGGAAGGAATAATACTGCTAATATTTCATATTATCAAACTTCGAGAGAACTTCCAGAGCAAACAACCATAATAGGAATGCTTAGATATCTGATATTAAGGCATAATGGAGTCGCAAAAGATTTTTGCAAATATACAAATGATGACAAACAAAAGATTCATGAACTTATAGGAGAAAGTAGTTTTTCGTTTCAAAATAGAGAATTTTTAATGGGAAAACTAAAATCTGTATCACCAGTATTTATTGTTGACCAGGAACAGAATTTTGAAAAAATATCGTATTATATACGCAATCCATTGAATAATATAGGTGACAAGACATATCGTCCGATGAAGATGAACACACAAAAAATAGTTACGTCTATTGGGAAAATTGAGCTTCCGGTTGTAGACAGTGACAATGGGTATACAACAAAGACGCATCTGAATTATGGGTATTTAAATATTGGAACAGTAGAGCAACCGAAAGCTGAATTTGTTGAAAATATGTTTGAATCCAGACTAATAACTGGAAACAGAAAAAATAATAAAAAAAATGATGAAGATGGTTTCTTTAAACGTCAGGCTCTTTGTTTTAAATGTGAAAAAGATAAAAGGTATTCATTTGCAGTATTTGTAGAATGTGAGGATGGAATACTTCCTAAAAATATGCTCTCATATATGGGATTAAAAAAATCTTCTTTTCGAGTTGAATGCACTAAAGTAATAGAAAATGATTTAATTAATCGGATAAAAAATGCACTTAAAGGAAAAGATATATGGTATTACGCGTTATCAGATATATTATTGTATGATGAAGATGTTATAAATTCATTTTCCATTATATCAAAAAAACAGGTGCGGAATATGGAAACAAATTTGAATGAAGATAGTTTTTCTAAAGCTATTAAAAGAGCGAAAAATCAGTATAATCTGATAGAAGCTGGAAGTGTTTTTTGGAGTGCGAATCCAATACATAATCAAAATGAAAATTTAAAAAATGCAGGATATAACTATATAGTAAAAATAGGAGGAATGGAATAATATGTTTGCAAAATTATTTCAAGTAGATTGTATTACAAATCTTCATGTTGGAAGTGGAGATGTAAATTATAATATTATTGATAATGAAATTGAAAAAGATCCAGTTACTGGATATGCAACTATAAATGCATCTGGAGTGAAGGGCGCATTTCGAGAGTATTACAGTAAAAATCCAGAGTTAGTTGCTAATAGAGTTATAGAGTTGTTTGGCGGTGAAGAAAACGGGAAATCTGTTCCGGGAGCAATTAAGTTCTTACAGGCAGACATTCTTGCAATGCCGGTTAGAGCCACATTAGGTGAGGAGCCATTTTATTTGATTACTTCCGAGAGCTGTATTAATAATTTATACGAAAAGATAAATATGTTTGAAAATCTTGATATAAAATTTAAGTATAAAAAAGAAACTAGTTATATAAAGGCAGAAGGTATCTCATTAAAAGACTCTTGTTATATAGAGCTTGATAATGAAAAACGTGTATATATTGTTAAAGATGAAGAGTATAGGAAATTAATGTATCCAGTAGTTGCAAGGAATAAACTGGATAATGGTAAGAGCGAGAATCTATGGTATGAAGAGATTGTACCGCATCATAGTATATTTACATTTTATGCATTGTCAGATGATGAAAAACTCATAAATTCTTTCAAAGATGATGTTTCGAAAAAGATTGTTCAATTTGGCGGTGGTGCGACGGTAGGATATGGTTATTGTAAAATTACGGATTTTAAGGAGAAAAATTATGAATAAGAATGTAATAGACAATAGTATATCAATCGCATATGAGGCAATTAATAAAGCTGGAATATCAAATAATGGTAGAATAAACAAAAGCTATAGAGGACAGATTTCTACATTTGGCGCAGCGATTGTTATGGGAAGTCTTGAATCAGCCATATGTTATTTTTCGGAAAAAGCGAATAATGATTCAGGTGTTGATAGGAGTAAACTATTGGAAGCAATAAAATATGTACTTCGGGAAAGCAAGGATACAAAAGAAAAATATGTATTTTTAGTTGATTTGAAAGATTATTCTGGTATTGATAAGAAAAAATTATTTCCTGATTCATTTAAAGAGGATACCATAAATGCTGCAATAGCAATAAAATTGGCAATGAATCTGTTTGAATGGGAAGGAAATATGTGATTATGAATAGTAACAGTTATTTTAATTCTGCAAATATGAATTATATTTTTAATGTTGAGTATTTTGAAAATGCAAAAGATTCTATGATTAATAAATTAAATAAAGATATAGAAAATTTTGAGTTCCCTAAAATTAATATGTTTGAAGAACTTATGGGTGCAAAAGAATATAAATCATTTATTCTTTACACTACATATCCAGGACTTTTGATGGGCAGTGGAAATTTGCATGATATTAGTTGCAAGGGAGCTTTCAAATTAGGATTTTCATTTGACTATGTAAATGGCCTACCTTATCTTGCAGGTTCATCGTTGAAAGGAATTTTGAGAAGTGTTTTCCCTGAACAACAAAAAGAGGACAAAAAAGAGTATTGCAGTTATCTTAATGGCTTGATTGGCGGAAATGAGAAGAGCGAGCAGGAGCTTATAGAATTGGAACATGAAATATTTGATTATGCTGACGTGTTTTTAGGAGCTTATCCAGATAATAAGGTGAATAACGAAAGTGTTTATCTCGCGTCAGATTTTATTACTCCACATAAACCATTAAAAAATCCAAATCCAATTTCTTTTGTAAAGGTAAAGCAGGGAATTGGTTTTAAATTTCATTTCCTTTTGAAGGATGGACATAATATGTTAGCGAAAGATAAGTGTTGCCTTTTCAAAAAAATAATATTAGATCTTGGAGTAGGTGCAAAAACAAATATAGGATATGGTAAGTTTGAAGAAAAAATGAATAATCAGTTTTAAAAGAGGCTATGTAAATGGCTAAGAAATATGAATTATGGCTTGATGAGAGTGGCAAGTTTGAAGATAAAGATACAAAAGTATAAACTTCTTTTAAATGAAACTAAAATTTTGTTGGAAAAGGATTTCCCTGAAAATACAAAGACATTGCTTCGTGAGATGAAGAAATTAGAGGAAGCTACTTTGAAGAATGATAAAGTTGATAGCAAATCAATGTATGAATTGTCTCGGATTATTACATATTAAAAAGTCTGTCTACCTCTGAACACACATAAATTCAGGGGAAGTAGGTAGTTTACGCTCATTAATAGTATTATTTTTGAACGTAAAGCATGAATATAAGAGAAAAAAGTCTGTCTATCTACTGCTTTTCAAAAAAAGCTTGATTTTACAGAAAAATCTGAGAAAATTAAATTTGAGATTAACAGAGTTTTGGGATATAAATATCTTCTAAAAATATACATCAACATTGCTAAAGGTAGATTTATTGATGTGATACCGTACCTATAAGGAATTGAGACATCCTGATGTCTTCCATAGAGGTATCTCTTGGAATCATAACTGTGATACCGTACCTATAAGGAATTGAGACGTTGTTCATTTGTTTTCCTCCATTTTTCTTTATTTTTTATAGTGATACCGTACCTATAAGGAATTGAGATTTATACCGTCATTTGATTAATTTTAATTATTTAATTGGTTTTTTATTGGAATAGTTGTGTGTTTTATAGAGAGGGACGAAATGTTTATTATTGTTGTTTATGATATAAATTGCAAAAGAGTCGGTAAAGCTCTTAAAATATGAAAAAAATATTTGGCACATATACAAAAATCCGTGTTTGAGGGAAACATCACTGAAGGACAATTGAAACAGTTAAAAAATGAGTTATTATATTTAATTAATCCAGAAGAAGAAGCTGTTTGTATATATCGATTTGATTCGGCAAAATATGCTAAAAAAGAAGAAATTGGTACAATAGAAATAAAGTCACATATAATATAGTCTGTGAATAGGTGATTGCTATGTTTTCGATGGAAGAGCTACTTTCTAAAAAAAATCAAAAGGAAGCTATGCAGTTTTTGAAAAACAAAAAAGATACAATTGGTGCGGATGGGATGCCATTGTCAGAACTTGACAAATATTGGAAAATCAATGGCGATGCAATTTGTTGTGAATTAAAGAATGGGGAATACGTTTCGGGGATAGTAAAGTGTACGGAAATAGCTAATAACAAAGGTAAACAGCGTGTAATATCAAATTTATGTACGGTAGACAGGTTTATTTCGCGTTTATTCTATCAAAAACTAAGGCATTATATTACTCCGGAATTTTTAGAATATAGCTATGCGTACCAAGAGAATAAAGGTATTATAGATGCGGTAAAAAGGGTTCAAGAATATATTTCATCAGGCTTAAAGTATGTAATGGAAATTGATCTTAAAGATTATTTTGATACTATACCGCATTCCCAAATGATGGCTTTGATTAATGATAGAATAACAGATATGAGAATATCTGATTTAGCTTATAAATATATGCATTGTAAAATTTCTATAGAAGGTGAAATAATAGAGAAGCAGATTGGTATGGTACAGGGAAATCCAATTAGTACTGTTTTAAGCAACCTTTATTTGCATAGTCTGGATCAATATCTACAAAGCAAGCATTTATTTGTTTGTGTAGCTGATTTAAATGGGTTAAAACATATAAATGATACTTACGGACATTCTGGTGGCGATAACGCTATTGTTACAGTTTCAGCAGAGCTATAAAAATCTGCACCACATGGCTCAAGGATTGTCAGAACCGGTGGCGATGAGTTCCTACTTATTGCGGCGTTAGACTATGATTGTAACGAACCTTATGAAATGGAAAAGAAATTTGATAGTGGTTTAAAAGAGTACAACATAACACATCCAAATAATTATTCGATAGGAGCAAGTTATGGATGGGTACTTTTACCATTACAGGAAAATATGGTTGATATAGATGAGTATATAAGTATGGCAGATGTCAAAATGTATGAAATGAAAACAAAACGCGATAAGTATCGCAGAGATTAGCAGGTTTTTTAAGAAATTATCTAGAAAATAAAAAAACTCTTTACAAATAAAATGAATTGATGTATTATAACACCACACAAAACGTAGCACACGATAATAATAGCCTTACATCCCTAGGAAGACAGCGGTGTCTGATGCATATGCAGAGGATGTTGTAATTAGTAAGTAACGTACTGAACGAATTTACACAAGGAGGCATTCATATGAATTATCCAGTATTAGACATTAAAGCTACCGGAGAACGAATCAATCAGCTCCGCAAGGACAATAACCTCAGGGTGATTGATGTTGCGGAGTATATGGGCTTCGAATCAACACAGGCCGTTTACAAGTGGCAGCGTGGTGAGAGCCTTCCGACGGTCGACAATCTGTATGCCTTGAGCAGGTTGTTGCACACATCGGTAGATGACATACTGATAGGCGAGAAAGAGAGGGACGATGAGCCCTCTCTTTCTTTTTGCTTTTATATTTTTCTTTGGTTTTCTTGTCCTTATGAAAGTCCATTTTATATCCTCAATTTCCTCATTTGTGGCAGAAATCGGTGTGTCATTAACCATTACGGAAAGACCGTAAATGGCTGATTTTTTTAGATATTGACGGAGTGCTCAATTCAAGTAAAACAATAGACAGAAATTTTGCTTATCCGGAGCTTGTAATGTCAAAGTAAATGCTATAGAATATTTTCATATCAATTAAAAGCAAATGAGGAGATTTATAGCTATGAAACAGAAATTGAGAAACCTTTCGGCACCGGCCAATATAATATTTGCCATTCTTGCAGTTTTTCTTTTCATTGCACCCTTGCAGTGGAGCGGAAAAGTCCTGGGACTGATTCCGGGCATGGAAAAGGCGGATGACTATCTGCTGCAGGCTATTGTGGAGACCGTTGTTTTAGTTATTTTTCTGGGCATCACATATTTATTTGGGCTGTGGGATATCTTTAAGGAAAATGCAGCAGGATGGACAAGAAGCTTATACACAGGCGGTTTTTTCATAGTGTACTGTTTGTATGCTGTTGTTTCAGGCATTTATTTGTGCTTTTTGGGTGAGCATGGTGATGTGAAGGCATTTTACAACATCATCTTTTTCTTTATTGCGGTCTGCCTTGTAGGGCTCGTTGAGGAGATGGTGTTCAGAGGCGTGGTGTTTAATCTGCTGCTGAGAGCTTTTCCAAAGACGAAAGGTGGAATCACAGGAGCCGTAGTTTTGGGAGGCGTACTGTTTGGATTGATGCATTTTTCCAATATGGGCGCAGGGGTTAAGTTCAGCAGTTGTCTGATACAGGTTATTTCAGCAGGTCTCATGGGTGTGCTGTTTTGCATGATATACGCGTCTACACGCAATTTCTGGATGCTTGCCATTTTTCATACTGTTGTAGATATGGGAGGACTTTTATCATCGGGAATATTTGAGGGAGGAGGAGTGGCCGACAGGATTAATGAGTTTTCGGCAATGAACTGTATCGCGTTTATCGTGCTCGGTATTCCTATGCTTGTTATGTTGCGTAAATCAAGGCGTATCCGTCTTGAGATGCTCTACAATAATGTGACTGTCATAGATGACGAGAGGGAGGGCGCTAAGCTTGCAGTGGTTTCACTGGTGCTTGGTATTTGCAGTATTATTTTCTCGTTTTTTGGATATCTGATGGGACTTGGAATTGTCGGCATGCTTGCTTCCAAAATGTCAAAAAAGGCAAAGCAGTATAACAATGCAATAGCAACTGCCGGTTTGATTACATCGATAATAGGCTTTGTGCTGTCGGTCATCTGCACGATTGGCATGATGGTGCTGTTTGCAAGCGGCATGTACGACAGACTTGTTAATATGTCAATGCTGCAATAATACGAAGCAGACCTTTGAATGTCGCATAAAGTCTACATTCAAGGGTCATTTTTTAAGGAGAAACCATGAACATTTTACTGACAGCAATCAATGCAAAATACATACATTCAAACCTCGCAGTTTACTCACTGCGCGCCTGTGCCGGGGAGTACCGGGATGCTGTGGAGCTTGCGGAATACACGATAAACAATCAGAAGGATTACATACTTGAGGAGCTTTATAAGAGAAAGCCCGACGTACTTTGTTTTTCGTGCTATATATGGAATATTGATTATGTGACTGATATTGCACGCGAGTATAAAAAGCTTTGTCCGTCAGTGCCGATATGGGTTGGAGGCCCTGAGGTGTCTTACGAGGTGGAGGCATTTTTGAGGGAAAATCCATACATAGACGGTGTGATGATAGGCGAGGGAGAGGATACCTTTAGGGAGCTGTGTGCCTATTATCATGCAAATCCGGATATGGACAATGTTAATGCATCTAAAAAGCTTGCTGATATATCGGGGATAGCGTTCAGGGACGACAACGGCAGCGTCATTTTTACACCGGTCCGCCCAATCAAAAACATGAGTGAAATTCCATTCTGCTATGATACGCTTGATGATTTTTCAAACCGCATCATCTACTACGAGAGCAGCCGGGGATGTCCGTTTTCGTGCAGCTATTGTCTGTCATCGGTGGATAAGACACTGCGTTTCAGGGATACTGAGATTGTCAAAAGGGAGCTTAAGTTTTTCATAGACCAGAAGGTGCCGCAGATTAAGTTTGTGGACAGAACCTTCAACTGCAATCATGCTCATGCAATGGAGCTGTGGCGCTTTATAAAGGCAAATGACAATGGTGTGACAAACTTTCACTTTGAGATATCAGCGGATCTGCTGAATCAGGAGGAGCTTGAGCTGATTTCTGATATGAGGCCGGGGCTTATACAGCTTGAAATCGGTGTGCAGTCCACCAATGAGGTCACGATTAAGGAAATTCACAGGACTATGAAGCTTGAGAGGCTTAAGGAGGTTGTACGGCTCATTCAAAGTGGCAACAATATCCATGAGCATCTGGATTTGATAGCAGGGCTGCCGTATGAGGATTACGACAGCTTTGGGCGTTCCTTTGATGAGATTTATGAGCTTAAGCCAAATCAGCTGCAGCTTGGATTTTTAAAGGTACTCAAGGGCTCGTACATGTTTGAGCATGCCGTGGAGTATGGTATTGTGTACCATGACAGGCCGCCGTATGAGGTTATGTCCACAAAATGGCTTTCGTTTGATGATGTGATAAAAATAAAGCGCGTCGAGGATATGCTTGAGGTGTATTACAACAGCGGACAGTTTGAGATTACGATGAAGCTCATGGAGTGTATCTTTGACAGTGCGTTTGAGTTTTTTCAGGAGCTTGGAGATTTTTATGAGGCAAACGGCTATTTTGGAATGAGCCATTCGCGCATCAGAAGGTGCGAGATACTGCTTGAATTTCTGGCTTTATATCTGCATGGCCGTGACAGCGATGCTATGACTTCTGTGGGATTATCCGAAAATGCCGGAGATAGAGATAATACTGATTTTGACGAAAATGCCATAGATAGAGATAATACCGATTTTGATGAAAATGCGCAGATTTACAGCATGATTCAGGAGTCACTCATCTTTGATTTGTACTATCGTGAGAACTGCAAGAGCCGCCCGGTGTGGGCCACAGATGTAGGCAAATTCAAGCACATGACACATGCATACTGTAAGAATGGAAAGCTGTCACATGTGGAGCCGTTCCACTATATTTTTCCTGACAAGCACACGCGCAAGCTGGATGAACTGCCAGAGTATCATAAGGAGCCGGTGTGGGCGCTTTTCCACTACGACATGAGAGATCCGCTTGACCACCAGGCGCTGGTGGAGTATGTAGAATAACAGTAAAGCGATATGGCTATAGTGGTAAAAGCCGGAAAGGTTTACGGACTAAAATATGAGCAACTTAGATGATATAAAAAATTATACGGTGATTGATCTGGAAATGACAGGTCTTTCTGCCAAAAATGACAAGATAATAGAGATAGGTGCGGCACGTGTGCGTGGCGGCAGGATAGTGGATACGATATCCACACTGGTAAATCCAAAGCAGCATATTCCACAGCGTGTGCAGGAATTAACCGGAATCACTGACTCTGATGTGGAAAACGCGGCAGATATGGACGAGGCCGTGGATAACCTGCTTAATTTTATCGGGGATGATATCATACTCGGGCAGAATGTGACCTTTGATTACAGTTTTTTAAAGCAGTGGGCGGTAAATCACAAGAGAACCCTCTCGCTGAATGCATATGATACACTGAAAATAGCCAGAAAATGTCTGCCTGCGGAGCAGTCGAAGAAGCTGGAGGATTTGTGTGAGTATTTTGGTGTGAGCAGGGAAAATGCCCACAGGGCACTCGATGATGCGATAGAGACAAAGCAGATATTTGAAAAGCTGCTTGAACTGATGGATGAAAAGGGAGATACGGTGGAGTCAAAGCCACTTGTATACAAGGCAAAAAAACAGACACCTGCCACAGCACATCAGGTCAGACAGCTAAAGGAGCTGATGGCTGAGTATGGGATAGCAGATGTCATATCGTGGGATAACCTGACCAGAAGTCAGGCCTCAAGGCTGTACGATGAATATCGCAGTAAGTATATTAATAGGTGTGTGGATGGCTCGGAATAAGTTTCAATACAATAAATTATAATACAATAAGTTATAACGCAAATTAATTACCTGCCGAGGCGGCATCAGTCTGTAGGCTCTCAAGCATAGAAACGATTCCATCCCTTGAAAGAGAATTGAGCTGTTTTGCTTTCTCGATAAGCTCTGCAAGCCGGTCAGCTTTTGACATACTGATGAAAGCGTTGGCTAACAGGCTGTATACGCTCTTTGAATCAGCACCCTGCTCCACTGCAAGCTCAAGCAGTTCATTGGCCAGCGATTCATAGCCTGCCTCCTTAAGCCTATTGTAATAGTCTGGCAGCATTGAAACAAATTTCGTGAAGTTATCATCATATTCAGACAGCTTTTTAAAATTGAGAATGCCATATTTAAGCTTTAAATCAGTGTTTGTCATTCCGGTGAGATTGACAAGGGTTTTATCCCTTAAATCATTTATTTTATCATTATTTAATGGAAAAAACTTTTCCGGTATGGTAATATAACACAGGTCAGTGGTATCTCCGCGGAGGGTTGAGTTGGCTTTGCGCTCCTTTTCCCAGAACTCCTCGGTGACTTTTGCCTGGGCAGAATCAGCCCTCTTTATGGCAAAAGTAATCACTGCAATAAATAAAATGAATAAAATTAGACAAATTGGAATCATATGTTGGAAAATCCTTTCTCATATATGAAAATAGTATAACTCATTTTTGAACAGAGGTGAATAGTATGTACGATTTTAATAAAAAAAGAAATCAGAAGGTGGTTGCTATAGTGATAATAGTGGTTATAGCAGCGATGCTTGTGACAACATTTGTGTCAAGTCTTGTATAGCTTTTCTTGAAATATGGAAAAAATATGATAATATGATATAAAATGCAGTTCAGTTAAGCGATGACAGGGGCGCTTTTAACAGCCTCAGGAAAAGGAAGCGGAAATGAAGATTAATAAAAAAGCATTATTATTGGGTACAATGGCATTTGTGCTTGTGGTAGCATCGGGCATGGTAAGTGCATATGCAAGCGGTTCATCAGGCACAAAGAAGGCAAAGGTACAGACAATTACAGATGGAGTGTGCATTGGCAGTGTGGATGTAGGCGGTATGACAAAGGAAGAGGCAAAAAAAGCAGTTGATGCCTATGTTGACAGCATAAAGGATACCTCTTTTTCATTAAAGGGCGCCAATAGTTCATTTGATGCAACCGCACATGATATGTCTGTTTCAGCGGACACTGATGCAGCGGTGGATGAGGCTATGTCAGTATGCCATGAGGGCAGCCTGATTGATAGATTTGTGGAGTCGGAGGAGCTCAAAAAGGGCAATGTTGCCGTCAACATGTATCTGTCGGTTGATAAACAAAAGACCGCAAAGATGATTTATGACAAGAGCGATGAGCTCAATATAAAGGCAGTTAATAATTCACTGCAGAGAAACGGTGACAGCTTCGATTTTGTCCCGGGACAGGAAGGCAAAGAGGTTGATGTGGTAAAATCTGTCTATGCCATAAATGATTTTTTGCAGAATAGCTGGGATGGTTCGGCGAATGAGATAGAGCTGGTCACAAATACGGTTCAGCCGAGGGGCTCAAAGGAGGAGCTCTCAAAGATTAAGGATAATCTGGGAGGCTTTTCTACAGATTTCAGCAGATCGGCAGCAGGGCGTGCAGCCAATGTAAAGAACGCATGCAGCCTGATAAACGGCAGTGTCATATATCCGGGTGAGCAGTTTTCGGTTTACGAGGCTATCAGCCCTATCACAACTGACAACGGCTATCAGATAGCTGGCGCATACGAGAATGGTCAGGTAGTGGACTCGGTAGGTGGAGGTGTGTGTCAGGTTGCTACCACACTCTACAATGCGGTTATAAGGGCTGAGCTCGACATAGTGCAGCGCTATAACCATTCCATGATAGTAAGCTACGTAGAGCCGTCTGATGATGCAGCAATTGCAGGTACCTACAAGGATCTTAGGTTTAAAAACAATCTGGACAATCCGGTGTATATAGAGGGCTATTGCAGTGGAGGAATCATTACCTTCAATGTGTACGGAGTTGAGACGAGACCGGCAAACAGGGAAATTTCATTCAGGAGTGAGACGATTTCCGAGGAGGATCCGGTTACGCAGTTTAATTTTGATGCAGGTCAGCCGGTCGGTTATTTCAACACCGAGCAGTCTGCGCATAAGGGAGTGACTGCAAGGCTTTGGAAGACGGTCACAGTTGATGGAACAGTGCAGAGCGATGAGGTATTCAACAACAGCAAGTACAAGTCATCACCGAAAATCGTGACGGTTGGTACAGCAGGAGCATCAGCGGAGGTTGTTGCGCAGCTTCAGGCGGCATCAGCGGCTAATGATGAGGGCTCGGTTAAATCTATTGCTGCATCTGCGGCAGCAGCGGCACAGGCAGCAGCGGCACAGGCAGCGCAGACACAGACGACAGACCCGAATGCAGCAGGACAGACACAGGGCGCGCAGACACAGACTACAGATCCGAATGCAGCAGGTCAGACACAGAGCACGCAGCCGCAGCAGCCGGCAGGACAGACACAGGGAGCACAGACGCAGTAAATGCCCTCATATCATATTATTATTAGGAACAGGAAAACACATGAAAAACGGTAAAATATCAGAGTCGGTTTTAAAGCGCTCTGTCTTAAAACAACTTCATACCACAAGCGACAGAATACTTTTTAAACCGGCAGTAGGTGAGGACTGTGCGGTGATTTCCATGCAGGCAGGCGGCAAAACCAAGTTAGTTACTGCTACTCAGACGTTCACGCTTGATGTATCGGATAAGCATGTGCGTGCTAACTGCGCAGTTTATGATGCATTGAACAATATTTATGCCATGGGGGCAAGCCCTATTGGGATAGAGCTGGCACTGCTTGTACCTACCACAGAAAACGAAGCCGTGCTTCGCGAGACGGTGAGAGCGATTGATGCTGTATGTGAGGAAGTAGGAATTGTGGTGCTTGGCGGGCATACACAGGTGAGCCGTGCGGTGAAGAATATCGTGGTGACAGTTACAGCAATAGGTGAGGCCTGTGAGCAGGTGATCACACCATCATCTAAAGCAGCACCCGGCATGGACATAATAGTGACAGGCTATGTGGGTCTTGAGGGCACCGCAATTCTTGCAAATGAGAAAAGAGCCGAGCTTGAAACGAGATTTTCCAAGGCATTTATAGATAAATCAGCAGCATGTATAGACCATATTTCCACAGCAATGGAGGCTGCATCCGCGATTGGCGCCGGTGTGGCGGCAATCCATGACGCTTCGCAGGGAGGCATTTTTGGAGCACTCTGGGATATGGCAGAGGCTTCGGGAATTGGTCTTGATATCGATTTAAAGAAGCTCCCTGTCAGGCAGGATACGATTGAAATAAGTGAATTTTTTGACATAAACCCGTATAAGCTTTTGTCAGGAGGAAGTCTGATAATCATAGCTACAGATGGTACCCGCGTGGTCAGAGAGATTGAGAAAACAGGACAAAATGCTGTTATAGTCGGTGCGGCAACCGATTCAAACGACAGAGTACTGATTTCCGGCGAGGAGAGACGGTTTTTGGAGACTGCCCAGACTGACGAGATATACAAGGTTTTCAACTAACATATTTGAATCAGGAGATTATATATCATGAGAGAAAAGATATTAACATTTATAGAGAAAAACAGCAGGATAAACCTGAAGGAGCTTGCAATCATGCTTGGAGTGGATGAGGCAAGTGTGGCAAACGAGATTGCTGCTATGGAGCAGGAGAATGTCATCTGCGGATATCACACACTGATTGACTGGGACAAGGCAGGCCTTGAGAAGGTCACAGCCATGATAGAGGTCAGAGTGACACCACAGCGCGGCATGGGCTTCGACAAGATTGCCGAGCGTATATACAACTATCCTGAGGTGAAGTCTGTATACCTTATCTCAGGCGGCTTCGACCTCATGGTCACACTCGAGGGCAAGACTCTGCGCGAGGTATCACAGTTTGTGACAGATAAGCTTTCTACACTGGATCAGGTGCTTTCGACAAAGACAAACTTTATTCTGAAGAAATACAAGGACCATGGAACTATCATGGCGGCACCTGTCAAATCCGATGAAAGGGGAATTATGTCATAATGAGAGACCCTTTATCCAGTACCATAAAGACTATCCAGCCATCGGGCATCCGTAAGTTTTTTGATATAGTGAGCGAGATGAAGGATGCGATTTCGCTCGGAGTAGGTGAGCCTGATTTTGACACACCGTGGCATATCAGGGATGAGGGCATATACTCCCTTGAAAAGGGACGCACCTTCTACACCTCAAATGCAGGACTCAAGGAGTTAAAGATTGAGATTGCAAAATATCTCGACAGAAGATACGGCATGACATATGATTACAACAAAGAGATCATGGTAACTGTCGGTGGCAGCGAGGCTATAGATATCGCACTGCGCGCCATGCTCGATGCGGGAGATGAGGTGGTTATCCCACAGCCAAGCTATGTTTCATATGTGCCATGTACTGTGCTGGCAGGTGGCACACCTGTGATTGTGGAGCTCAAGGAGGAAAATGATTTCAGGCTGACAGCCGAGTCGCTTGAGGCTGTTATCACTCCAAAGACAAAGATACTTATCATGCCTTTTCCCAATAACCCTACAGGCGCTATCATGGAAAAAGCAGACCTTGAAGCAATCGTTCAGGTGGTTAAGGAGCATGATCTGTTTGTGATAAGTGACGAGATTTATTCGGAGCTTACATATGTGGATAAGCATGTGTCTATAGCATCGTTTCCGGGAATGAAGGAGCGCACAGTGCTCATAAACGGTTTTTCCAAGGCTTATGCCATGACAGGCTGGAGGCTTGGATATGCATGTGCACCTGAGAGCATTTTAAAGCAGATGTTAAAGATTCATCAGTTTGCAATCATGTGTGCGCCGACCACGAGCCAGTATGCAGCTGTCGAGGCTATGAAAAACGGCGATGAGGATGTTGCACAGATGAGGGAGGAATACAACGGCCGCAGACGCTATGTACTTCACCGCTTTAAGGAGATGGGGCTTAAGTGCTTTGAGCCTTTCGGGGCCTTTTATGCGTTCCCAAGCATCAAGGAGTTTGGCATGACATCCGATGAGTTTGCCACAAAGCTTCTAAACAGCAAGAAGATTGCCGTGGTTCCGGGAACTGCATTCGGAGAGTGCGGTGAGGGCTTTTTACGTATATCATATGCATATTCGCTTGATGATTTAAAGGAGGCGCTCGGCCGCATTGAGGAGTTTGTCACAGAGCTTCGCGCCGGGATGGATAATAAATAGTTTAAATTGACAGGAGACAAAATGGCAAAGCTGAACATAGTGTTACATGAGCCGGAAATTCCGGCAAATACAGGAAATATCGGAAGAACCTGCGTCGCAACAGGCACGAGGCTTCATCTTATAGAGCCGCTTGGATTTTCACTTTCAGAGAAGGCACTAAAGAGAGCCGGAATGGATTACTGGAAGGACCTTGACGTCACCACATATGTGGACTGGGAGGATTTCCTTGAGAGAAATCCGGGCGCAAAGATATATTATGCGACAACAAAAGGCAGACATGTGTACTCTGATGCTCATTTTGAGCCCGACTGCTATATTATGTTTGGCAAGGAAAGCGCAGGCATTCCGGAGGAGATACTAAAGGAGCATCCGGATGAGTGCATCAGGATACCGATGATAGGTGAGACAAGGTCACTTAATCTGTCAAATTCAGTAGCTATCGTGCTCTACGAGGCATTGAGACAGAATAATTTTGATCATATGAGGCTTGAGGGAGAGCTTCATCACCTTAGCTGGGATGACTAAATCAAGCGGCAAAGCGCATATTTTTGGCAGCTATTTGGGCTTTAACAGCTATGGTAATTGTAAATACGGTAGATTTTTAGGAAAAAGAAATGGGCATAATTAAAACAAGCAAATTAGTACATGAATTTATACGAAGAGACGAGGAAGGCAATGTAGAGTCAATCACTACAGCACTCGACAACGTAAACCTCGACATAAAAGAGGGACAGTTTATTGCAATCCTCGGTCACAATGGTTCAGGAAAATCAACTCTTGCGAAGCATATCAATGCACTTCTTGCGCCGAGCGACGGCACCATATGGGTGGATGGCATGGATGTGTCAAAGGAAGAGAATGTCATACCTGTCAGGAAAAGTGCAGGTATGGTTTTTCAGAATCCCGACAATCAGATCATTGCCAATGTCGTGGAGGAGGATGTGGGCTTTGGACCTGAGAATATCGGTGTGCCGACAGATGAAATCTGGCAGCGTGTGGACTATGCGCTAAGGGCTGTCGGTATGACAAAGTACCGCACACATTCACCGAACAAGCTCTCCGGAGGACAGAAGCAGCGTGTGGCAATCGCGGGAGTTGTGGCAATGGAGCCAAAATGTATAGTATTTGACGAGCCTACAGCCATGCTTGACCCAAACGGCCGCAAGGAGGTCATAGCCACAGCCCATGAGCTCAATAAGAAAAAGGGCGTGACCATCATTCTCATCACCCATTACATGGAGGAGGTGGTCGGCGCAGACCATGTCTATGTCATGGAAAAGGGCAGGGTGGTCATGGACGGCACACCGCGTGAGATTTTTTCAAGGGTGGACGAGCTGCAGGAGCACAGGCTTGATGTGCCGCAGGTGACACTGGTAGCCGATGAGCTCAAAAAGGCAGGTCTTGATATCCCTGATGGAATCCTGACGCGAGAAGAGCTTGTAAATGCGCTTGTTGCGCTGAAAAACAGATAGGCGGGAGAAAATATGTCAATAATTCTAGATCACATAAACTATTGCTACAGTGCCGACTCAGCCTACAAGGTGCAGGCACTTAAGGATGTAAGCCTTGAGATAAATGATGGAGAGTTTATCGGAATAATCGGTCACACCGGTTCGGGAAAATCCACACTTATCCAGCATATGAACGGCCTTTTGAAGGCGACAAGCGGCCATATATACTACAACGGACAGGATATATATGACGATGATTATGATTTAAGCAAGCTTCGCCACAAGGTTGGGATGGTGTTCCAGTATCCGGAGCATCAGCTTTTTGAGACAACCAACTTTGAGGATGTGTGCTTTGGACCGAAAAATCAGGGGCTCGATAGGAAAACAGTGGAGCTAAGAGCCTATGAGGCACTGCAGAATGTACATTTTCCGGAGGATCTCTACTATCAGCCGCCGTTTGATTTGTCCGGAGGACAAAAAAGGCGTGTAGCCATAGCTGGAGTACTTGCAATGCACCCTGATGTACTTATACTCGATGAGCCGACAGCGGGACTGGATCCTGCGGGCAGAGATGAGATACTGGGACTGCTTTTACAGATGAAAAAGGATCTGGGTATTACAATCATACTCGTATCACACAGCATGGAGGATGTTGCGGAGTATGTGGACCGCATCATTGTTATGAATTCAGGAGAGGTGATGTTTGACGGAGTGCCGAAGGAGGTATTCTCACACTACAAGGAACTCGAGGCAGTCGGACTTGCAGCACCGCAGGTCACATATCTGATGCATGATCTGGCGGAAAAGGGCATACCGGTTGACCTTTCGGCAACGACAGTTGCGGAGGCGAGGGACTCAATACTAAAAGCCTTTAAATAGCTCACCAATGCTGAAATTTTGATACAAATTATGAGGAAGGAATACAAAAATGATTCGTGATATTACCATAGGCCAGTATTATCCGGCTCAGTCGCCAATACATAAACTGGACCCAAGAGTAAAGCTTTTCGCAACACTTATATATATTATTGCACTGTTTTCCTACAAGGGAATAGCCGGTGTGCTGTTTATAGTTGCCGCGCTTGCTGCAGTTATAAAGATTTCGAAGGTGCCCTTTAAGTTCATGGTAAAGGGACTCAAATCCATTATAATACTGCTGCTTTTTACAGCATGCTTCAGCGTGTTTTTCACACAGGGAGAGTACACAATCTGGGAGTACGGTATACTGCACATTTCTGACACCGGACTGATAAATGCAGCCACCATGATGATACGACTTGTGCTTCTTATTATAGGAACCTCGCTCATGACACTCACCACCACACCAAACCAGCTCACGGACGGTCTTGAGAAATCACTGGGCTTTTTAAACAAAATACATGTTCCGGTGCATGCGATAGCCATGATGATGTCGATAGCGCTTCGTTTCATTCCAATCCTTATTGAGGAGACGGACAAAATAATGAAAGCACAGATGGCAAGAGGAGCTGATTTTGAGCACGGAAATATCATAAAAAGAGCAAAGAGCATGGTGCCTCTTTTAGTGCCGCTTTTCGTATCGGCATTCAGGCGTGCGGATGACCTTGCAATGGCCATGGAGGCCAGATGCTACAATGGTGGAGAGGGCAGGACAAAGATGAAGCCGCTCGTATATGAAAAGGATGATAAAATAGCATATCTTTTCATATTTGCGTTTTTAGCGGTTGTGATAGTGCTTAGAATCCTTCTGCCGGTGAATCTGGGCAATCTTATTTTCAGATAGTGAAATAGATAGTGCAGGCAAAACAGGAGAGATATATGCGTGTAAAAATGATTGTAGCCTATGATGGCACAAATTACTGCGGCTGGCAGATACAGCCAAACGGCATCACAATTGAGCAGGTATTAAACGAGCACCTGAGCCGCCTGTTAAAGGAGGATATAAAGGTGACAGGAGCAAGCCGCACCGATGCGGGAGTGCATTCACTTGGAAATGTGTGTATGTTTGATACCAATACCCGCATGCCGGCGGAAAAGATATCGTATGCACTGAATCAGAAGCTGCCGGAGGATATAGTGGTGGTCGATTCCTGTGAGGTAAGCGATGATTTTCATCCGCGCTTCTCAAAGAGCCGTAAAACCTATGAATACCGCATATTAAATGCGAGGTTCAGAAATCCGACACGCAGGCTTGACACATATTTCTATCATTATCCGCTTGACACAGAAAAGATGGGTGAGGCTGCAAAATATCTCATAGGAGAGCATGATTTCGCAAGCTTCTGCTCGGCAAACTCGCAGGCACAGACCACAGTCCGCACGATATATGACTGTACGGTATCAAAGACCGGTGACATCATCACAATACGTGTGACAGGAAACGGCTTTTTGTACAATATGGTGCGCATAATCGCAGGAACCCTTGTAAAGATAGGCGCAAGCGATATGCCGGCCGATGAGATGAAAAGAATAATAGCCGCAACAGACAGGGCAGTAGCAGGTCCCACAGCTCCGGCACATGGGCTTACAATGATAGGACTGGAGTACGAGTAACAGCTTTAGATTTTTAATATTATATTAAGATTTTTGGAATATCCGTTTTTAGCTTCAATAATAGGTTATAATGTCGTTACGGTTAAGACATGGTACGGTAAAAAGAAGCTTGGAGATGAAGATGGTTATGAGATTTACAGAAGTTAAAGAGAAAATTATAAAAAACAAAGCCATAAACAGCATAGACAAAGTAAAAGGCAGACACCATAGAGTGATCCGTATAGGAGCGTTTGCCCTGGTATTTGTTGTGCTGTTTTCGTTTGTCTCGACATTTTTTAAGATGACGGATGCTGTCAATATTGCGACTATAGAGGGCTTTTATAAGGAGCCGAAGGACTCAATTGATGTGATGATGATAGGAGCCAGCGAGGTATACGCTGATTACAGCGCAACAGAGGCCTGGAAGAATTATGGATACACCTCATACTCACTGGGGGTATCCGGAGCGCCCGGCAGCCTGTACAAATCAATGCTCAGGGAAGCTCTCACCAGACAGCATCCGAAGGTTGTGGTGTTTGAGGTGAATGGCTTTTTACAAAAAGACAGCTACTACGACAGGACGGTAAAGCTGCACAGCTGGATAGACAATATCCACAATGAGGAAAACAGGCTTGATACAATAAAAGAGATTGTGCCAAAGGATGAGCAGGACAACTTTACAAATCCTTTAAAGCTGTATCACAGCAACTGGAAGGATATAGACAAATGTGCACACACCTTTGCCACAAGAGTTGGAATGTATTTTACAAAAACATCATGCATGAAGGGCTTTTCATCTATTGCAAAATATTCCGATTGTCCATCAGGCAAGCAGAAAACTCTCTATTTTACCGACAAGAGCAGAGCGTATATGACTGATCTGCTTGAGTATTGTAAGGCACAGGGTGTGGAAAAGGTGCTTTTTGCGAGGTTCCCTCATGAGAAGGAGGTAAAGAATCCGCAGGTGCTTTGCGACGTGAAGGAGCTGGTGGAGTCCTATGGCTATGATTTTGCAAGCTTTGAAGGTGATAAGGAATTTATCGGAATCAATGAGAGGGATGATTTCTACAATTCAGAGCATTTGAATATAAATGGAAGCCGCAAATTCACTGCATTTATGGGGAAGTATCTGTCAGATAATTACAGGCTTAATGCAGACCACTCACCGGAGCTTAAGAGTGCATGGGGTGAGTGCGCAAGGCGCGCTGACAAGGTGATAAGTGCCTGTGCAAGGGATACGGATCTGAGTCTGGGAAATCATTATTTTGAGATGTCCGTTTATCTGCCTTATAATTTTTCGTCAAGCCTTGCGACAAATAAGGTAGCAGATACAAACAACGATGCAAAGCCTGTAAAGGAGTTAAATACCCCGGTTAAAAAATAGCATGATAGTGTATGGACTTTAAAATAAATACTGACTGTTAATTAAAGTATGTCTGGCAGTATTACATTAGAAAATAGATTTGGAGTAAATCAAATGGAACTCATTTCATTAAAATATGCGATATTTGTAATAGCATTGCTTGTACTATATTATTGCTTTCCTAAGAAATACCGCTGGTATGTGCTTCTGGCGGGAAGCATGGCATACTATGTGATTATATGTAAGTGGTATGTGCTTTTTATCATTTTCACAATATGCACCACCTATGGCTCGACAATATGGATTGACAAGCTGCTAAAGGAGCAGAATGCCATCGTAAAAAGCCATAAGGAGGACTGGGACAGGCAGACCAGAAAGGAATACAAGGAAAAGGGCAGAAAAAAGAGAGTGGCAGTCATGCTTTTTGCGCTGCTTTGCAATTTCGGCATATTGGCATTCCTTAAATATATACCATATGCGGGCGAGCTTGGACTTTTGCTTCCGCTTGGCATATCCTTCTACACCTTCCAGTCCATGGGCTATGTGATGGATGTATACAGGGAAATTGTCGAGCCTGAAAAGAATTTCTTTAAGGTAGCACTGTTTGTATCGTTTTTCCCTCAGATAATACAGGGACCGATAGCGATATATGATAAGTTTGCGGGACAGCTTTACGAGGGACATTCCCTGAGACTTGAAAATCTGCAAAAGGGTGCGCTTCTGGTGCTCTGGGGAGTCATGAAAAAGCTTGTGATAGCAGACCGCGCGGTAAATATCATCAATTTTGTAATGGATAAGCCGATGGATTTTTCGGGCACCTATGTATTTTTTGCGGCAGTAGTGTATGCGCTGCAGCTATATGCGGATTTCTCGGGAGGAATCGATATAGTGCGCGGTATTGCGGAGATGTTTGGCATAACAATGTCGACAAACTTCAACCACCCGTATTTTTCGCGCTCACTCACAGAGTACTGGCACCGCTGGCATATGACTCTTGGAGACTGGTGCAGAAACTATATCTTCTACCCGCTTTCAATCTCAAAGCGTTTCCTGAACTTTGGCAAATGGCTAAAGCCGAGATTTGGTGCGCATATCAGTAAGGTGCTGCCGGGCTGCATCGCGAGTGTCATCACATTTATCGTCATCGGAGTATGGCATGGTGCCAATATGAAATACCTGTATTTCGGACTCTGGAATGGCATTGTCATCATGCTTGCAGAGCTTTTTGCTCCGGTAAACAAAAAGGTGGCAGGAGGCTTTTTTAAGCTGACCGGCCTAAGGGAAAAGGGTATATTTGCAACGATTATATCAGTGCTTTGGACCTTTATGCTCATACTGGTAGGCTACTATTTTGACATAGCTGCAAATGCGTCGACTGCATTTCACATGCTTTTTAAATCAGTCACAGATTTCCATATCAGCGAGCTTGGAATAAACAACATCATTTTGAATCTAGGAGCATGCGGACTGGACGAGTACGATATACTTTTACTTATAATATGTACGCTGCTGTGGTTCTTTATCAGCTTCGTTGAGGAAAATAAAAAGCTCGACATGCGCGATTTCATACTTTCAAGAAAGCTGCCGCTTCGCTGGGCGATAATATATCTTGGCATCTTTATAGTAATAATATTCGGTTACTACGGACCGGGAGTGAATCCGGCGGATTTTGTATATATGCAGTTTTAAAGAAAAAGTATAAACATGAAGAAAAAACTTAAAGAAAAAGTTTCAAGAAATAGCTTAAAGAAAAAGCTTAAAGAAAAAGCCGAAAATAAGGGTGAAAAACACTTGACAACAGCCGGTTACGCAAGTATAATATCTAGGTCTGTAAAAGTAGATAAATGGAAGCCAAAGCCCCGGCAACCATTTAGTATAGATAATGATAGTCATCTGAGATGGAACAGAGGACTATAAGATGTCAAAAAGGAAGTGGCGTCCGGACATACGCGATTTCAAGAGGCATCGGCATTAAAAGTAATCGAATCATTTAAGGAGGAAAACCGATGAAAACATTTATGGCTAGTCCTGCTACAATCGACAGAAAATGGTACGTAGTAGACGCTGAAGGTAAGACATTAGGACGTTTAGCATCAGAAGTTGCTAAAGTATTAAGAGGAAAGAATAAAGCAATCTTTACACCACACATTGACACAGGTGATTATGTAATCGTTGTCAATGCTGACAAGGTTAAGGTTACTGGTAAGAAATTAGACCAGAAGATTTACTATCATCACTCAGATTATATCGGTGGTATGAAAGAGACAACATTAAGAGAGATGATGAACAAGCACCCAGAGCGCGTTATCGAGTACGCTGTAAAGGGAATGCTTCCAAAGGGACCTCTTGGACGTCAGATGTATACAAAGTTATTCGTATACGCTGGACCAGATCACAAACATGCAGCTCAGAAGCCTGAGACATTAGAGTTTTAATAGGAGGTAAAGTAAATTGGCTACTACAAAGTATTACGGAACAGGAAGAAGAAAATCATCTGTTGCTAGAGTATATTTAGTACCTGGAACAGGAAAGATTACAATCAATAAAAGAGATATCGATGAGTACCTTGGTCTTGAGACATTAAAGGTAGTTGTTCGCCAGCCATTAGTTGCAACTGAGACAGTTGACAAGTTCGACGTTTTAGTTAACGTTCGTGGTGGTGGATACACAGGACAGGCCGGAGCAATCCGTCACGGAATCGCTCGTGCACTCCTTCAGGTAGATTCAGAGTACAGACCAGTTCTTAAGTCTGCTGGATTCTTAACACGTGATCCACGTATGAAAGAGCGTAAGAAATACGGTCTCAAAGCAGCTCGTAGAGCTCCTCAGTTCTCAAAGAGATAATTCAAACGAATATCAGAAAAGAGCAAATTTCCCCGAAAACATCGAGTTTTCGGGGATTTCTTTATATTCCGATAAATCTATCAGACACCACAAAAACACACGAAATTTCAACGGTAACTAACACATAACTAACAGGTAACTAACACGGAAAACACTGTCTTGTGTAAGACATTGCAAGTCTTGCGTAAGACACATTTTCGCAATAAAAAAGGACGAATCAATCGCCCTTTTCGTTGCAGTATTCAATGATACATGACCGGACATCCTTTTTCGTCCTGCAATGGCAGGAATGACCGTCCTTGAAAATGATGTCATATCCGTCGTGCATGTTTCCGGTGATTCCGGAAATCATGTCTCTGTTCTTTTCTGCAATCTGCATTGTATCAAATAAACAGCATTGGTCTTTTCTGACAAGGTCTTGCATGTACGCATTGACCGACATTCCTTTACTGGATGCAAGAGCCTTGATGATGTCTTTCATGCCTTTAGGTACAACGAGATTGATTCGTTCGTAATGCTCACGCCCGAAATTGTTTTTGTATTCAGTTCTATTCATGGCACACCTCTATATTTTGTTGATAGCGTCAATCAGTTCCTCGATTTCAAAATGTGTATATACGACCTCTGTCACGCCCTGCCCTTTATGACCGACAATTTTCTTGATGACCTTGTCTGACACTCCGGCAACCGTCAACATGGAAATACATGTGTGACGGGTATCGTGAGGACGGTGTTTCATTCCGAGGGTCTCAATAAGTGGCGACCAGTACGAATCATAATAATTCCGGTATTTGAAATGTTCACCCTCCGGAGTAGAGAGGAGATATTCACAATCATTGAGGTTGTACCAGTATTCAAAGAACGGATGAACCTTTTCAGAGATTGGAGCGGTACGGATTCCGGCAGCAGTTTTCGAGGCGACAATCTTGAAGTATCTTTCCTCAAGGTTCACATTTTCTTTCTTGAGGTCGAGGAGTTCGCCGATTCTGCATCCGGTATATATCAACATGAGGATGACAGTATAATATATATTTGAATCCTTGACATCCCATATCTTTTTGACCTCTGTCTTTGAAAAAGGTTTCCGGTTGTATGCGTTCGGGTTTCCTGCCTTTTTGATGTCGAGGTATTCAACGAGATTCCGTTCTTTTGGAATAATCTCATGAATCACGGCGTATTTATACATCAGACCGAGCAGGACTTTCAATTTCCGGAGTGTTGGATAATTTTTGCCGGATTCATCGACAATCATTTGCAGGTGGTCGAGTTTGACATCGACAAACCGCATCCGTGCAAGTTTATCACACAACGCCCATGCTGCACGATAACCCTTGACGTTGGAATCACTGACGGTCGGAAAATGTTCATCAGACCATCGCTCATATACATCCTCGAATGTGACTTTTGCAGCATCCACATCATAAGGATTTGCATTGAACTCCGCAAGTGCGGTCAATGCCTCTTTACGGGTCGGGTAATATCCAACGACCGTATATAATTGTTTTGATTTACCTGTTTTCGGGTCAATTTCCCATCCTTTTGTCTTTTTGGCAACATAAGGATTCCGGCGATTTCCCGATAATTTGTAAACCGTTCCGAATCCGTTCGGTAGTTTCATAAAATCACCATCCTAAAAAAGAGTATAAAAAATAAAACCAATGCAAAAAGCACGGTTTTATGATAGAATGGTATTTGCAGGATTCATCTATCGAGTGCTTTTTGCAGGAGCATGAGACGGAAGTTTCTGAAAGGCGATTCACGTTGCAGCGTGGGTCGTCTTTTTTTCTTGTCTAATAATATCCGACTGTCTCAAATTCGAGGCTTGCATCTCTGTCCTCTGTATATTGGTCATAGTCATAATTGATTATTTTGTAAAAAGCAATGACAATATGTATTTCTCCGGTTTTGTCGTCATATCCGAGTATTTGTGAAAAAATAGGGCGTTTCTGCTCCAATGATTTGGATATTTCAGAAACAAGATGTTCTCCGATAACAAAACCGAGTGTTTCATTGAAATGCTTTGCAGAAACAACACCGTCTCGAACAACAAAATCAACATTGTCACAACAGTCGATTTTTGAAAAATCCGGAAGTGATTCCGGACACTTCAATTTGATGTCCTCAAACTTCTCTATCAATCTGCTTTTCATACAGTTACCAATATAAACAGTCGGAATTTCGATGCTACGTTCCGTCACAGGTGACTGCGGAATTTCCACAGTTTTCTCTTGCAATTTTTTCTGACATTCAGAACAAAGACCAGTGTGAATATTTACAAAGAGAAAAAGTCCATGACGACCACATTTAACACATTTTGACATCTCAAAACCTCCGTTTCTATATATGAATTTCAACACTCTGTAAACTTTCCTTGTGAAAGGAGGTGAGCAGAGTGAAAATTCTATTATGGGAAATGAGAACCTCAAAAGGGTTCACATTGATGGAGTTATCGAAGAAATCCGGAATCGGAAAATCCACGATAAACAACATCGAAAATGGTAAGGTGTCACCGACATTGTTTCAACTTGAAATGATAGCGATTGCATTAGGCGTGAACATCACCGACCTGTTTGAATCCGAATACAAATAATTGTACCATAATGCAGCGGGATTCCGGCAGCAGGAGGAACGATTTCCATGATTATGGAAATCAACCTCGATATTTCCACAATCATGGAAATATATGATACAATGCAATTCGGAAAGGGGGTGGTGTCTCCCTTGAATTACAAAGAGGCTATTGTCGAAATAGTCGGAAAGATACACAGCGAACGCATCCTCAAGAGGATATACAAATTCGTGTTGTATCTCTACACCCATGAGACTGGCAGTTGAAAGACTGTCAGTCTTTTTTTGATGCAAATAAATCTATGATTCTTTGAAATGCTGCGATGTCCTCGTCGCTTGCATCAAGTAGTGCCTTAAAAAGATTCTTGCGGGCATCGTCCTCACCTACCATGATGCGGTCAATTCTTTCGATGAAATCGTCGTCAGTATCAACGAACATCTCACCGTCACCAGTAGTCAACCATATATAATCAACATTAAATTCACGGCAGATTGATTTGATAACCTGTTCGGTGATATTACGACCGCCACTCTCTAATAGAGAAATGGAACTCCCTTTCATTCCGATTCGTTCTGCGAAAGCATCTTGAGACAATTTCAAAGTTTTTCTCAATAATTTCAATCTTTCATTCATGAGTTATTCACCTCCTGTGAGACGAATATAACACAAAAACTTTGCAGAGTAAAGAAAAATAATAAAAAAGAGTTGACAATCTTTGCACAGTAAAGTATTATGATTGCAGAGCAAAGAAAACAGGAGGTACAAAACAATGACACGACAGGACTTAGTAAACAAATCAATAGACAAATTAAACACAGTAAAAGAGGCTCTTGAGTTGATAGAAATTCTCGAATATGACGAATGCATCGCAGTTTTGACAGGAACAAAGAATCTCCCATCTGAAATACATAGTGCGTTAATGAGGAGAGGAAAAGAGGCAAACGGAGGAAAGACAACTCTTGCGTTGGCAATGGCAGGAATACAGAACATAGTGAACGAATAAAAGCCGAAACGGGGCAGCAGTCGCCCCGTCAGTGTCCGGATGGCAACCGACACTCTGACGATGGCAAGCCGAAAGACATCGTTCAGCGATACCGTGGGAAACATGGCAGCGGTCGCACTTGCTAGAAAGTGCGTGGATGGTCAACAGGTTTTCGATGATTTTTAATGTGAAAAGCATCAACACGGTAGACAATGCCGGAAAGCAGGTGGACGGGATGAAAAGACCGAGAGAACCACCAACAGGAGGAAACAGGATGGATATAGGACGAATATTGCCGACAGAGGCAGCAGCAATCCTCAATGTATCACCGCAATTCGTGAGGGTAGCAATGCAGCAGGGAAAACTCCCGATAGGAACGGCGGTGCAGATGTCCTCAATTTGGACGTATCACATTTCGGAAAAACTGCTTGCAGATTATTCCGGAAAGAACATAGAAAAAGAGATTGAGCGAATCCGAGGAGGTGTTGAAAAATGACGAGAAACGAGAAAAAGGCAGTGATTGAGAGCATGGCAGAAAAATTCATGAATATTGACGACCTTGAGGGAAAGTCAATGACCATTATGGTGATGTCTGCGTATGCCGAGGGTAAGGCAGCAGGAAAAGCAGAGGAGCGTCGCAGATGGGAACAGAAAGAGGCGGTTGCAGCCGTTTAATGAAAACGCCCCGTCATAACGGCGGGGCAGTACATAGCAGGAGCATGAGAGCAAAGAAAAAGGACAATCATTGCAGTGGTCGTCCTTGTGATAAGAGCAGAGGAGGAAGATGCGACAAGAAAAGAGAACTTGCGGTTGCGACCGTATAAAAGACAACAGCAAAGGAGTGAGAAAATGAGATTTTATCATGCAGCACCAAAAGAAACAATGATGAAGATATACGCCGAGGGCGTTCTCAAAAAGTCGTGGGATGGCGTTGTCTATATGTGCAAAGACCCGATTGACGCTTGCAAGTTTCTTGTGATTAGAGGAATGAGACAAATGAGCGTCATTGAGTTGGAACTTGATGAAAAGGAGGTTGAGGAATCACACGACCATTCAGAGACATTTTTCAAATGCAAGGCATACATAAAACACGGAGACATTGTTCTCTCCGGAGACGAGAGAATATTCGACTATGATTTTGAGTAAAGAAAAAGGACATCCGTTGCGAGCAGATGTCCGGTGCAAGTCGTGTCAGACTTGAAATTCACTAGAAATATTATAGCAAATCTGACACAAAAAAGCAACTTGAAAAGCGACCGAAAAGGTCTATAAAATCAAGGGTTTTCGGAACTTTTATCGTCCTTGTAATAGATAATAACAAGTCTACGAAAACATAACAGGAGGATTGTGTCAGATGGCAAGAAAAAGAGGGATGCAATATATCCCGTATGATTATGAGGCAGCATATAACAAAGCGATGGAGGACATGCATGAGTGGTTCATTGAGAACCTGTTCCAACATCGAAAGAAAGTTATATATGCACTGAAAGAGATAACAGCAGGAGACCAGTTTGAAATTGAGATATATCCGCAGTTCCGGAGCATGGATGAAGTACCTCCGGAGGGGAGGACAATCAAGAAAGACAACAACAAGGCTCAAAAGAATCTGAATGATAAGAATGCACGGAAATATGTTGAGAGGCTAATCAATGAGAATTTCAGTGACCGTGATATTTGGATGACATTGACCTATGATGACGAGCATCTCCCGCCGGACGGGGATGTGGATGCAGCAATCAAGAATGTGCAAAAGTACATCCGACGCATCAACTATCAGAGGAAAAAGAGAGGTCTCCCGAATGCGAAATATGTCTATGTGACCGCATACAATCCGGATGCGGAAATCAGATGGCATCATCACATTGTCATGGATGGAGCGTTAGACATGGAGACGGTTGAATCCTGTTGGAAACAGTCAAGCAGGAATGAGGTTCGCCGATTGCAGACGGACGAAAACGGTCTGTCCGGTATGGCGAATTATATCGTCGAGGAAAAAAACCGTGTTCCGTCGGAAAAGAGATGGAACAGTTCGCAGGGATTGAGAGACCCACGAATCAAGGTCGTTCATTCCAAACGTCCGGCAGCAGGAGGCAGTTATAAAAAAATAGGCTCATTCGTTGACAAGATGGTCAAGGACAGAGATTCCATTCCAGAGATATTGAAAAAGTGGTATCCGGACATGGATTTCACAAATGCAGCAGTGTACTACAACGATTTTAACTGCATGTTTTATATACATGCACGAATGCGGAAAAGGAGGTCGACAGGTGAAAAGACGAATAAGACGGATAAGACGGGCATTGAAAAGAGCAGGTTTGTATAATACGTTTCACATCACATTGATTGCGGTATTGCTGACAGGATTTTGCGTGATATTGTTCAATGTCAAAGAGCCGGAGCAGCAGGAGGAAAAACCGGAGACGACGCAAGCGGAAGTGATGCAGAATCCGGAGACAATGACACAGACGGCAGAGAGCATCGAGGACAAATACAAGGTGTTTGATACCATGTCCGAGGACTGGGGGAGTGATGACCTTGAGGGATTCGTGTTCTATGACCTGCCGGAGCAGTATGCAGACAAAGGCTATTTTCCGGAGAAAATGCAGATATACATAAGATGTCTATGCAAGCAAAACGATGTTCCGTATGCTCTTGCATTGGCGATTATAGAGCATGAATCCGGATATGAGTTCGACAAGACCGGAGACAACGGGAACTCAAAGGGATATATGCAGATATATGAGAAATGGCACACCGACCGGATGCAGAAATTGAACTGCACCGACCTCATGAACCCGTATCAGAATGTGAAAGTCGGGATTGATTTCCTCTCGTATCTCCTCAAGAAATACGGAACGGTGCAGGATGCACTTGCAGCGTACAACTACGGGGAAAAAGGTGCAAGGGAACATTTGTGGAGCAATGGCGTGTATGTCTATTCATACAACACGGAAATCATGCAGAGAATGAAAGAGATTGAGGAGGTGGTCGGGAAATGAGGTTTGACTGGAAACCGGAATCGAAAGAGAGATATTTCCGGAAAGCAGAGGCAGCAGTCAAGGCAGCGGGATTCGATGACATCCTGCGGGTAGACAGAGACCAGTTTTCCGTTGTCAAGGGAACGGTCAAGGTACATTTCAAACCGATTTCGAGAGACGGGAAAACACGCCGATGGTGGGAGGCAAAGAGAACGATTGAGAACATGCATGAAGTGCCTCCGGCAAAAGACCAGTTCGGCAGGAAACACAAGAGCATATTTATACATGCTTTTATGATTTTAGAAATGGAGGAGCAGGACAAATGAAAACATACAGACAGAAACATCCGTACATTGCACAAATCGGGTACATACTGCGGTACAAGCTGCAACGGTTCACATGGATGTTCAAGGTCAAGGATTGCAGACACATTTGTTTGTTCTGCGAATATTATGACACATGCAGACAGGAGGGCAAAGGCAAATGAACATGAAATATGCAATGAGAAGTGAGGACACAGAGCAAATCAATGTTGTGTCGTGGGCGAATTGGAACATGAACCGTTATCCGGAATTGAGATGGTTGTTCCATGTACCGAACGGAGGCAGCAGAAACAAGCAGGAGGCAGTCAAATTCAAGCAGATGGGTGTCAAGGCGGGTGTTTCTGATTTGTGCCTCCCATATCCGAAAGGCTCATACTGCGGATTGTTCGTTGAAATGAAATTCGGTAACAACAGGCAGCAGGACACGCAAAAAGAGTTCCTTGCAGACATGGCAGCAGTAGGACATTTCGTCGCAACCTGCTATTCAGCAGAGGAGGCAATCAAAGTCATTGAGGAATATTTGAATCTTGCGTTGTGTTATTGTCCGGAGGAGGATTTCAACAACAAAATGAGCATCCCGAACAACAGCATCCTCAAGGACGGGAAAGTCAAGGGAGGCAGGTCATGACGCTTGCGGATTTACTCAACACATTAGAGAGTGCGGACATGCTGCGAATCATCAAGGGAGACGAGGAGATATTCGTCGGGTATCTTGCATTATTTGCACCGGAGGTCGGTCACACGAACTGCAAACTCTATGAACAGTATAAATTTGACGAGGTTGTGAAATTCAGAGCAGTTCCGGAGATTACTCACAGGAAATGGAAAGAATTGAACCTCATGTCACCACTACGACCGGACGAAACGCCGGATTTCAAGTTTCAAGAATTGCAAATGAAACTGTATTACACAATTTATTTATAACAGGACAATAACAGGAAAACAGGAGGAAAAGACATGAAAATTATTGCAGTAATGTCACCAAAAGGAGGAATCGGAAAAACAACGACATCCGATTCAATCGCCTACATGTTGGGCGAGGAGCAGGGGAAAAGAGTGCTTGTGTTAGATGGAGACCCGCAGGGAGACACATCAAAGACGTTCGGGGTATATGAACCGGACGGAATCGGCATGAGTGAACTGCTTGAGAAACATGAATGTGTCGGAGGTACATATAAAACGGGCGATTTGATTCGACCGACCGACTATTCACACATTGACATCATTCCGGCGAATGGCTATCTCATGAAAACCGACATGAATCTGTTGCTCAAGTCAGAGGACAATCAAGTCACAAGGATGCGTGAGGCGTTGGAGGAAGTATCTGACGCATACGATTATTGCATTTGTGATTGCGGGCGATTGCTTGACATGGTTGTCATTAACATTCTGATTGCAGCAGAACTCGTCATCGCTCCGGTAAAGGTCGGAGGATATGAAATCGAGGCATTGCAGAACCTTGAGGAGCAGATTGAGGACTTGAGAGACATCAATCCGGACTTGAGAATCAAGGCACTCATGACAATGCGACAGAAAAACAAGACCTCTCTTGAGGTGGAGGAATGGTTGAAAACAGAATCCGGATTTGACATGTTCGTCACACCGATTCGTCGTTCTATCATTGCAGAGAAATCAACAACGGCGATGATTCCACTCCCGAAATTTTCAAAGAGAGGAATCGTGTCTCAAGATTATAGATGCGTGGTGCATGAATTACTCAAGGAAATGGAGGAATGAACATGGCAGAACATGAGAAAAGCCGAAAACATTATGAAAAAAGCGGAATTTATGACCCGAACATGGAACACTTTGAAGAATGTGAAGTGAACTCCGGTGCATGGGTACTCATAACAAGACAAATTCCGGTTGATGAAAGATGCAAGCCTCATTTATTCGGGATATATTGGGGCGTACCAAAACAGGACAGATTTGACAGACAGATTTGCGTGATTCACACAACGGAAGATGTAACACTACTCAACCATGAGTTCACGGTCATCGACGATGAAAGACTGAAAGTGTACCGTGAGGAGGGATGGGAATTACATGAAAATATGGCATCCACAGACACGGGGATGAACACGGAACTAATAGAAAAAGGTCGGGCGTTATGCGAGGAGGAGCGTGAAATATTATGGGCGTTACAACTCGACGGATTAACAGAGACACAGGCATGTGAGGAATATTTCTTGACAAAACATACAGACTATAACAATTTTTCGATTTGCTACATTCCGAATAAAAAAGTGTTTGCAGAATGTGTTGCGGTATTCGGAGAAAGATATTGAGAAACGGAGGTGTGAGGCATGAGCAACACAATACAAATCCTTGAGTTATTCGGAGGGATTGGGTCGCCTCGATGTGCCTTGAGAAATTTGAACATTCCGACAAAAGCGATTGATTATGTGGAAATCAATGAAAAAGCAGTACGGTCATACAATTCGATGTTCCGTGAGGAATTAGCATATAAAACGCAGACGGTCGTCGGATGGAACTTGAAACCGGACATTCTGATTCACGGTTCGCCCTGCCAAGATATGAGCATTGCAGGACATCAAGGAAAAGCGACCGGAGAGGGCAGAATCAACAGAGGAAAAGGTTCAGACGAGGGCAGCGGAACACGTTCCTCCCTTATGTGGGAGACAATACATATCATCGAGAACATGGGCGAATGGCGACCTCGATATGTGATATGGGAAAATGTGAAAAACGTGAAATCGAAATACATGAGACCGAATTTTGACAGGTACATGGTCGAAATGGAGCGGTTAGGATATACGAATAATTTTGAGGTACTGGATGCAAGAGAGTTCGGATTGCCACAGGCGAGAGAGCGAGTGTTCACGGTTTCTGTTCTAAACGGAGAGAGATTTGAGTTTAACGACCTTATAAGGACACCGATGCGAAACTTGCAGGAATTTCTTGAGGATGACGCAAGCGTTCCGGATGTTTACGATGTGACACAACCGTCCGTGCTTGCTTGCATCGGAGAAAAAGGCATCCGCAGGGCAACGGTTATCACAGATTGTGCATATACAATCACGACAAGACAAGACCGGACACCTGCACAAGTCATCGACCGAGGCGATGGACGTTATCGGTATTTAACAGAGCGGGAATGTTGGCGATTGATGGGATATACCGACGAGGATTTCGACAGAGCGAAAGCAGTTCAGCAGAGGAACGGGAAATATTACAAAGCACTATACGACCAAGCAGGAAACAGCATCGCCGTTCCAATATTCGAGAGCATATTCAGAAAAATAATATTGCATGAGGTCGCATGAGACCGGAAAGAGAGGAAAAAGCATGGGAGACATTATCAAAACAGCACAGTGCAGGTTTTGCGGTCAGATGGTACAGATTGAGACCGACAAGGAACTGACGCAGCCACAAGCAGAGGAACAGGCAACAATGACATGTAACTGCACCGAGGCGGTCGAGTATCAGAAAGAGAAACAGAGGAAAGAAAAGGCAATGATGAATGTGTCTGCCTTGTTTGGAGAGAACGCAGCACCGGACAAGAGATGCGGTGAGGGCATTGTCAACATCTTAAAGGCAGCAGTCGAGGAGATTTACACCGGAGGACTTGCAAAAGTCACATTGAACCTCCGAGGGGGGGGTCAAAGCATCAATTTCACAGAATGCAAAGGGTGAAATCAACGTCGAGCGTACAGAGACAAAGAAAAAGAAAACTCACAGAGTAATAACAGGAGGTTGAACAGATGGCAGCAGGATTCAGCGTGAAAGACGCACTCAACAAGAACAGCAAAGCGGGGATTGATGAATCTCCGAGAGCGAGATTCCGGACAAAGGACATTTCAATTTTCAAGATGTACCGGAATGATATGAATTTTTACAGTGTGGAACAGGTCGAGGAACTGGCAGGAGACATCCTCATGTACGGATTGAAACAGAACCTTGAACTTGTATATGCACCGTGCGAAAAGGGCGAATATAGAATCGTTGCAGGTGAAAGACGATGGGAGGCTCTCAAGTACCTTGTGTCAAAGGGATATAAAGAATTTGAACTTGCAACCAGTAAATTGACAACGCCACAGGATAACGACGAGGAGCAGGTTGAAATCATTATTGCGAACGCATACCGTACAAAGACAACCTCCGACATGATTGAGGAGGAAACACGCCTCAAGGCATCTCTTGAACGCATGAAAGCAGCGGGAAAGAAAATCAAGGGATATGACCTGCAATCCGGACGATTGAGGGATGTGATTTCCTCAATGCTGCATGTGAGCAAAACAAAGATTGCACAAATTGAGGCAGTCAACAACAATCTGATTCCGGAATGGAAAGAGGAACTCAAGGGAGAACGCCTCACATTTTCCGCAGCTTATGAATTGAGCGGTATGACAGCAGACGAGCAGCGGGAGGCACTGGGAAAATTCACAGAGACCGGAGAACTCACACACAAAGATGTGAAAGACATGAAAGCAGAAAAGGCAGCAGGGCAGCAGGTGTCAGAATCCGACACAGAGACAGAAATCGGCATGAACCCGCCGGAAGTGAGAGCGGGCGACGAATATGAGACACCGCATCCGGAGGGAATCACATCAATATGTTATTCCTGCACCGAATATGAGACATGCAACGTCAAAACCGGAACATGTACATCATGCGACCAGTACAAGAACCGCACAGAGGCATACAAGACCGACGAGCAGAGATATTCAGAGGAACAGGATGCAATCGACCGTGAGACAAAGAAAAAACTCCGTGAGATGGAGCAGGAGGAGAAGATGCAGAAACTCCCGTCAACAGCACCGGAGGAAATAAAGACAATCAGAGTGTCACAGGACAAATTCGAGGAATACACGGGAGAATATAGAAAACCGTACATGATAACAAAAGACGACGGATTCAAGGTCGGAAATGTCGTCAAATTAGTAGTATTTGCAGCAGGTAAAGCGACCGGAGAGACGGCAGACATGAGAATCACCTGCAAAGATGATGACATCACATGCAGTGGACTGTCAGACGGTTGGTGCGTTATCGGTTTAGGCGAGGCATAGAGGAGACACCCGTATTTGATGCAGATTGTATATATCATCAAATACAGATTGAAGAATTGGAGGAAATAATTGAAAACAGTATATGTCAGAACAAAGACAAAAGACGAGGCAAGAAAGAGAGCGGAGTGGCTCTATATGATATTAAGGGATTGCACTCCGGTTATTGCAGATTTGCACACATCAAAAGCACAGGTTGTGACTGAATCAATGGTTATCAAGTATGTTCCGGAAAACTACACAATGGACGGAATACGATGCGACATTGCAATCGGGTTCGGGCAATTAGGAAAAATCATCGCAACAGAGAACACCTGTGATAATTTGATGGACGAAAGAGAACTTGCAAAGTATATCGTTGACAATGAAACGATTTCAGAAAATGAAAATATCGAATGCAGGAGGTAAAAATCAATGAATGACATCAAAAGAGGCGAAATGTTCTATATCAGCAGAGGGGGGGGCATCCTACAACGGGAGCGAACAACACGCAGACCGTCCGGCGGTAGTGGTTAGCAACAACAAGAACAATGAGAACAGCAATGTTGTTGAGGTTGTATATATGACTACACAGCCAAAAACAGACCTCCCGACACATGTGACAATAAGGTCAACAGGCAGAATCAGCACGGTATTGTGTGAGCAGGTTTATTCGGTATCAACGGAACGCATCGGAACATATATCGGAGAGGCGACAGACAAAGAAATGGAGAATATCGACATTGCTCTCATGATTTCCTTGCAGTTGGATAATGGTATTAAGACAGCAAAAGAGTATTACAAGACCATCAAGGAGCAGCAGGAGGAAATCGACAGTCTCAAGAGAGAAATTGAGACAATGCAGCAGGAGCATGAGGACGCAATCGCAGAGATTGAACAGGATGCAGCAGTATACGTTGAGGAAAACAAGAAAATTGCAAATATGGCATCATCAGAGGACACAATCAGATTGCAGACTGAAAGAGACACATACAAGACCATGTATGAACAGTTACTCAATAGATTAGTGAATGGAGGAGCAGCATGAACAAAAGCGAATTAAAAGCAATATTTATCAATGCAAAGGCGACAGGTGCAAAATATATCGGCGTGAGCATTCAGACAGAGGGCAGCAGCCAATCGGAAATCATCATCAATCCGAATGCGAATTTTGATGCGAAATTTGACTACTACATGGAGGCATACGATGACGATTTGATTCTGATTGCAGCAAAGGGCAAAAAGGACATCAGAATCACGGCAGCAGGGCAGGGAAACAGTTTCGAGGACATCGAGTGTCAGTTGATTGGAGAAAAGGGCAAAGGTTGGAGAGAACTCATTGCAGCAGCAATCGACAAAGCCTATGAGAATATGATTGCGAACACGCCTCCAACAACGGAGGAGGAACGGACGCACTGCGAAATGATAAAAGAGGCAGTCAAGGGAATGTTCATCAACGAAAGCCGGACGGCAGCAGAGGCAGAGTTCATCAAGACGCACATTGTCGACTATGAGAAAATATTCGATGTCTGCATGAACGGTGATGACCTTGAGTTCAAAAAAGGACTTGTCAGATTGCAGAAAATGCAAAATGAATATGTCATGCAGCGAGAAAATGACTGATAGAGAAAAAGAGGCATTCATCGGCGGGATAGAATTTGCGAGAGACTGGAATCTCGACATCCAGCCGGATGATTTGCGTTTATACGAGAGATTGATTCAAGAAAGGACGGAAAAAGAGAATGAACAAAGTCATATTGATGGGTAGGCTCACAAGAGACCCGAATGTCAGATATACACAGCAGAACAGTTCACAGGAATCCATGTGCGTGGCACGTTATACACTGGCGGTCGACCGCAGAGGTGCAAGAGACGGGCAGCAGTCAGCGGATTTCATATCATGCGTCGCATTCGGTAAAAATGGCGAATTTGCAGAGAAGTATTTGAAACAGGGAACGAAAATTGCTGCAACAGGCAGGATTCAGACAGGTTCATACACCAACAGAGACGGTCAAAAGGTATATACGACCGAGGTTGTGATTGAGGAACAGGAATTTGCAGAAAGCAAGAGGGCAGCAGGAGAACAGGCAGAAAATGCCGGATATTCAGATGCAGGAGACGGATTCATGAACATTCCGGACGGTGTCGACGGCGAATTGCCTTTTATGTAAGCGAAAAGGAGGGTTGTGATAATATGGGAATCTTAAAAGGCATAATTGACAGATTTCGGGCGATGGGAAAAACGGAAAAAGAGATTTCAGGCATTATTGAGACGGCAGCAGATAAAGCGACCGCAAATCCGGATGTCACGAAACCGGAAATCAAGATTGAAACAACAGCAGAGTCGTTCGTTGAGGCAGTTTTGCGAACGGGAACGACTTTGCAACAGGCAAAAACGGCAATTTTGAAAATGAGCAGTTTGAGAGATGCGGAAAATCGCAAAAACACGAATAACTGGCGTAAAATGCACGGTCTGCCTATGAGAAGAAAGCAGAAAGCGAGGAAAAAGCATGAAAGAGGAAAAGGAGCAGACGGTCATTGAAAAAACCTTGCTATATCTTGAAAATTATCGTGAAATGGAACGATACATCAACGAGGCAGTATCAGAGACCTCTCAAGTGCCGGATATAGGCAAATACAACATATCAGCAGAAAAGGCGTTCTTGCAATCGGTCAGAGAGTGCCGTGCAGAGACGGTCATTCTGTTTGAACACTTGAAAAAGGCTCTTGCATCGCTCAAGGAAGATGCAGAGGCAGCAGGTGAGGGGTACAAATACGACGCTCTTGAGGCGGTCTATATAAAGGGCATGTCATACGAGGATATAGTGAGGGAGACAGGATGCGGACGCAACTCACCGAAAAAGTGGTGCAGGGTGATGATTCAGCGGTTGTCAATCAAGTTATTCGGTGCAAAAGCGATTGAAAATGATAAAAACGGAGTGAAAACAGGGTGAAATGAGGGTGAAAACAGGGGTAAAAAGTGGGTGAACAAAAGACAAAATAAACGTGATAATATGTTAGCGTGAACAGTTGAGACGAGCGATTGCAGATGTGCAGTCGCTTTTTTCTTGCCTGTTTGCCCTCCTGTTATATGCGGGTGGGATATACACAGTCATGTGCATAACTGCCCGCCTCTTGTGGATAACACAGCAGGAGAACACAGCAAGAGAGGAGAACACAGATGCTATTGAAATCATGCAGGTGTGGGAAGTTGATTCCGCAGTCAATGAAGATGTGCGAGGAGTGTGAGCAACGGCAGCAGTCGAGACACATGATATACAACAACACACGGCGAGACGAGAGAGCAGCAGAGTTCTATGTATCAAAGGAATGGCGGGCAATGCGGGAGCGTATCATTGAGGTCTATGACAATGTAGATATATACGCACTATATGTCGAGCATGAGTTGCTCACATGCAATCCGGTTCACCATATCATTGAACTTGAGGACGACTGGGAACAGCGATTGAATCCGTTCAACCTCATACCTCTCAACCATAAGACACACAACACAATCACTGCTCTGTATAAGCAGAGCAAAGCAAGTATGAGAGCAACACAAAAACAGTTGAGGTCACTGATTGAGTACCACTTTCGAGAGGCAGGGGGATATAAAAAAGTTTTGTGCGATTCGTTTTTAGTCGCACCCCCTCTTTTCCTTGGAGAAAACTCCCCACGGGAATTTCAGTAGAAAGGTATATCCGAAAGAGGTGTC
>ENA-OWON01000038-OWON01000038.1-gut-metagenome-genome-assembly--contig:-NODE-38-length-102687-cov-6.866865_pt1 | contig 102687 bp, 71 predicted proteins | sample MGYA00248257_ERZ651798 | MGnify/ENA primary metagenome ERZ651798 (study PRJEB26908, sample SAMEA4031708) | gut metagenome | biome: gut; feature: normal infant; material: stool | place: China | collected... | reverse complement strand
AAATTCGGGCGTTCCCCCGAACCCCCGCTGCCGGAAACAGCAGTCCGTTGGGGCCGGGCATGCCCGGCCCGCAGCCTTGCCGTTGTATCCCCCTTAACGGTTTGCATCGTAGGGAGGGGTCTTGACCCCTCCGCGGGGCGTCGGGGACGCCGCCCCCTACAGCCTTTTGCCTGTTGTAGGGGGAATTTATCCCTCCCGGCAAGGCGTTCCTCACACCTCGATCTTCTCATCCTCGGCAAAATCGCGTTTCGCGGTCTGGCCTAAAATCTCATGCCAGCGCATGGGCGAAATCCCGTCCCCCGGGCGCTTCGTTGTCAGATTTTCCTCGGTGAAAACCTCGCCCGCTTTGATTTCCCGGGCGGCCACAATGCTCTTGCGGGCAATGGCCTTGTTGGGGGCTTCGCTGGCGGTCAGGTGCTTGTGGCCGTCGCCGAGGGCGGCTTCTGCGTGGCGCACGGCCAGCACCATCGCCGCAAACTCGGCGGGGTCCAGGCTGGCCTTCTGGTCGGGGCCGGGCAGGGATTTGTCCAGCGTAAAGTGCTTTTCAATGACCTGCGCGCCCAAAACCGTCGCGGCTACGTCGCATTCCCAGCCGGGCGTATGGTCGGACAGCCCCACCGGCAGACCGAACTGGTCGTACAGCTCGATCATGGCGGTCAGGTTTGCGTCCTCGTAGGGCGTCGGGTACTGCGTGTTGCAGTGCAAAATCGTCACCTCGGGGCAGCCGCCGTCATCCAGCACGCCCAGCGCGTCGGTGATCTCGTCCAGCGTGCTCATGCCCGTGGAGAGCAGCACCGGCGTTTTCTGCGCGGCCATGGCCTCGAGATACGGCAGGTTCGTGATCTCGCCGGAGGGGATTTTTAAAAGCGGCAGACCCAGCGTGCCCAGAAACTTCACGCTCGGCACGTCAAACGGCGCGCTTAAATACTGGATGCCGATGGAATCGCAGTATTCCTTTAATTCTTTATGCGCCTCAAACGAGAAATGCAGCTTGCGGATCATCTCCAGCTGGCTCTCGGCGGCATCGGTGGTCTGCTTCTGGTACTCGGCCTTCTCGGCAAATTTGCTGACCACCAGCTCGGGCACGGCGGTCTGATATTTTACAATGTCCGCGCCGCATTCTTTAGCAACGCGGGCCATCTCCTTGGCCATTTCCAGACTGCCGTTATGGTTGACCCCGGCCTCGGCTATGATCGTTACAGGCATAGGTAAAAACCTCCGGTTTTTATAGTGAGGAGATAGGAGATGACGCACCGGGAAGGCTTCGGCCTTACGGTGATGCTCTCTCCGCTCTCCTGACTCCTCTCTTTTCTACTGCTGATTCTCCAGCTTTCTTCTCATCTTCTCCAGCTCCTCCAGCTGGCCCATGTCCATCCAGCTGCTCTCGCTGATGGGATAGACGCCGACCTTCTCCCCGGCCCGGCGGTAGCGCTCGATCACATCGGGGAAACCGATCTTCTCGCCGTCGCGCATTTCCTCCACGACGCGCGGCTCCACCACGTAGACGCCGGTGTTCGTCAAAAAGTCCAGCTCGGGCTTTTCGCGCATGGCGGCAATGCTGCCGTTTTCGCCCAGCTCCACCACGCCGTAGGGCACGGTGTAGTGCTTGAACGCGCAGATCATCGTGACCAGGTTGCCGTGGGATTTATGGTACTCATAAATGTCGCCGAAGTCTACATCCAAAAGCGTGTCACAGTTCGTAAAAAAGAACGGTGCTTTGATCTTTCCTTTCAGCAGGCAGAGCCCGCCGCCGGTGCCCATGAACACTTCCTCGTCGGCAAAGTCCACGGTATAGTCCTTTTCCAGCTCATTGAAATAGGACTTGATCATGCCCTTTTTGTAGTTCACGATCATCGTGAAATCGTGGCAGCCGAAGTCCCGGAACCGGTCCATGATCAGCTCGGCAATGGGCTGCTCGCCCACGGGGATCAGCGGCTTGGGCAGAATTTTTGTGTACGGGTACAGCCGCGTGCCCAGCCCGCCCGCCATCATCACAACGGGAATATCGACCTGCTTGCGGTTGTCCAGATCCAGGCCGTGGGCAAAGACGATGTCGGTGATGATGCCGCGCTTGTTCAGAACCGGCAGCGCGTCGATGCAATGCTCCTGCAAAATGCTGCGGGCCTTGCCGCGCTCGGACACCGAGACGCTCAGCGGATGATAGTTGGCCGCGTGGTCCACGGTCTGGTCCGGTGTGCCGCCGCGCAGGAAAAACTTGCGGATGTCGCCGTCGGTGATGACGGCCTTCAGATGTCCCTCCGGTGCAATGAACAGGATGCGCTGGCCGGTCTCGTCCAGCTTGCGCAGCGTTTCCAGCACCGTGGCGGTGGGCGCAATAAAAAGTTCTTCTACTTTTATCAAGGGTGGTCCCCCTTTGCAATTACTTGGCCCCCTCTGCGAGGGGGCTCCCGCCGCAGCGGGTGGGGGAGAGAGCCTTACGGCTATCCGAAATATTTCGGGCAATGGCAAGGTTCTCTCCCTCCGGCCCTGCGGGGCCACCTCCCTCGCAGAGGGAGGCAAGGGCACTTACAGCCCCAGCACCGCTTCGATCACGCGGTCACAGTCCTCAAAGGACAGGTTCGTGGAGCAGGGCAGGTTGACAATGTACTTGCGGTAGTCCAGCGCCTTGTCCAGACCGTAAGCCTCGTTGCGGGGGTAGTCGGCCTGCTCATGGATGAGCGCCCACACCGGGCGGGTCTGGATGTGCTGCGCCTGCAGCTTCTCGATCACAGTGTCGCGGTCCAGCCCGGAATCCTTCAGATACAGGCTGAAGAACCAGTGGTTGGAGCGGCACTCCCCCTCGCGGAAGGGCAGGATGCGCAGCCCCTTCACGCCGTCCAGCGCGGCCACATAGCGGTCATACAGCGCCTTTTTGTGGGCGATGAAGCCCTCGAGCCGCTCGAGCTGGGCAAGCCCTAAGGATGCCTGCACGTTCGTCATGCGGTAGTTGTAGCCGACCTCATCGTGCAAAAATTGCAGCAGATCGGTCTTGGCCTGGGTGGACAGATGCTTGGCGTGCTCGGCCCAGTCAGCGTGGTTGGACACGACCATGCCGCCTGCGCCGGTGGTGATGATCTTGTTGCCGTTAAAGCTGTAGCAGCCGATGTCGCCGATGGTGCCCGCAAACTTACCGGCAAACGGGCCGTCGGTGCAGCGGGTGCCGAGTGCCTCGGTGGCATCCTCAATGACGATGAGGCCGTAGTGCTTGGCTATCGCCATCAGGCGGGGCATGTCGGCCATGTTGCCGAACACATGCACGACCTCCAGTGCCTTGATGTGTGCGCCGGTGGCTTTGTTGTACAGCCTGCCGTCCCGCAGCTCGCAGCGGTTCGCACAGAAATCCTCGACGGCGTCGGGGTCAATGCACAGGGAGTCGTCGCAGCCGATGAAGACCGGCTCCGCGCCGACATAGCGGGTCAGCGGGTTGACGGCGGCGATAAAAGTCAGCGTCGGGACGATGACCTCATCCCCGCGGGTGATGCCGGCGGCCATAGCGGCCAGATGCAGCGCGCTGGTACCGGCGTTGCAGGCCACGGCGCGGGGCATGCCCACATAAGCGGCCAGCGCTTCCTCGAACTCCGTGACCTTGCCGCCGCTGGTGGAGGCCCACCCCGACGTGATGGCCTGCCCGGCCAGCTCGGCCTCGCGCGCGCCGAAATTCGGAACCGAAAGAGGAATAAATTCAGACATGGTACTGCCTCCAAACTCTATCCTGGTGCCCGCCGTGCAGCGGCGGACGGAATTTTACAAATATTCTATTTTATTATACCGCGTTTGCAGGATAAGGGCAAGAAAAAGATGCGATGGACTTTCTGTATCTTTCCCCCGGGGAAAGCCCGTTTTTCCCGTTGACAAACCTACTCCCTTGCACTACTATAAATACTGCATATAAAGTATAAAATAGGGGGTTTACCATGAAATACGGTTTTATCGGCTGCGGCAACATGGGCGGGGCTGTGGCGCGCGCGGTCTGCAAGGGCGCCGGGTCCGGCGATGTGCTGCTGGCCAACCGCACGCCTGCCAAGGCACAGGCGCTGGCGGACGAGCTCGGCTGCGCCTGCGGCACGAATGAGGAGGTCGCCGGCATCTGCGACTTCATCTTTCTGGGCGTAAAGCCCCAGATGATGGCCGATATGCTCGACGAGCTGACCCCAACGCTGGAGGCCCGCGCCGAGAGCCGCCCCTTTGTGCTGGTCACGATGGCGGCGGGCCTGTCGATGCAGCAGATCCGCCAGATGGCGGGCAGCGGCTATCCCATCATCCGTATGATGCCCAACACCCCCGTGGCGCTGGGCGACGGCATGATCCAGTACTGCTCTGACGATGTGGAGCCGGAAGAAATGGCCGAGTGGCTCACCGCCATGGCCCCTGCAGGCCGTCTGGACGCCGTGCCGGAGAGCCTGATCGACGCCGCAAGCGCGGTGTCCGGCTGCGGACCGGCCTGGGCGTACCAGTTCATCGAGGCACTGGCCGACGGCGGTGTCGCCGCAGGTCTGCCCCGCGCCAAGGCGCAGGAGTACGCCGCCCAGATGCTTTTGGGCAGCGCGCGGATGGTGCTGGAAACCGGCAAGCACCCGGGCGAATTGAAGGACGCCGTCTGCAGCCCCGGCGGCTCGACCATTCAGGGCGTGCGCCTGCTGGAGGAGCGCGCTTTCCGCGGTGCCGTGACCGACGCCGTGCTGGCCGCGTTTGAAAAGACAAAGGATTTGGGGAAGAAGTGACCCCTTCCGAGAATGTAGGGGCGAGCATTGCTCGCCCGCAGACCTGACGGAAAAAAGTGCTTTTCCAGGAAAATACCCCGCGCGGCAGACGCCTGACGGGCGAGCAATGCTCGCCCCTACAAAGCGGTTGCCAAACAGGAATAGAAAGAGAAATTTTATGCGTATCGTCGTTAAAGTAGGCACCAGCACGCTGGCACATCCCGGCGGGCTGCTCAACATCCGCCACACCGAGGATCTGGTCAGGGTGTGGAGCGATATTCAGAACGCCGGACATCAGCTCATCGTCGTATCATCGGCGGCCACGGGCCTCGGTGCAGGCAAGCTGCAAATTGAAAAGCCCGGCGACCTTGTCACCAAGCAGGCTGCCGCCGCGGTGGGCCAGTGCGAGCTGATGTATACCTATGACCGGCTGTTCGGCCAATACAACCATACCGTGGCCCAGATGCTGCTGACGTGGGAGGATTTTGACCACGAAAACCGTCTGCACAACCTGCAAAACACGCTGGAACGTCTTTTGCAGCTGCACGCCATCCCCATTATCAACGAGAATGACCCCGTCGCCTGCGAGGAATACTCTTTGGGCGACAACGACACGCTGGCCGCGCTGGTGGCCAAGTGCATCCACGCCGATCTGGTCGTGCTGATGTCCGACATCGACGGCCTGTACACCGCCGACCCGCACACCCACCCGGACGCAAAGCTCATCCCGGTGGTCGAGGAGATCACGCCGGAAATTGAGCTGCTGGCGGGCGGCGCGGGCTCGGCCCTGGGCACCGGCGGCATGCTGACGAAGGTCACCGCCGCCAAGCGTGCCACTGAGGCCGGTGTGGACATGATCATTACCAACGGTGCCCACGCCGAGGTGCTGTACGACATTGTCGAGGGCAAGCCCGTCGGCACCCGGTTTGTGGGCCGCAAGGCATAAGGGAGGTCTGATCCCATGACTACGCAGGAAATTTTGCGGGCCGCGCAGGGCGCAAAGCTGCCGCTGGCGCTGGCCGACGCCGACACGAAGAACGCCGCGCTGGAGGCAATGGCCGTTGCGCTCATCGCCGCGCAGGATAAAATTCTGGACGCCAATAAGCAGGATGTCGAGAACGCCCGCGGGCGGGTCAGCGACGTGATGCTGGACCGCCTGGCGCTGACGCCGGGCCGCCTGACCGACATGGCCAAGGGTATGCGCGAGGTCGCGGCCCTGCCCGACCCGGTGGGCGCAGTGCTGCGCAAAATTGTGCGCCCGAACGGCCTTTTAATCGAAAAAACCGCCGTGCCGATGGGTGTCATCGCCATCATCTATGAGAGCCGCCCCAACGTCACGAGCGACGCTGCCGCGCTGGCCATCAAGGCGGGCAGTGCGTGCATCCTGCGCTGCGGGCGCGACGCCTGGGCCAGCTGCCACGCCATCGTGGAGGCTCTGCGCGCCGGTCTGCGCAAGGTGCGCCTGCCGGAGTACGCGGTGAGCCTCATCGAGGACACCTCCCACGCCAGCGCCAACGAGCTGATGACCGCGGACGGGCTGGTCGATCTGCTGATCCCCCGCGGCGGGGCCGGGCTGATCCGCGCCTGCGTCGAGAACGCAACCGTGCCCTGCATCCAGACCGGCACCGGCATCTGCCATGTCTACGTGGACAAGGCCGCCGATCTGGAGATGGCCGTGGATATTGTGGAAAACGCCAAGACGAGCCGCCCCAGCGTCTGCAACGCCGAGGAGGCGCTGCTGGTCCACAGGGACGTGGCAGCGCAGTTTTTGCCAATGCTGAAGGCCCGCCTTGTCGATGCCCGCGCCGCTGCCGGCATCACCCCGGTGGAGCTGCATCTGGACGCGCGCGCCGCGGCCATTATCGACGGTGTGCCCGCCGCGCCGCAGGACTTTGACACCGAGTATCTGGATTATAAGCTGAGCGTGGCCGTTGTGGATGACGTCGATGCGGCCATCGCTCACATTGCGAAGCATTCGACCCACCACAGCGAGGCCATCGTCACGGCGGACGCCGCGGCGGCACAGCGGTTCACGACCTGCGTGGACAGCGCGGCGGTCTACGTGAACGCCAGCACGCGCTTTACTGACGGCGGCGAGTTCGGCCTTGGCTGCGAGATGGGCATCAGCACCCAGAAGCTCCACGCCCGCGGCCCCATGGGGCTGGCCGAGCTGTGTACGTATAAATATATTGTGCACGGCAATGGGCAGGTCAGGGGCGGAAGCAGCGCGAAGATGAGCTGCTACACAAACAAATAAGGTTTCCCCTTGGGGAAAGCTGTCAGCGGCCCCGTCCGCTGACTGATGAGGGCAGACCTTGCCGCTGCAGCCCGTTCACTGGCCGCTATGGCGGGCTTTGCCCTCATCCGACCTCGGTCGGAGCCTCGGCCACCTTCTCCCGAGGGAGAAGGCTTCCATAACGCAAAAACACCTGCGTCCGAAAACGCAGGTGCTTTTATTTTAGGCAATACCGCATAATTCTAAGTGCCGCAGCCGCCGGAGCGGTGCTTAAGCCGTAAGGCGGGAATTATGCGGTGTTGCCTTTACCCGATATTCATATCCACCGGCTTCGAGATCCCCTTGACGCTGCCGGAGCCTGTGTACTGCCATATATTGTGCTTGTAGCTGAAGCTCAGCGTATCGCGGTACTGGGCGATCCAGATGTTGTACTTGCTGATGTTCGCAAAGTTCAGCGCGTTATAGAACCAGCTGGCATAGGAGTAAACGCCCGCGCTGTACCCCGCGCTGCGGATCGTCTCGCAGAAGGCGACGGCGCAGGCCGTGCGCTCGGCGGCGCTCAGGGCATTGGCGCGCCCGCCGCCGACACTCTCGGTGTCGTAGTAGACGCCCAGCGGCAGGCTGTAGCCGCTGACCAGGCTCAGCACCATGCTGGCCTCCTCGACGGCCTCGGCCTCGTTGATGGCCTGGCTGTAGAAGTAAACGCCGACGCGCAGGCCCGCGTTGATCGCGCCCTGAATGTTCCGGCGATAGGTAGAATCCTCGACCAGCGCACCGCTGCCGTAGCCGCGGTAGCCGCAGCGGATGATGGCAAACGTGATGCCGTCCGACTTGACGGCGTTCCAGTCAATGCTGCCCTGGAACTTCGAGACATCAATGCCGCGGGCCGTGCGGTTCAGTGCGCCGTCCGCCGCAAAGGTGTAGACATTGCCCTGAATGACCTGCTGGCCCGTGACGGGCTGGTGGGTGGACGGGTCGTAATAATACGTTGCGCCGTCAATATCCTGCCAGCCGGTGTACTCGTATATCGTGGTGGTCGCGCTGGTCACGGCAAAGCCGTAGTTGGCCAGCTCCTGCACCGCAATGTTATCCGGCCAGCCCGCCGTCGGGTCGGGCACCTGGGTGGGTGCTTGCGTCGGAGCCGCTGTCGGGGCTTCCGTAGGGGCTGCTGTAGGGGCTGCTGTCGGGGCAGGCGTTTGCGTTTCGGCGGGGGTCTGCGTCGGGGCCTCGGTGGGGGCGGGCGTCGCCTCCGGGGTCGGCTCGGGCGTGATCTCGGGGGCCGGTTCCGGCGTGGGGTCCGCCGGGACAGGGGTCTCCTCGGCAGCCGGGGCGGTCCCGCCGGTGTCCTCCTGTACGGTCACCGGCTCGTCCGCGCGGTGTACCCACGCCATGCGGGTGTTGGCCGCGCCCAGCAGCGTGACGGAATCCGCCGCGCCGGGCAGCCAGGCCGCCGTGGCCGTGTTGGCGGCGTAGCTCGTATCGCGCATTGCACCGATCAGGTCCTTCGTGCCGTCCTGATAAACGGGCAGGTAGGGTGTCTCGGTGCCGTCGGCCAGCAGCAGATGTCCGCTGCTGCTCAGCTTGGCTGTGTAGCTCGTCTTGCTGCCGGTCTCGGTCCTGGCGCTGTCGGCGTAGGTCACGGTGTCGGTGACCTCGTTGACGATGGGGGCCGAGCCCGCGTTGCTGACGCCGGAGTCCTCGGCACTCTCGTTGACCTGGCTTGCCTGGACGATCTTCTCTTTAACGGCCTTGACGTCCGCCTTGTAGACGACCTTTTCTTTGACTGTCACGGTCTGGGCCTCGGGCTGCGTGTAGCCCTCGATGGGCTGGACCGCCAGCGTGTAGTCGCCGGGGGTCACGTCCTCGGCCAGCGCGGTGCCGGTCTCGGTATCCAGCTCGTAATCCGTGGCATTGCCCTTGGCGTCGGTCAGTGTGATGGTTGCCGCCACGCCCAGCAGCGGGGTCTTTTCGTTCTCGGCGTCATCCTCCTTCGCGCTTTTGGACGGCGTCGGGGACGGCGAGGCGGACGCATCGGGCGTGGGGCTGGGCTCGGGGGCGTTCTCGACGTAGAGCGTCACACCGACGTCCTGCTGGATGACGCTGGCCTCCATCGTCAGCGGCTTGTCCGGCTCCGGCGTGGGACTCGGCGTCGGAGAAGGGGTCGGCGTGGCCGCCGTCTCGGGGGTGGCCGTCACGATGGGTGTGGGGCTGGGCTCAGGCGCGGAGAGTGGACCGACGCTGGCCGCAAACGCGCCCAGGCCGATGCTGGCGGTCAGCACCACCGCCGTGCCGCCCGCGGCCAGCTTATACAGCGGCAGCCGCGCAAAGGTGCTGCCGGAGAAATACCGCATGGGGTTCTTTTTATTAAACATTCCTGTTCCTCACAGTTAAAAAGTGATAAACTATTACAAAATGAATCATACCACGAAAAAAGCCCCCGCCGCAAGTAGGCAGGGGTGGAAAAGTGCACAGAAAAACGCCGAAATTTTCAACATCCATAGGGTCTGATTGTGGATAATTGTGACACCGCGGACACAACTTTCCGGGCATCTAGTGGTCGCGGCTGCCGTCAGGTGCCAGCAGTTGTGTTGGGCAAAAATTCCTCCACCAATAAATCGACACACGCACCGTAGCTGCGCTCCGGCCCCGCAAGAAGCGGCCAGCGCCCGGTCAGCGGGCCGTAGAGGTGGCTGTACCCCGCAAAAATTTCGTTTTTGTACTGTTTATTATAGAAGAATAGCACCATGCTTGCAAGCCGGCTGCCTTCCCACGCGGGGGAGGGCTTAGGAGGACTGGATTTTTACGTTGGATTTGCTATAATAAGCGTAGAGGATGCAGCGGCGGATGCGAGCATCGACCCCTGCAGCAAACGGAGGGCAATATAAGAGGTAAACACCATGCAATACGTCAATTTCGGCACCACAGGCTTACAAATCTCCCGCCTTGGGTTTGGCGGCATTCCCATTCAGCGCATCGACCAGCCCGGCACGCGGGAGCTGCTGATCGCCGCGCATAAGGCGGGCATCAATTACATCGACACCGCCCGCGCCTACACGGTCAGCGAGGCATGGATCGGCCAGTCGCTGGAGGAGGCCGGGCTGCGGGATGACTTCATTCTGGCGACCAAATGCCGCGCGCTGACCAAAGCCGACATGGAGGCCGAGATCGCCACGAGCCTGAAAAACCTGCGCACCGACCACATCGAGCTGTTCCAGTTCCACAACCCGAGCCTCGACGGCCTGAAAACCATTCTGGCGCCCGGCGGCGCAATGGAGGCGCTGCTCGAGGCAAAGGCCAGGGGCATCGTCGGGCATATCGGCATCACGGCGCACCTGGCCGCCGTGTTTGAGGCAGCGCTGGACATCCCCGAGATCGAGACGATCATGTTCCCGTACAACATCGTGGAGCAGCAGGGCAGGGAGCTGATCGACCGCTGCGCCGCGGCGGGCAAGGGCTTTATCGACATGAAGCCGCTGGCGGGCGGTGCCATTGAGGATGGCCGCCTGGCACTGCGGTACGTGCTGTCCAACCCGGCAGTCACGGTGTCCATCCCCGGCATGGCGACGGTGGAGGAACTGAACGCCAACGTGGCGGGCGCGGCCAACACCGCCCCGCTCACGCCCGAGGAGGAGGCCGCCTGCCAGAAGGTGCGCGACGCGCTGGGCACCCAGTTCTGCCGCCGCTGCAACTACTGTGCGCCCTGCACGGTGGGGATTTCCATCCCCAGTGTGTTCCTGTTCCAGGGGTACCTGAACCGCTACGGCCTGCAGCAGTGGGGCCGCGAGCGCTATGCGACGCTGCAGACCAAGGCCGGTGCCTGCATCCGGTGCGGTGCCTGTGAGCCGCGCTGCCCGTACAACCTGCCGATCCGGCAGATGATGCAGAAGGCCGCGGAGGATTTTGGGGAGTAAGGGTAGATAAAACAAGGCGTAGGGGCGGATTCCATATCCGCCCGTGGGGGCTTTCGCAGCCGCAAGCTGCCCGGGCGCATATAGAATGCGCCCCTACAGGGTCAACAGAATAAAGCGGCCTTCCCATTACAGCACATTTGCCGGTAAGCCGCGGGCCGGGCATGCCCGGCCCCTACCGGGTTACAGCCCGTAAATGGGCAATCAGGATGAACTCTGCCCGCATCAGTCCGCTTCGCGGCCAGCTTCCCCCACGGGGGAAGCCTTTTTTTGTTTCTGAATATTGTTTTTTGCTGGGCGAACGTGTATAATTTAATCTGTATAATTTTGTGCAATAATGTGAGGAATGAGTGCTATGCTTTCCGACCCCCAGCTGCATTATCTTGATAACGCCGCCACGTCCCGGGTGGACCCGGCGGTGGCGCAGGCCGTCAGCGAGGCGCTGACTGAACTTTGGGCCAACCCCAGCAGCCTGTATGACCCCGCCGTTGCCGCGCAGGATGCCATTGCCGCGGCCCGCGCCCGCGTGGCCAAAACGCTGCACTGCCGCAGCGATGAAATCTACTTCACGGCCTGCGGCAGTGAGGGCAACAACATGGCCGTGACCGGCGCGGCCCGCCCGCGTAAGCACTGGGGCAATAAGATCGTCGTCACGGGCTTTGAACACCCCAGCGTGCAGCGCCCCATCCGCGCGTTGAAGGACGAGGGCTTCACCGTCGTTGAGGTCATGCCCGGGGCGGACGGACGCATTGACACGCAGAAATTCCTGGCCGAGATCGACAAAAACACGGTGCTGGCCGCCTGCATGGCCGTCAACAACGAGACCGGCGCCGTGCAGGACATCGCGGCGCTGGGCAAGGGCATCAAGGCGCGCAACAGCCGCACCCACTTCCATGTGGACGCCGTGCAGGCGTGGCTGCGCATGCCCATCGACCTGCAGAAATGGCGCGAGGTCGATACGCTCTCCGTCTCCGGCCACAAGGTCCACGCGCCCAAGGGCGTCGGCGCACTGTTCATCCGGGACAGCCAGCGCCAGACGCTCAAACCGCCCTATCTTGGCGGCCATCAGGAGCGCGGCCTGCGCCCCGGCACCGAGAACACGCCCTACATTGTGGGTCTCGGCGTGGCCGCCGCGCAGGGCCAGCAGAAGCTGCGCCCCCGCATTGCACACATTGCCGCGCTGAATCGGCAGCTGCGCGCAGGGCTTGAAGAATTGGACGGCATCACGCTCAATTCGCCCGATGACGCGGTGGGGGAGATCGTGAATTTCTCCACCGGCTGCATCAACAGCCAGACCTTCATCAACTACCTGAACACCCGCGCGGTCTATGTCTCGGGCGGCTCTGCCTGCGACAAGGGCGAGCCGAGCCACACCCTGCTGGCCATGGGCTGCGCCGACCTGACCGTCCGCACCGCCCTGCGCGTGAGCTTCTGCGCCGATAACACCGCCGAGGACGTGGACGCGCTGCTGGCGGGGCTGCGGGACGGATTACAGGAATTGCAGCATATTTGAACGGCTGCCGACGGCGGCCTGAGGGCAGGCCGCCCTACGTACCCCTTTTCGAGCAAATCGTAGGGCGGGGTGCCCTCACCCCGCCGCAGGCAGTAGGGGCGGGACATGTCCCGCCCGCAGCCTTCCCGTTACAGCGTGTTTGCCGTAAAGCTGCGGGCCGGGCATGCCCGGCCCCTACTGCGGCACATCCATTTTGAAAGGAACCATTTTATGAAAGAACTCATCCTCGCCTATCAGGGCGAAATGACGCTGAAGGGCCTGAACCGCGGCAAGTTTGAGGCGCGGCTGGCCAAGACGATCCGCTGGCGGCTGGAGCCGCTGGGCAAGTTCAAGGTCTATCAGGCCCAGAGCACCGTTTTCATCGAGCCGAAGGAGGACGGCCTAGACATGGACGAGGCGTTCCGCCGCGTGTCCCATGTGTTCGGCATCGTCAAGCTGAGCCGCGCCGTCGAGTGCCCGAAGGACTTTGCCGCAATATGCGAGACCGCTGAGGCGTATCTCGGCGAGACGCTGCGCGGTATCCGCACCTTCAAGGTCGAGGCCAAGCGCGCCGACAAGACCTACCCGATGAAGAGCCCCGAGATCTGCCGCGAGCTGGGTGCCTACCTGCTGGACAAGCACCATCATCTGCGCGTCGACGTGCATAACCCGCAGCTGGAGATCATGGTGGAAATTCGCGACTACGCCGCCTATGTCCACGGCCCCAAGGTCGAGGCCGCGGGCGGTCTGCCCGTCGGCACGAGCGGGCGCGCGCTGAACCTGCTGTCCGGCGGCATCGACAGCCCCGTCGCCGCATGGTGCATGGCCCGCCGCGGTCTGGCGCTGCACCACATCCACTTTGCCAGCCCGCCGTACACGAGCCTGCGCGCCAAGCTGAAAGTGCGCGATCTGGCCCGCGAGCTGGTCGAGTACACCGGCAACTGCACGCTGTTCGTCGTGCCCTACACGAAGCCGCAGGAGTATATCCGTGACAACGCGCCCGACGTGCTGTTCACGGTTCTGATGCGCCGCAGCATGCTGCGCATTGCCAATCAGGTGGCGAAAAAGCTCGAGCTGCAGGCCCTCATCACCGGCGAGAGCCTGGCTCAGGTCGCCAGCCAGACCATGGCCGCGCTGGCCTGCACCGACCAGGCGCAGGACCTGCCCGTGCTGCGCCCCTGCATCGGCATGGACAAGATCGAGATCATCAATATTTCGCGTAAGATCGGTACATTTGAGACGTCCATCGAGCCGTATGAGGACTGCTGCACGATCTTTACCCCGCCGCACCCCAAGACGAACCCGACGCTGGACGAGATCTTGGCCGCCGAGGCAGCTATGCCCGGCCTGGCCGCGCTGGAAGGCGAGGCCACCGAGAACGTCGAGAAAATCTATATCCGCATGGGAGGTGACGAGCTGCTGTGACTGCTGAAATTATCTGCGTAGGCACGGAGCTTTTGCTGGGTGACATCGTCAATACCAACGCGCAGTTTTTAAGCCGCGAGCTGGCCGAGCTGGGCATCAGTGTGCTGCACCAGCATGTCATCGGTGATAACCCCGCCCGGCTGAAGGAGCTGGTTTTGCAGGCGAAAAGCCGCAGCGACCTGCTCGTCTTTTCGGGCGGTCTCGGCCCTACCGAGGACGATCTGACGAAGGAGACGGTCGCCGAGGCCTTCGGCGATACGCTGGCCTTTGACGAGGGCGAGTGGCAGAAGATCATCGACTTTTTCGCCCGGACAAACAGACGCCCCACGCCGAACAACCGCAAGCAGGCTATGTGCCCGACGGTGGGCCACAAGCTCATCAACGACCACGGCACGGCCCCCGGCGCGTGGTTTGAGGACGCCGACGGTCACTGCGCCGCGCTGATGCCCGGCGTCCCGCGGGAGATGAAGGCCATGTGGGCCGAGCAGGTCCGCCCGATTCTGCTGAAACGGCAAAACTGCACGATCCACAGCCGCACGCTGCGGGTGCTGGGCGGCGAGAGCGCCATTGCCAGCAAGGTCGCGCCGCTGTTTGAGGCCGCGAACCCCACCGCCGCCATCTACTGCAAGACCGGCGAGTGTGAGATCCGCGTGACGGCCCGCGAGGCCACCGAGCAGGCCGCCGAGGCCGCCTGCAATGCCCGCATTGCGGAGTTTAAAGAGATTCTCGGCGCAGCCGCCTACGATGTGGACGTGCCCGCGCTGGAATACACGGTGGTACGCGCTTTGCGGGAGCACGGCTTGCACGCCGCCGCGGCGGAAAGCTGCACCGGCGGCATGATCGCCGAGCGGCTGACGAACGTGCCCGGCTCCAGCGAGGTGTTCGGCTATGGCTTTGTCACCTACGCCGAGGCCGCCAAGCAAAAGCTGCTGGGTGTGGATGCGGCTGTCATTGAAAAGTACAACGTCGTGTCCGGCCCTGTGGCCGCAGCCATGGCCTTTGGCGCTGCCCGGGAATCCGGTGCAGAGCTGGCCGTGGGCATCACGGGACTGGCCGGACCCGGCGGCGCACTGCCCGGCAAGCCGGTGGGTACGGTCTATCTGGCCGGTGCCGACACCCGCACGGACACGGGGTATTTAATGCGCCTGACCCTGGGCGGCTATCAGGACCGCCAGATCATCCGCACCCGCGCCGCCCTGTACGCGCTGGATATGCTCCGCCGCATGGCGCTGGGCCTCGATGTGCCGGACAGCGTGCGTTTCACGCCGGAGACGGCGGACAGAGATTTAGATATTTAAAACGCAAAACCGTAGGGGCGCATTCTATATGCGCCCGGCCCGTTTGCGGCTGTAGAAAGCTTCCCCGGGCGGATATGGAATCCGCCCCTACGGACAAGCTCGGCAATATTTCCAAACAAAGAAAGGTTCCACCATGGTCAACACTCAACTGAAAATCCTGCGTGTTTTCGGGCCCACGGGCGCGGAGGTATCCTCCGTGCTGCGGGGCATCCGGGATGATGGCTGCCCCGGCCTGCGTCTGCTGGAACGGGACGGCGAGTTTGCCATCTGTGTGCAGGTCAGCGCCCCCAACCGCGCCATGGCGGAGCAATACTGCGATAAATGGGCCGCGCGGCTGCGCGCCAAGTTCGGCGACGATGTCTTTGCCGAGGGGGAGACCAGCCTGGCCCAGGCCACGCTGGACGCTCTGCTGGAAAAACGCAAGCTGCTGGTTGCCGTGGACGAGCCGACGGGCCGCCTGCTGGGCAGCCTTTTGCAGCCGCTGCCCCACAGCGAGGCCGTCTTTGACTTTGGCACCGAGAGCTACGCCGACCCGCAGAAATCCCGCCGCATCACCGTGCCGGAGCAGCTGCTCCGGCGCTTCCCCGGCGACATTGTGCAGGCCGCAGCGGGCCGTGCGCTGGCCGCGCTGCAGGTTACGGGCGCGGATTACGCTGCCGCCTACATGCCCGCCAGCGTCGGGCAGTGCCCCTTTGTGCTGGTGTGTGACCGCCGCGGCGCGGTGGCCTGCGCCCTGCCGCCCGATATGAACGATACCTTCATCGGCAACCAGATCCTGGACCTGCTGCGCCGCCGTTTGTTCGGCCTGCAGCTGACAGATTCCTGCATCACGTTCCGCCCCGGCCATGACAGGCCGCTGCTCGTTGTGTCGGAGGCCGCCCGGAGCCGCGGCAACACGGTGCGGTTCTCGCTGCGCCGCCGCACGCCGCCCACGCGGGACGCCGACCATACCGCCGATTTTGAGCCGATGCTCGATTTTGACCGGCCCGCGCCGGTCAGCCCGCCGAGCTTCCCGCAGCCGGAGCAGTCTGCCGCGCCCGACCCCGCGGCCCCGCACCGCACGCTGCACCGCCGCGATGCCGCCGCGACGCCGCCCGAGGTCTCCGAGCCGACAGGCGTCATCCGCTTTGAAACGGACGCGGACGCGCAGACGGCGGCCCCGGAGCCGGCCCAGACGTCCGGACCGGAAGCGCCGCGGCACGCCCGCATCCGCCGTGCCCGGCCCGTGGAGCCGCCCGCCCCGGCGGACGAAGCACCTCTGCCCGACGTCCCGCAGGGCCGTGCCCCCGCACCGTCGGTGCTGGACGATGACATCCCTGACTTCTCCGCGGATCTTGACCCCGCCGCCATCGCCGCCGCGCAGGCTGCCGATGACGCCGCCGAGGCCGCGGGCAAGAGCGCCAGCGTTGAGGACTTTACCCGCGCTGCGACCCAGCTGTTTGACGCCAGCGCCGTTGAGGAGGCCGTCGCAGAAAAGGCCGCGCGGAAAACCGACAAAAAGCGCCGCCGCAAGGCCGAAAAGCCCGAGAGCGGGCCGGTGCAGCCCAGCATCAAGAACCGCAGCCTTGAGATCATTGAAAAGAGCGAACGCCGCCGCAGACGCACCGTTATTCTGGGGCTTGTCGTGCTGACGCTGGTGCTTGTGCTGGGCGGCGGGGCGCTGTGGCTGTTCCTGCGCTGTGATCTGGGCGCACGCCCCGCGGCCAAAAGCTACGGCACGGCGCTCTACGATACGACCGCCGAGAGCTATCTGGGCAAGGCGCTGGAGCGCCGCCCCGGCGTCGTCGGCTATCTGGGCTGGCCCGGGCTGAACGGCGCACTGGTTTACGCCGCCGACACGCCCGACCCAGAAACGCCCGAGAGCGGCGAGGCACCGTCCATCGTCCGCTTTGCCACGCCCAGCGCACTGGACGCCTCCACCCCCGGCAACACCGTGGTGGAATGCACGGGCAGCGACTACAAGGCGCTGGCCGACGAGGATACGCTCAAGCAGAACAGCGGCTTCACGCTGTACACGGCGGGCAATGTCTACCGCTTCAAGGCCATCGCGGTCTACTATTTTGACCCGTCCGAGCAGGGCGCGGGCGCATTTGACCTGTACGGCAGCACCGACCTGTCGAGCTATTACGACTACCTGACCTTCGTCGCGGGCATTCAGGCCCGCAGCCTGTTTGACACCGGCGTTGACGTGGGTGACGACTCCCGCTTCCTGACCGTGACGACCCACAGTGACGAGAGCGGCGTGCTGCTCTGCATCACGGGGCGGCTGATCCGCGAGGGAGAGGCAGAGCTTTTAAACACCTCGGCCATCGCGGCAGCGGAGGAGCCGCTGCTGACGGCGGCCCAGTATGAGCGCAAGGGTCAGCCGATGCCGACGGTCAGCACGCTGGTGCAGGCCAGTGTGAACCGCTACGCCCAGCAGAGCACCGCCGCCCAGGCCGCCCGCAAGAACGGCGGCACGGGCAGCGACACCGCCGCGGACACGGCGGACCTGGCCCAGCGCGCGGACGACCTGCAGGCCATCACGGACAGCCTGCTGGCCAGCACCGACAAGCTGCTGGCGGGCCTGACCGACGTGGCCGGCTCGACCTCCGCCGCGGAGGCCGACCTGAACAAGGGTGCCGAGGGCAGTCTGCCCGAGCAGACCGTGACGGTGGATCAGATCAAGACCAGCGCCACGCCGGAACCGACGGCCACGTCTGCGCCCACCGAGCCTCCGGCGGATTCCGCCGCCGGTGAGACGACGACCGAGCCGACAGCCGCCCCCACCGAGGCTCCTCAGCCCGACAACAGCGGCACAGGGGAGACCATCAACGTGACGATGAACGGCACGGCCCAGACGATGGATCTGGTGCAGTGCCTGGCCATGGTGGCCCAGAACGAGCTGGGCCCCAACGCACCCGCCGAAGCCTACAAGGCTCAGTGCGTGGCGACCCACTGCTGGATCATCAGCCAGTCGGGCTACCCGTCGGTGCTGGGTGCCGAGCCGGGCGCTGCCGCGCTGGCCGCCGCGCAGGAGGTCGCCCATGTGCTGGTTACCTACAACGGGCAGGTCTGCTTCACGCCGTACTTTGCGTCGGCCAGCACCGGCACGGCCTCCGCTGCCGAGGTCTGGGGCAATGACCGCGCCTGGCTGCAGGCCGTGGACAGCCCGTATGACCAGAGCGTGTCCAGCCACTGGAACACGAACGGCAATTCCAGCGGCACGGCCCGCTTCTCCCGCCAGACGCTGCAGGACCGCATCCGCGATGTGATGGACATTGACCTGTCCGGCGTGGACCCCAACAGCTGGTTCACGATCCAGTCCGCCAACCAGTACGGCTGGGTCGCCAAGATCCAGGTCGGCCCGGACGCGGGCGTTGGCACCGTCAGCGGGCGCTGGTTCCGCGAGAATCTGCTGGCCCGCCAGAGCGTTGACGGGCGCAGCCTGCGCAGCCAGTGCTTCACGGTCAGCTACAACGCCGATCTGGACTGCTTTATCTTTGATGTCTACGGCTACGGCCACGGCTGCGGCATGAGCCAGTGGGGCGCCATCGGCTACGCCCGCAACGGCTGGGGCTATCAGGATATTCTGACGCATTATTTCGTTGGGACGACGATCACGACGTATTGAGGCATAAGAAAAGAGCGTGTGCACAGAAAAGCACACGCTCTTTTTTTGCCGCACGGTAGGGGCCGGGAGTTGTAGGGGTCGGCGTCCCCGACGACCCGCGGGGCCGTTTGCCATAGTAGCAGGTATACCATCTGCCTGTAGGGCGGCATGCCCTCATGCCGCCGCTGCCCGCTTATCACAGCGCCAAACTTACCCCATCCAGCACCGCCTTTACCAGCACATCCCCGTCATAGGTCAGCTCTAAATGGAAAAACGGTGCGTCCTCCGCCAGCAGCTTGAAAAATATCTTGTCCCCCTGCCAGATCGGAAGATCCTGCACGGCGGCCTTGTCCACCCACTCTAAGCACCCCTCGTCGCAGTCGGTCATCACGCCGGAAAAATCCGTGCAGGTGTACAGGTGCATCCGCTCGGCGGGCCATGGGTCACAGAAAAAATCCACGATGCCGCGGTAAACCGGCGCGTGCATCGTCAGGCCGGTCTCCTCGCGTACCTCGCGCAGGGCGCAGGCCGGCGCGTCCTCACCCGGTTCAAACTTGCCGCCGACGCCGACCCACTTGTCGTGGTTGACGTCGTTTTTCTTTTTGACGCGGTGCAGCATCAGGTACGCACCGTCCTTTTCGAGATAGCAAAGCGTTGTCTGCAATAGATCCATAACCAAACTCCTTACATATTTATAGGCATCCCCGCAGATACTACCAGAAAAAACCAGGGGGGATTTTGTATGAGAGAAACCGGAATCGTGCGCCGTATCGACGAATTGGGCCGGGTGGTCATCCCGAAGGAAATTCGGAAAACGCAGCGCATCCGCACCGGAGATTCACTCGAAATTTACACGGACGGCAACGGCGAGGTCATATTTAAAAAGTATTCGCCGCTGGCCGAGCTTGGCGAGCCTGCCGCCGTCTATGCGGATGTGCTGGCCCGGCGGCTGCGCTGCGCCGTGGCCGTCTGTGACCGGGAGCATATCGTCGCCGCCGCCGGAGCGGGCAAGGGCGAGCTGCTCGGCGCACAGCTCCCGCCCGAGATCGAGCCGCTGCTGACCCGGCGCAAGCTCTACACGGCCCCGGCGTCCGCCGCGGAGCGGGAGCCGCTGGGCAGCCGGTACCTGCTGTGCGCCGCGCCGATCCTGGTACACGGTGACATCGAAGGCGGCGTGCTGCTGCACGGCACCCTGCGCGAGGCCGCGCCCAACGCCGAGACCGTCCGCGCCGCCGCCACCGCCGCAGAGTTTTTGGCGCGGTGGATGGAGGAGTGAAAAGCATAGCAGCGTAGAAGCCGGGCATGCCCGGCCCCTACATATATAATAATAGGGAAACTGCCCAATCCGATTGTGACGAAACTGTTAAACTTACAAAAAATTCGGAAAAACCCTTGACAGTTTGCAAAACGGGGATATAATAAACTTAGCACTCGGAGATAAAGAGTGCTAAACAAACCAACAAAAGCAAACCAAAGGAGATGAGCAGCATGGCCATGGATGCGCGCAAGCAGCGTATACTGGAAGCTATTGTTGCCCTGTATGCCAACGACGGTGAGCCTGTCGGCTCGGGTCTTTTGGCAAACTACTTTGACATGGCACTGTCCAGCGCGACGCTGCGCAATGAGATGGCTGCCCTGACCAAGCTGGGTCTGCTGGAACAGCCCCACACCAGCGCGGGCCGCGTGCCCAGCGCCCAGGGCTACCGCTACTACCTCGATCATCTGATTGACGCGCCAAAGTCCGGCACCCTGCCGGAGAAGGACCGCCGCCGCATTGACGATTTGTTCGCCGCCATGGATGCCGAGCCGGAAAAGCTCGTGCCCGCCGCGACCCGCTGCCTGGCCGATATGACAGGCTGCGCGGCTGCCGCTACCACACCGCAGGCACCAGATCTCTGCATTGCCCATTTTGAGGTCGTGCAGGTGGGCCGCTACAGCGCCGCAGTGCTGGCTGTGACCAGCGCAGGCGGCGTGCGGACCCGCGTGGCCCGCGTTGACACCGGTCTGACCCGGGACGATGCCGCCAACCTGGCACAGCTGCTCAACCGCGGGCTGACTTTCGTCGCCCCTCAGGATTTAAGCCCGATGCTCATGGCCAGCATGGTGCTGGCCGCAGGGCAGCGGCTGGCCCCCGTCATCATGGCGGCACAGGCGCTCGTCACCACCGGCCCGCAGGCCTGTCTGGAGGGCGCGCAGTATCTGGCAAAGATGGCGGACGTCCGCCAGAACCTCGGCACGCTGTTGGAGATCTTCTCCGACAATGAGGCCGCGACGGAGCTCATCCGCCCCGAAGGCAACAAGATCACCGCAACGCTGGGCTGCGACCTTGACCCTGCGATGCCGGGTGCCTGCATCGTCAGCAAGCGGTACTTAGCCGGCGGCGGGCTGACAGGCTCCGTCGCACTGATCGGCTCCACCCGCATGGAGTACGAGCGGCTGCTGCCGATCCTGGACTACTTTGCCGCCAGAATGGGGCAGAGCATGGCCGGGCAGGGCCAATAAACGAAGAAGGAGAGACCCGCAATGAGCCAAGAAGAAAAGAAACAGACCGCCCCGGAGACGGAAGCGGCTGCTGAAAAGCCCGAGACCCCCGCACAGGAGGCCCCTGAAAAAGAGGCCCCCCAGGCCGAGGAAAAGCACGAGGGCAAGCACGACTTGAAGCATCACCACCACGAGACCGCGGCCCTGCAGGCCAAGCTGGAGGCGGAGGAAAAGAAAAACGCCGACCTCAAGAACCAGCTGCTCCGCACCGCTGCCGAGTATGACAACTACCGCAAGCGCTCCCAGCGCGAGGCTGACCAGAAGTTCAACGACGGTGTGTCCCACGCCGTGACCCAGATCCTGGGCATCCTGGACACGCTGGACATGGCCGCCAACGCCGCCTGCGCGGACGAGAACTACAAGAAGGGCGTCACGATGACGCTGGACAAGGCCGCCAAGGCTCTGGAAACGCTGCACATCACCGAGATCGAGGCGTTGAACCAGCCGTTTGACCCTAACTTCATGAACGCCGTCCAGCAGGTCCCCGCCGCCGAAGGGCAGGAGAGCGGCAGCGTCGTGCAGGTTTTCCAGAAGGGCTATAAGATCGGTGACAAGATCATCCGCCACGCGATGGTCGTCGTCGCAGAATAACGTCGAACCGAATCAAACGATTCGTTTCCATATAAATTGACATTCACTGCATTCAAAGCAAATTTGAAGGGAGTTTTATTTATGAGCAAGATCATCGGTATTGACTTAGGTACTACCAACAGCTGCGTCGCCGTTATGGAAGGCGGCGAGCCCGTCGTCATCGCGAACGCCGAAGGCGCCCGCACCACCCCGTCTGTCGTCGGCTTCACCAAGACCGGCGAGCGTCTGGTCGGCCAGGTCGCAAAGCGCCAGGCCATCACCAACCCCGAGAACACGATTTCTTCCATCAAGCGTAAGATGGGCACCGCTGAAAAGGTCCATGCCGGCGGCAAGGACTACACCCCCGAGGAGATCAGCGCTATGATCCTCTCCAAGCTGAAGGCTGACGCCGAGGCTTATCTGGGCGAGCCTGTCACCGAGGCCGTCATCACCGTCCCCGCCTACTTCAACGACAGCCAGCGTCAGGCCACCAAGAACGCCGGTACCATCGCCGGTCTGAACGTCAAGCGTATCATCAACGAGCCTACGGCTGCTTCTCTGGCTTACGGCATCGATAAGGAAGCCGACCAGAAGATCATGGTCTACGACCTCGGCGGCGGTACGTTCGATGTCTCCATCATCGAGATGGGCGACGGCGTTACCGAAGTTCTGGCTACCAACGGTGATACCCACCTGGGCGGCGATGACTTCGACCAGCGCATCATCGACTGGATGGCCGAGGACTTCCAGCGCGAGAACAACATCGACCTGCGCAAGGACAAGATGGCTGCCCAGCGCCTGAAGGAGGCTGCCGAGAAGGCCAAGATCGAGCTGTCCAGCGCGACCACGACCAACATCAACCTGCCCTTCATCACCGCGGACGCCAACGGCCCCAAGCATCTGGACATGACGCTGACCCGCGCTAAGTTCAATGAGCTGACCGCTGATCTGGTCGAGCGCACCATGACCCCCGTCCGCAAGGCTCTGGCCGATGCCGGCCTGAAGGCTTCCGACCTGGCCAAGGTCCTGATGGTCGGCGGCTCCACCCGTATCCCCGCCGTCTACGACGCTGTCAAGAAGGAACTGGGCTGCGAGCCGTTCAAGGGCATCAACCCCGATGAGTGCGTTGCTGTCGGCGCTGCCATCCAGGGCGGCGTTCTGCAGGGCGACGTCAAGGGTCTGCTGCTGCTCGACGTTACCCCGCTGAGCCTGGGCATTGAGACTCTGGGCGGCGTCTGCACCAAGATCATTGACCGCAACACCACCATCCCTACCAAGAAGAGCCAGATCTTCTCCACTGCGGCTGATAACCAGCCCAGCGTTGAGGTCAACGTCCTGCAGGGCGAGCGTGAGTTTGCCCGCGACAACAAGAGCCTCGGAACCTTCCATCTGGACGGCATCGCTCCGGCTCCCCGCGGCGTGCCGCAGATCGAGGTCACCTTCGATATTGATGCCAACGGTATCGTGCACGTCAGCGCGAAGGACCTGGGCACCGGCAAGGAACAGAGCATCACGATCACTGCTTCCACCAACATGAGCAAGGACGACATCGACAAGGCTGTCAAGGACGCCGAGCAGTATGCCGCCGAGGATAAGAAGCGCCGCGAGGAAGTCGATGTGCGCAACAACGCCGACCAGATGGTGTTCCAGACCGAGAAGGCACTGGGCGAGTTCGGCGACAAGGTTTCCGCCGAGGAAAAGAGCGAGGTCGAGACCAAGCTGTCTGCCCTGAAGGAAGCCCTGAAGTCCGGCAGCGTTGATGACATCAAGGCAAAGCAGGATGACCTGCAGAAGGCCTTCTACGCCATCAGCGAGAAGGTCTACCAGCAGGCCGCCCAGGCACAGGGCCAGCAGCCCGGTGCACAGCCCGGCCCCGATGCCGGTGCGCAGCCGAAGGACGACGGCGCCGTTGACGCCGACTTCCACGAGGTCTAAGCTGTAACAAACCCATAATAAGGCCGCCGCTGGGCAAACCCGGCGGCGGCCCTTGGGGGTTATAGAGAAAGTTAAAATAAAGCCTTCCCCCCGCGGGGGAGGTGGCCGTGCGAAGCAAGGCCGGATGAGGGCCAAGCTGCCGGGATTGCCTGTGTACGGGCAATATCCGGCAGGTCTCACCTCATCAGTCCGCTCCGCGGACAGCTTCCCCGCAAGGGAAAGCCTTTTCACAACCCATAAATAGAGGGGATAGATTCTATGGCAGAAAAACGTGATTACTACGAGGTGCTGGGGATCGGCAAAAACGCCACCGATGCCGAGATCAAAAGCGCCTACCGCAAGCTGGCCAAAAAGTACCACCCCGACCTGAATCCCGGCGACAAGGACGCCGAGGAAAAGTTCAAGGAGGTCAATGAGGCCAACGATGTTCTTTCCGACCCGGCCAAGCGCAAGCGCTATGACCAGTTCGGATTCGCTGGGGTCGATCCCAACTATGGGGCCGGCCAGCCCGGCGGCGGCTACGGTGGCGGCTTTGGCGGCTTCGGCGGCACCGGCGGCGTCGATCTGGGCGACATCTTCGGCGATATTTTCGGCGGCGGCTTTGGCGGCTTCGGCGGCTCGACCCGCTCCAACCCCAATGCGCCGCGCAAGGGCCATGACATTCAGGCCAATGTGATCCTGACCTTTGAGGAGGCCGCCCACGGCTGCGCCAAAAAGGTCACGCTGAACCGTCAGCAGACCTGCCCGGACTGCGGCGGCAACGGCTGTGCGCCCGGCTCCAGCCCCGAGACCTGTACCGAGTGCGGTGGCCGCGGCTATGTCGTGACCCAGCAGCGCACGCCGTTTGGTGTGATGCAGAGCCAGCAGCCCTGCCCGCACTGCGGCGGACGCGGCACCATCATCAAGAACCCCTGCAAGACCTGCCGCGGCACCGGCAAGACCAGTGCCCGCAAGACGCTGGAGGTCAAGATCCCCGCGGGTATCGACGACGACCAGAACATTGCGCTGCGCGGCCAGGGCGACGCCGGTACGAACGGCGGCCCCGCGGGCGACGTGATCGTCCATGTGACGGTCAAGCCCGATGCCGTGTTTGAGCGCGACGGCTACGATGTGTACGTCCGCGTGCCCATTACCTACTCCCAGGCTGTGCTGGGCGCTGAAATTGAGGTCCCCACCGTGGACGGCAAGGTCGCCCAGAAGATCCCCGAGGGCACCCAGAGCGGCACGAAGTTCCGCCTGCGCGGCCAGGGCATCCAGTACCTGAACGGGCGCGGACGCGGTGACCAGTACGTCATTGTGGACGTGGAGATTCCCAAGAAGCTGAACCGCACCCAGCGCGAAGCCCTGAAGGCCTTTGAGGACAGCCTGAAGGACGAGAACTACGAGAAGCGCAAGAGCTTCTTCAAGAACCTGAAGGATCGGTTCATGTCCTAAAGTTTTAAACAAAATCTCCCGGCAGTGTTGAAAGCACACTGCCGGGAGATTTTCTGTTTTACTCTGACGCAAACGGCCACGGCGGCATGAGGGCATGCCGCCCTACAGCCTGTGCGCCTTGCGGCGGGAACGGTGCGGGCATCGACCCCTACGGTTACCATGCCGTTCCCTGTAGGGCGGGGTGCCCTCACCCCGCCGCCAGGCAGACATCCACCTTGCGGGTCACCCGTAGGGGTCGGCGTCCCCGACGACCCGTGCCCGCTTCCGGCCGGTAAAAACCGTCCGGGCAATGACACTCACCCCACAAACTCCATCTCGGTATACTCGGTACTGCCGCTCAAAAAGGCGTCGGCGGGGATGGTGGCGTAATTGGCAGCATAATTATGCGCGGGGTCGCCCCCGAGGGTCAGCACAACGCGGCCGTCGTCCAAAAGATATTCCATAATAAGGGCCACGTCAACGCCCGCGGGGGCGGCGTTGTGTCCGATTTCATTGCCCTGTAAGTCGTAGAACGTGTAAGTGCGGGGAGTGTCGTCGTTCGGAACCATAAACCACCGCAGCGCTTCGTTTTGGTGCATCGGGCGAATAAACTTTTGCGCCGTCATAATGCCCAAATCTTCCTGCGTGCCGTCACTGTGGATGCAAAGGACGGAGGAGCCGGTCCAGTAAGACGGTGTCATGTGGTCGGCGATAAAATAGAAATCGCTTCCGTTTTTGCCCGCGTAGGTGTAGGTGATATAGCCGTCCCCCTCGGGTGTGCCGTCGCAGGGATACTCAAAAATCTTTTGGATAGGCCGCCCCGTGGCAGGGTCCGTCAGGTCGAACTCATAGGTAGAATTTTGCAGGATGGCACTGAGCATTTCGGAATCGGACGGGAGTGGGATAGGATAGTCCGAAACGATGCGGCTTGTGACAATGCCGCCGTCGGCCACGCCGAGTACATCGTAGGTTTCGATGGGAATGTCCCATTTCTCGCTTGCCCCGGTTTTCAGGTCAAGGCGCATCCCACAGGTGGGAGAGGTCGGCGCTTGGCTGTAAGACATACAGTAGACATAGCGGTCATCGTACAGTTTTGCACTCCATGTGTTGGGGCCAAGCGGAATTTCCCAAACCTCGCCGCCGTCCAACGGAACGGCAAGCAGCTTGGTGTCGCTGTCATCGCGGTACATGACGACGTACAGCGTGTTGTTTGCCAGAAATTGGCATAACGGACTATACGTGTTATCGTTGTATTGGTAGAGCGCGGTTGTCTGTCTGGCGTCAGGGTCTGTTTTGTAAATGACGGTTCCAGTAAAGTTGCCCTCATCGTCAAGGGCGGGACGGGTCTGACAAATCACATTGCCGAATTTGTTCTGCCCAGTTTCGGCAAGGGCGTGCAGCTCCCCCACCGGTTCAGGTGCCGCCGTCGGTTCCGGTGTGGCGGCGGCAGTCTCCGCGGGCGCGGCTGCGGTTGCGGAATCCGCCGCCGACGCACAGGCAGACAGCGCCAGCGCCGCGGTGAGGATGAGGGGAATGCGCTTTTTCGTTTTCATGGGTACACGCCCTTTCCGGTGATTGAAAAACTCTGCGGCAGCGGGCACGGCCCACCATGCCGTTCCCTGTAGGGCGGGCCCGTTCACTCCGCAAACGTCATCTCGCGGTATGCCGACCCGCCGTTCAGAAATTCGTCGGCGTCCATCACGGCGTAGCGGGCCGCGCTGTCGTGCTCCCAGTCGTAGCCGACGACCATCAGCAGGCGTCCGTCGTCCAGCATACAAAGCGGGAAGAAGGCCTCCAGCCCGGCGGGCCGCTCGTTGCGGCCAATCTCATGGCCTTGCGTGTCGTAAATCAGATAGATGCCGTCGGTGCCGCGGGTCAGAAGCCAGCGCACCTCATCGCCCTGCAAAACCGCAGAGTAATCCAGGTAATCCGGCGTTTTGGTAATGCCAAGGTCGGTCCGGGTGCCGTCCGTGCCGATGCGCAGCACGGACTGGGAAACAAAAGCGTACTCATCGTCGCACTGGTCTGCGCGGAAATAGAAGTCACTGCCGCACTTGCCAAGGTAGGTGTAGATTGTAAGGCTCCCCGGCTGCGGTATGTCATAGGGGAGGGTAAAGCAGGTCTGCCGCACCGCGCCCGTCGCGGGGTCGGCCAGGGTGTATTCCAGCGTGGTGTTCTGCAAAAGCGCCTGGGACATCTCGTCGTCGTCCGGGTAGGGCACCGGATAATCCGAGACAACGCGGCAGAGCAGCAGCGCGTCCCCGACGACATCGGGAATGTACATTGTCTCCACCGGGATATTCCACGGCGCGGTCTCCCCGTTTTCCAAGTTAAACCGCATACCGTCGGTACGGCAGAACGGCGCGGCGCTGACGCTCCGGCAGTAGAGGTAGTGACCTGCGTAAAAAACAGGCATCCAGTCGTCGTAGGAGAACGGCAGCACGCGCGCCTCACCGCCCGTCGTCGGCAGGGCCAGCATACCGCCGTCGTAGCAGATGAAATACAGCGTGTCGTCTATGATCAGCGGCGCGGACGTAAGCTGGGAGCCCGTGCGGTACATCTCATAGGTCTGCCCGGTGGTAAGGTCGGTTTTGTAGACGGTGCTGTGATCAAAGCTGCCGAGACTGTCCTCGCTGCTTGAAAAATGGGTGACCGCCGCGTAGACGCAGTTGCCGCTGACTGCGCAGGCGCTATAGGCCGAGAGGGGGTGCGGCTCACCCGGCAGCGCCGCTTCTGTGCTGTCCTCCGCCGCGGCGCTCTCCGCCGTACTCTCCGCCGGTGCGGCCTCCGAAGCCGCCGCGGTATCGCCCGCAGACGCGCATCCGGCCAGCGCCAGCATGGCTGCCGCCAATAATAAAGCTACTTTTTTCATCCTCAAAGCTCCTTTCTGTGCCTGGTTTGCCCCTATCCTACACCCCGGATGTTGCAAAGTTGTCACACGGAGCGGGTGTTTTGGAGATTTTTGCAATTTTTTTGCGGGAAGTGGGTGCGGGGCGTCGGGGACGCCGCCCCCTACAGGCTGGCAGTAAAGTGGATGCCTGCCCGCGGCGGGATGGGGGCATCCCGCCCTACGAATGACATAAAGTGAGTGCGTAGGGCGGCATGCCCTCATCCCGCCGCAGACCGCCGCCTGCAAAAAAGGGGAGAGCACCGTCTCCGGCACTCTCCCCATGCGTTTGTTTAAAATTCTTTTGGTTCTTTTCTTCTAAGAAAAGAACACCCGTGTCCCCGAAAAATCAGAACTCGTGCTTCTCCATCAGCTTGCGGCCCATCAGGACGCCCATGACGGAGGCCATCATCAGGCCACGGGTCCAGCCGGAGGAATCGCCCAGGCAGTGCAGGCCGGCGATATTCGTCTCCAGATCGGTGTCCATCTTGACCTTGTTGGAGTAGAACTTCAGCTCAGGGCTGTACAGCAGCGTTTCGGGGCTGGCAAAGCCGGGCACGACCTCGTCCATCATCTTGATGAACTCGATGATGTTGACCATGGCGCGGTAGGGCATGGCGGCGGTGATGTCACCGGCCACGGCGTCCTTCAGCGTCGGGCGGACGTTCGTGCGGGCCAGCTCGTTGGCCCAAGTGCGCTTGCCGTCCAGAATATCGCCGTAGCGCTGCACCAGAATGTGGCCCGCGCCCAGCATGTTCGTCAGCTCACCGACCTTCTGCGCGTAGGCGATGGGCTGGTTGAACGGCTCGGTGAAGTTGTGGCTGACCAGAATGGCCAGGTTCGTGTTGTTGCTCTTTTTCTCCTTGAAGCTGTGGCCGTTGACGACGGCCAGATCGTTGTCGTAGTTCTCCTGCGCAACGAAGCCGCCGGGGTTCTGGCAGAAGGTGCGCACCTTGTTGCGCCACGGGGCCGGGTAGCCGATCAGCTTGCCCTCATACAGGACCTTGTTGATCTTCTCCATGATCTCGTTGCGGCACTCAACACGGACGCCGATGTCAACGGTGCCGGGCTTGTGGGCAATGTTGTGCTCGGCGCAGATCTTTTCCAGCCAGTCCGCACCGCGGCGGCCCGTGGCAATAACGACCTGCTTGGCGTAGACTTCGCGGACGCCGTCCTTCTCGCGCAGGCGGACGCCCTTGCAGACGGAATCCTCGAGGATGATGTTCTCGCACTCGGTACTGAACAGCATCTCAACACCGGCGTCGGCCAGATAGTTCTGGATGTTCAGGTAGAGCTGCTGGGCCTTCTCGGTGCCCAGATGGCGGATGGGGCAGTCAACGAGCTGCAGACCTGCCTGAATGGCGCGCTTGCGGATGTCCTTGATGTCGGGACCCTCGTAGATGCCCTCGACCTTCGGGTCGGCGCCAAACTCGAGGTAAATTTTATCGGTGTAGTCAATAAGCTCCTGCGCGAAATCCTCGCCGATCAGGTCGGGCAGCTCGCCGCCGACCTGATAGGACAGGGACAGCTTGCCGTCCGAGAATGCGCCCGCGCCGGAAAAGCCGGTGGTGATGGCACAGGTCGGCTTGCAGTTTACGCAGACGCCGGTTTTATCCTTGGGGCAGTGGCGCTTTTCCACAGGCTTGCCCTTTTCGACGAGCAAAATTTTGTGGGGGGTGCTGCTCTTGCGCAGCAGCTCCAGCGCGGTGAAAATGCCGGCAGGGCCGGCGCCTACGATGATAAGGTCATACATGGATAGGGGCTCTCTCCTTTAAAAATAACTCGCGATCCTTCGCGCGGGAAACAAAATAAGGACAAACGGAGCTTGTAGGGGCGGATTCTATATCCGCCCGTGCCCGTTTGCTGATGGCACGGCGCTGCGGGCGCATATAGAATGCGCCCCTACGGTGTCACGGAACAGTTATTCACCGTCCTCCGACACATCCTTGCTCTCGGCGTCGTACACCACAGGGCCGTCGCTGCCGACATCGCGCTCGGCGGCTTCGGCCTCGTCCAGGGCGTCGCCGATGGCACCCAAGGCCGCATTGGCGGCGGCAGAGGTCATGCGGTCCAGTGTGCGCAGCTCCATGGCGGCGTAGAGAATGCAGCCTAAATTCAGCGCACCTTCGGCGATCAGCAGGATGCCGCAGAGCATGACGGCGCTGACCGCCGCATCAAACGGGTGCAGCACCAGCAGTACGCCCAGGGCAACGGATACGATGCTGAACAGCAGCAGCAACCACCATTTCTGCCCCTTGCGCTTGGCAAGGTCAATGGCGGTACCGATGCGGCTCAGGCCGTCAACGACGATGAAGATGCCGAACACAACGGGCAGAAAGCTGGTCACTACCTGCGGCTTTGCCAGCGTGAAGATGCCCAGCCCCGCCGTGATGACGCCGCCCACCAGCATGAACGGCGCGGTAAAGCCGGTGCCGCGGATGCGGGCATACTGGATCAGGCAGACAATGCCGGTGACAAGCACCACAACACCAAAAATGTTGCAGATCCAGAGCAGACTGGTCTCGGGCATGATGAGCAGCAGCATACCGATGACGATATACGCGACGCTCAACAGCAGCATTCCGTTTTTGACATAGCGCAGCATAGTGAAAGGCTCCTTTTTACTTGTCGGCTTCCTGCATAGCCCTGGCGGCGGCCACGATCAGGTCGGCGCAGGCCTCGCGGCCCAGGGTCGCATTCAGGCACAGATCGTAGTTCTTGGCCTCGCCCCAGCGGTTCTCGGTGTAATAGTTGTAGTAGCTTGCACGGGCGCGGTCATGCTTGGCCAGCTGGGTCTCCCACAGGCGGTCCGGCATGTCCTTGGCGTCGGGGCGGCTCTTGGCAAACTGGATGCGGGTCTCCAGCGGCGCGTAGACGAAGGTGCGCAGCACGTTGGGGCGCTCACGCAGGACGTAGTCACCGCAGCGGCCCAGAATGACGCAGGGGCCCTCGGCGGCCAGCTCCTTGATGACGTTGCTCTGCAAAATGTAGACCTGGTCAGCCAGGGGCATCGTGTTGCCCATCATGTACAGGCTGTAGATCAGGCTGCCGCTGCGCTGGTTCTCGCTGGCGGCAATGGCCTCCTCGGTCAGACCGCTCTTTTTGGCGGCAAGGGTGATCAGCTCCTTATTATATAAGGGAATACCCAGCTTGTCGGCAACAGCCTGTGCGATCTCGCTGCCGCCGGATGCGTACTCACGCGCCATAGTGATGACCATAGGTTCCTTCATACTGATACACCTCACAATATTTTATGTAGTATGCGCAAAAAGGCATACTATTCTGCTTATATTATAACCTGATTTTGTGGAAAACGCAAGAAAAAGAATTGTGGATTGAAACAATTATAGATACTAACGATAGATTTATTGCATTGAGGTTTATTGAATGATATACTTAATAGATAGTAAACATTGTAAGCCCCAAAAATAGGGAGGTATTGATTATGGCGTTGAGCGTTGACCAGTTAACGGCGGGAAAGGTTCTTGGACAATCCTATGAAAGAGTACTTGCGCATCCACGGACTTCTTGCCCGATTGCAGAAACAGTTGATACGACGATGAAGGGGAAAGGATGCTTAACGTATCAGTATATCCTGCTTACGGCTCTGGTTGCTAAGCTAGTCAACCCACAAATTGATATGCTGAGCTTGCAGGTTGATGATGTATCTGAAGGGGCTTACGCACCGAGGTCTTTGTGCAAGGATGTAATATACCCATTTCAAAAGCAAATTTTATTTAACGCACTCGATGGCAGTAATCCGGATCCACTTGTAAACAAACCAGCACGCTTTCTGCGTCTATCAAAAGCCAATGCGGCACGAGGAGACGGAAAAACAGTGCTATATCATCTATGTGATGCTTTGCCTAGCTTGAAAGCAGCAAAAGACGTACAAGATACGCTTGATTATATGATGTCTAAACTTCTTGTTGTTGCGAAAGAAAACGAAGAAAGACAAAAAACTGTTAAATATTCTATCCAAAATGCAAATGTACAAGAGTTGCACGAGTTTCTTTCAGATTTGCTTGACCAAGGATTCGGTGGAGCAGCTTTAGTTCTTGCGGCATATGCGCTTTGCCTTATTCAGTTTCCACCAAAAAATGAATATAAACTAATTCCCCACCCAGTAAATCAAGCGGGTACATCTTCACAGCAAAAGAGCGACTTAGACATTGAATTAAAAGGAAAACCCTTTCTTGGGATAGAATTAAAGGATAAGCCGTTCACATCCGATGATGTATCGCGTGCAGCAGAGACGGCCATTGAAAGTGGTTTACAAGGACTGCTATTTGTTTCGGGCCGTCATGCAGGGATTGCATCAATTCCGACATATTTTTCCGATGTTAAGAAGAAATATGCGCGTAAGGGATTTGCTGTTGGCGTGATAGAAATTGATGAATTGATGGATTTTGTCTTAGTTACAAATGCAAAGAATATTAGTGCAACGGAAATTTTGTCCGCCGTTTATGACTGTATATCTGACATTGGAGGAACGGTAGAAACACAGACATGGGTTTACTCTAAGCTTAGGTCTTTGGGGTAAGCAATGCACATTGCCTTGGCGACTTTATATGCGAATAAAGAAGGAACCGCGTTGCCAATTTGGCGATATTGCTTGTTTTTTGCACCACAAAATATATAACCTTGAGGGAAGGTCTGTATCGCGGCTGCTTCTTTCAAAGTAAGGCGTCGAATATAATTAGGAATATCAATGGTTGCTGGCATACATTCACCGGCAACTATTTTTTTGTGGTACAATTCAAACCAGTTGCTAAGGTTTTCATTCTCAAGAGAATACTGGTCAATAATAGGAGTTTTATTTCCACCCATAGAAGCAGGCAATGTTTGGGGGAGGCCATTTAAATCTAACGGACGTCCGGCGCCATTAACGAGCATACCTGCATAAGGACTCTTCCGCATGATTGGATTTTTTGCAAGAGTTATATTAGCAACACAAGTGTTAGGATTTTGGGGAGTATTGAATTTTCCGACAGAAAGTAACACTTCACGCGCTGTAGGAGCAAGGCAGGTCATTCCTTTTATTTCATTAAAAAAGAGACTGGGGTCCTGATATTTTGCTCCTATGAAAATGACACGATCACGTTTTTGAGGAACACCATAATCGGAAGTGCGAAAAACAGAGTATTTAACGGAATAACCAAGGGCCTCGGCTTGCGCCAAATATTTGTTTCTGACACTTGCCCACTTTTCTAAGGATCCCAAGGCTTTGACATTTTCCATGACAAAAAATGTTGGTTTTACAATTTCTACAGCCTTGAGAAATGTAAAAATTAGTTCGCTTCTCGAATCGTTTGGGTCCATTTTCCCAGCAACAGAAAATCCCTGACAGGGAGGACCTCCAAATAAAACGTCTATTTTATCTTGATATTGTATAAGTTCGGGCAATAGCTGCTTGATGTCACATTCACGCATGGAAGCACTGCTTTTTGGGCGGTTTGCGCGCCAAGTACAAGCTGCGTCATGGTCAAGTTCGTTTGAAAGGACAATTTGAAACCCGGCTTTTTCAAAGCCAATATCAAGACCTCCTGCTCCAGAGAACAAGGAGATTGCTCTTTTACCGCACATAGATAGTTCCTCCATCTAAAAGTTCTATAAAAGCTGACTTGGATATGCTATTCATCGAGTTGTGCGGCTGAAGTTAAGGCAAAAACACTGGCACTTACGATTTGAACGGTTCCATTGCGAACAATAAAAGAAACCTTGTCACCGGGAGCGACCCCGATAGCTTCTCTCACAGACTTGGGGATAGTTGCTTGCCCTTTTGATGTGATTTTTGATGTTTCTATGAAAGTGTCTTTATACATAAATGTGAACCTCCCTAATTGGAGTATTACTTGTAATACTTTTTAGTGTATCACACTTTTGAATGGGATGCAAGAAATACCAGAGTTTATGACGACATTTTATATGCAGGGTATAAAATTATAATGCGGGTAAAGTATGAAATCTACACTTATTAAAAAACTCCCCCTACAAAAATTGTAGGGGGAGTTTTGAAAATCTATTTACTCCGCCGTCTCCCCGGAAATCTCCTTGATCGCGGACACGGTTGCGGCGAGATTCTGCATGTCGCTGGGCACGATCAGCTTGGTGGCCTTGCCGTCAGCGACCTTCTCCATGGCCTCCATGCTGCGCAGGGCCAGATAGTTGTGGTTGGGGTTCGCCTCGTTGATCATGCGGATGGCATCGGCCTGTGCCTTCTGGACGGTCAGCAGGGCTTCGGCTTCGCCCTCGGCCTCGCGGATGCGCTGCTGCTTCACGGCCTCGGCGCGCAGGATGGCGGACTCCTTTTCGCCCTCGGCGCGGGTGATGGCAGCCTGCTTTTCGCCCTCGGCCAGCAGGATGGAGGCGCGCTTTTCGCGGTCCGCCTTCATCTGTTTTTCCATGGCCTGGCGGATCTCCACCGGCGGCTCGATGTTTTTCAGCTCGACGCGGTTGACCTTGATGCCCCAGCGGTCCGTGGCCTCGTCAAGGCTGGCGGTGATCTTCGTGTTGATGAGGTCGCGGCTCGTCAGGGTCTCGTCGAGCGTCATCGAGCCGATGATGTCACGCAGCGTCGTGGCGGACAGGTTCTCGATGGCCTGGATCGGGCGGTTCACGCCGTAGGCGTACATCTTGGCGTCAAACACCTGAAAGAAAACGACGGTGTCGATCATCATCGTGACGTTGTCGCGGGTGATGACGGGCTGCGGCGGGAAGTCGGCGGCCTCCTCCTTCAGCGAGACCTTGCGGGAGATGCGCTCGACAAACGGCGTACGGATGTGCAGGCCCGCGCCCCAGGTATCCTTGTAGACGCCGAGCCACTCGGTGACATAGGCGTTGGACTGCGGCACAATAACGATGCAGCGCACCAAAACTACCAGAATAATGATGAGCAGGATGGCAAAGACTAACAGCATTTGGGGGTCCTCCTTTTTCCTTTGTGATTTAAACCGCAGCCGCGTCAGCGGTCACGGGAGCGACAATAAGGATCGCACCGTCCACGGCCACGACCTTGCAGCGGGTGCCCTGCGGGAGTGTGACCTCGGCGCGGGCCTGCCAGTCCAGGCCGTCCACGCGGACCCGGCCCGGAAGGCCGGGCTCAATGTCCACAAGCACAACGCCCTGCTTGCCGATGGTCAGCGGCGAGCCGTTCGTGACAGGGGCACGGTGCGCGCCGCGCCGACTGATGAGCCGGGGCAGCATCAGGCCGAGCGTAATGGCCGATATAACGGCAAAAACAAGCATCTGCCAGCCAAAGCCGACATCAAAAAAGCTGACCAGCATGGCCGCGGCAGCGCCCACCGCAAACCAGACCGAGACAAGCGCCGTTGTGGCGGCCTCGACCATGATGAACGCCACGACGGCAACCAGCCATAAAATCGTATCAAACCACATGGAAATCTCCTTTCAGGGACAGAAAGCGGCTTTGTGACCACTTTAACATTATGACGGTATTCTGTCAAGATTGCCGAAGAAATTTTACAAAACTGCAGGAAAAGTGCAAAGGATTGCAGCCCGCTTTCGGGCGGCTTTGCAGGGAGGGGTCTTGCCCCCTCCGCGGGGCGTCGGGGACGCCGCCCCTTACAGCACCGACGCGCCCGGCAGGCGGGCACTGACGAGGATTTTCACAAAAAACATCGGTTTTCCGTAAATTATTGTGATTCCAATCATACGGCTCTTTACCTTTTGAAAAAAAGTGGTATAACAGAAGCAAGTAAGGTGAACAAAGTATGCGCTGTAAACAGTGTACCACAAAACAGGAGGAGCGACAATGAAAAATTGTTTTGACCGCACACCCCACACGATGAAGGACTGGCTGCTGCTGGCGGCGGGCGTCGCGGCGGTGTTTGCCGCGGCAGACTGGCTGCCGGGCGTGCTGCGCGGGGCCGGGGCGTTTCTCGGGCTGCTGGCACCGTTTGGCTGGGGGCTGCTGCTGGCCTATGTACTGGACATACCCACGCGCTTTTTTGCGCAAAAACTCTTTGGCGGCAGGCGCGGCGGGGCGATGGCCGTCAGCTATGCGCTGTTTTTCGGTGCGCTGGCGCTGCTGGCGGCACTCATCGTCCCGCAGCTCGTGCAGAGCGTGACGACCTTTGCCGGGCGGCTCGGCGCGTATGAGGAGACCATCCGCGGCCTGCTGGTCTGGGTGCAAAATACGTTCGGCATCGATACGGCCACGGCGGAACAGCTTGTGCAGATGGTGGGCACGGCACTGCAAAATTGGTTCGGCGGTTTGTCCCGCAGTGCGGCGCGTGCGGCGGCGGATTTCGTCTCCGGTGCGGCGGGGGCTGCGGGCAACGCCGTGGTGGCACTGGCCGCCAGCATCTACCTGCTCTCCGGCAAGGAGGCGCTGCTCCGCGCGGCCCGGGCGTGTCTGCACGCGGCGCTGCCGCCGCGTGCCGCGGGCAGTGTGCTGGAAATCTGCCGTCTTGCCAACAAAATTTTCAGCGGCTACATCGGCGGGCAGCTGGTGGACGCCCTGCTCGTGGGCGGGGAAACATTTGCGCTGATGTCGATCTTCGGGCTGGAATACGCGCCGCTGCTGGCCGTGCTGGTCGGCGTGACAAACATTGTCCCGGTGCTGGGGCCGTTCCTCGGCGCGGTGCCGGGGCTCATCATCCTGCTGCTGGAATTGCCCTGGAAGGCGGCAGAATTTGCCATCATTATTTTTGTGGTCCAGCAGGTGGACGGCAACTTTATTGCGCCGCGCATTCTGGGCGGGGCCACCGGCCTGCCGGGGCTGGGCGTGCTGTTGGCCATCGTGGTGGGCGGGGCGTGGTTCGGCATCCCGGGCATGGTGCTGGGCGTGCCGACGCTGGCCGTGCTGGCGGCGCTGCTCAAACAGGCTGTCGGGGCAGGGCTGACGGCCCGCGGCCTGGATGAAAACGGTGAGCCGCGCCGGAATTTACCAGGCGGGCCGCAAGAAAATTAACAAGTTATTCCTTGCAATACAGGCGTGCATAGCGTACAATACTCTTGTAAAATGATGTAAAAGGAGCGGAGCATTTGAAAGAGGAACATATCTGGACCAAAAAGCCGGAAACGATGCTGGACTGGTTCTGCGTGGTCGGGGCCTGTATTGCGCTGTATCTGGCTTTGAACAATCTGGGGTACTTTCTGGGGAAAATCGGTGTGTTTATCGGCATCGTGTCGCCGTTTGCGGGCGGCATAGTCATTGCCTATGTGCTTGACCCGATGGTCAAGTTCTTCTACACAAAGCTGTTTAAAGAGAAGAAAAAGACGCGCGGATTCGCGATCCTTCTGGCGTATCTGGTGGCAATTCTGCTGCTTGTGCTGCTGGCATGGCTGGTCATCCCGCAGATCGTGGACAGCATCGCCATGCTGTTTACGAACTTCCCAAGCTACATACAGAGCGTACAGGATATGCTGGGCATGGTTCAGGAGCGCTTCGGCGTTGACCTGTCGTCGGCCACAAAAGTGCTGGACGATTCCGAGGCGATGGTCAAGGAAATCTACAACATGGCCAGCGCCGCCATGCCGCAGATCGTGGCCAGCATCGGCAGCGTGGCATCGAACTTTGTGGCGATTTTCACCTCGATTGCGGCCAGTATCTATATGCTGGCGGACAAGGAGCATCTGCTCCATCAGCTGCGCACGCTGGCGCATGCCTTCCTGCCGGAAAAGGCTGCGGAAAACACGCTGCGCATCTGCCATTATGCCAACGTGAATTTCACGGGCTTCTTTGTGGGCAAGATCATTGACTCGGCCATCATCGGCGTTATCACGTTTGTGGCAATGGCGATCCTGCGGCTCGATTTTGCACTGCTCATCAGTGTGTTTATCGGCATCACGAATATTATCCCGGTATTTGGCCCCTTCATCGGCGCGATCCCCAGCATCTTCATTCTGCTGTTGGTTGACCCGATCCAGGCGGTCATCTTCGGCGTGCTGATTCTGGTCATCCAGCAGCTGGACGGCAACTTCATCGGCCCGAAGATCCTGGGCTCGTCCATCGGCATCTCTGCCTTGTGGATCCTGTTTTCCATCGTGGTCGGCGGCGACCTGTTCGGTCTTGTGGGCATGGTCGTCGGCGTGCCGCTCTTTGCGACCTTCTACGGCCTGGCGCGGGAATTTGTGCACTATATGCTGGACAAGCGCGGGCTGGACAGCGAGGGTAACCACGTTGGTGAAGTGGTGGAGGATGAGGAGAACGTGTTTGAGTGATGCAAGGGGGGAACGGGCGGTGTAATGCACGCCCGGCAAAGCCCCTCTGTCCTTTCTTTATAAAGAAAGGACCAAAGAAATTTCAGCGTCTTACCCCAAAAGCAAAGCACCTGTTTACTGCTTTTTACCGCAGCAAACAGGTGCTTATTTTTTATGGCTTTGTCTGTGGCTGATTCTGTGCGCCCGGCAGCAGGGTCACTACATCTCTTAGCAGTACCAGCGGGCTTTCGCCCTTCTGCACGCGCAGGCTGAAATAAGGTCGGCCCAGTGCATTGTACAGCACCCGATGCGGGAACTTTTCCATGACCTCGCCCAGCTGCTTTGGCCCGACGATGTCACTATACAAAATCAGCTGGTCGCCGCGCTGGACGATCTCCGCAATGCCGACGCGGGCTGCGGTCACGCGCACGAGGGAGACGTCCACCAGCCCCTGCACGCTCTTGGGCGGGCTGCCGTAGCGGTCGATCAGCTCGTCGAGCACGTCCTCGGCGTCGCTCGTCGTCTCGATGGCCGCAATGCGCTTGTATGCCTCGATGCGCCCGGCAGCGTCCGGGATATATTCCTCCGGCAGGAATGCGTCCACGGTGATGTCCACCAGGCAGTCGCTCTTGTCGGGGGCGGGGGCCTCGCCGCGGGCCGCGGCAATGGCCTGACCCAGCATCTTCACGTACAAATCGTAGCCGACGGCCTCCATGTGGCCGTGCTGGCTGTGGCCCAAAAGACTGCCCGCACCGCGGATCTGCAAGTCGCGCATCGCAATGCGGAAGCCCGACCCGAACGACGTGAACTCCCGGATGGCCGAAAGCCGCTTGGCCGCGATCTCGGTCAGCACCTTATCGCGTGTGAAGGTGAAATACGCATACGCCTTGCGGGAGCTGCGTCCCACGCGCCCGCGGATCTGGTACAGCTGGCTCAATCCCATGCGGTCCGCATTTTCAATGATCAGCGTGTTGCAGTTGCGCACGTCCACGCCGGTCTCAATTAAGGTGGTGCAGACAAGGATGTCGATCTCGTTGTCCAACAATTGCTGCCACACCGACGAAATCTGTTCCTCGGTCATCTTGCCGTGGGCAATGCCGATACGCGCCCCGGGCACGAGCTTGCCCACCCGCGCGGCGCATTCCTCAATGTTGTCCACGCGGTTGTGCAGGTAGTATACCTGCCCGCCGCGGGCCAGCTCCTTGCGGATGGCCTCGGACACGATGCCCTCGTCGTACTCGAGCACATAGGTTTCAATCGGCTGGCGCTCAAACGGCGGCTGCTCAATTGTGCTCATATCGCGGATGCCCGACAGCGCCATGTTCAGCGTGCGGGGGATCGGCGTGGCCGACAGCGTCAGCATATCGACGCCGATGAAGCTCTCTTTGAGCTTTTCCTTGTGCTTGACGCCGAACCGCTGCTCCTCGTCGATGATGACAAGGCCCAGGTCCTTGAATTTCACATCGCCGGACAGCAGCCGGTGCGTGCCGACTACAATGTCCACGGTGCCGTCCTTCAGCCCGCGCAGCGTCTCCTTCTGCTCCTTGGCGGTGCGGTAGCGGGACAAAAGCCCGATGCGGATGGGGAAGGACTCCATGCGGGTCAGCGCGGTGTTGAAGTGCTGCCACGCCAGAATCGTCGTGGGGGCCAGGATCGCGCACTGCTTGCCGCCCATCACGCATTTGAATGCGGCGCGCAGTGCGACCTCGGTCTTGCCGACGCCGACGTCACCGCAGAGCAGCCGGTCCATCGGCCACGGCTCCTCCATATCGTGCTTGATGTCTGCCGCGCAGGTCAGCTGGTCTGGCGTTTCCTCGTAGGCAAAGCGCTGTTCAAAATCACCCTGCCAGGTGTCGTCGGCGGGGAAGGCGTAGCCGTGCGCCTGCTTGCGGCGGGCGTACAGCTCGATCAGCTCCTTCGCCATCTGCTCCGTCGCAGCCTTGACCTTCTTGCGGGTCTTGGCCCAATCGCTGCCGCCCAGGCGGCTCAGCTTCACGTTGTCGCTGTCGCCCGGTGCAGTGTAGCGGGACAAAAGGTCCAGCTGGGTGACGGGCACGTACAGCACGTCCTTTTTGTCGTATTCGATGCGCAGATAGTCCTTTGTGACGCCCTGCACGGCCATCCGCTGGATGCCCGCGTACCGCCCGATGCCGTGGTTCTGGTGGACGACCAGATCACCCACCGAGATTTCGCTCAGGCTGTTCAGCGCGTCCTTATTGCGCTTTTTCTTCTTCTGTGCGCCGCTCACGCCGAAGGCGCGGGCCGTAAACACGGCGTACTTCGCAAACGGCAGGCTGCACCCGGCGGAAAGCTGCCCCGGCAGGATCTGCACCAACCCGGCGCTCGGCTCCGCCGCCGCGTCCGTCGTGACGTTCAGCCCTTTGGTGCGCAGGTCGGCGGCCAGACCTGCCGCCGCACGGGGCGTGCCGGCCATGACCGTGACCGCCGTGCCGCCGCTGCAAAGCGGTTGGATGTCCTCCAGCAGCGCCGCGACCTCGCCGCCCCAGGCGGGCAGCGTGTGGGCGGGTGCGTTGACGATGGTTTTCAGCGGCACATCGGGCATGCTGCGGGCAAAGTTCTCGGCGCAGAGCGTGCGGTGCGCGGCGCACTGCGCCCAGAGCCAGCCGCTCTCGGCGTAGAGCTTATCCAGCCCTGCCGCCAGCACGCCGTCCTCCAGCAGGGCGGAAAGCTCCTCGCCCCGGCGGAACGCGGTGGCGCGCTCGGCCTCCCGCAGGGAGGCCGGCTCCTCCAGGATCAGCAGCGGATCGTCAAAGTAGTCTAAAATCGTCGCAGGCTCGGGGTAGCGCAGCGTGAGATATTTGTCCATGTTGACGGGCATCGCGCCGCCGTCCAGCTGTGCCAGGTCCGCAGCGGTGCAGGTCTCTAAGGCGGTGCGCCGCCTGCCGCGGGCCTTTTTGATATAGGAGCGAATCTTCTCCGCTGCGTCGGCGGGCTGACCGAACAGTATCTCCCGCGCGGGGGAGACGTAGATTTTTTCAATCGGCTCGTCGCGGCGCTGGGTCGCCAGATCGAAGGTGTGCATCGTGTCGATCTCGTCGCCCCAAAACTCCATGCGGGCGGGCTGCTTCATGTCGGGCGCGTAGATGTCCGCAATGTCGCCGCGGATCGAAAACTGACCCGGGCCGTCCACCTGGTCGCGCCGCGTATAGCCTGCGCCGTACAAAAGCGCGGTCAGCTCGGCGCGGGGCAGTGTGTCGCCGGGGCGCAGGCTGCGGGTGTTCGCGCAGAAATCCGCCCGCGGCGTCGTGTATTGGGTCAGGCCCTCGTCGGGCACGCAGACGGCCTGCAGCCGCCCGCCGACGAGGTCGCCCAGCACGGCCAGACGGCGGTATTCGTACTCGCGGCCCGTGCCCTCGATGGGGCGCAGCACATAGTCGCGGGCAGGGAACACTGCCGCCGCCACGCCCAGCGCGTTCAGGTCGCCCGCAAACCGGGTCGCCTCGGCCTCGCCGGGCGTCACGATGCAGAGCGGCTTGTCGAGGGCCTTCGCCAGCGCGGCATAGACCATCGCCCGGCCCGACCCCGGTATGCCAAATAAGGCGCAAGCCCCCGGACCCCCGAGCGCCTGCGCCAGTCTTGCGTATTCGTCTGTTTTGGTGAAAAGTGCGTTGAACATACATTTCTCCTTGGCCCCCTCTGCGAGGGTGACTCCCCACTGCGTGGGGAGATGTCGCGGAGCGACAGAGGGGCCCGGCTGCGGAGCAGTGCCGCCGCAGCGGCTGGGGGAGAGAGCCTTGCCATTGCTCTAAATATTTCGGATGGCCGCAAGGTTCAACCCTTCCGGCCCTGCGGGGCCACCTCCCCTGCTAGGGGAGGCAAGAGAGCTTTTACCCGTTCAAGAACTCCGTCTTGAGCCAGCCGTAGGTGCCGTTGTAGTTCACAACGACCCAGCTGCCGTCCTCATTGGTGCCCAGCGCGGTCACGCCGGTGGAGGCGGGCACCTGACCGATCTTGTCATAGTCGGTGCCGGGGCCGCCGCGCATGTTCAGGTTGTTGCCGTCGGTCACGGTGTAGGTCGGCTGCTCACCCTCATTATAATAGGTGGTGGGCTGCACGCTCAGGCCCTCGTACTCGGGCACGGGCGTGGGCTCCGGCGTCGGCTCGGGGGTGGCCTCGGGCTCGGCGGGCGCCTCCTCGGCAGGGGTGCTCTCTGCGGTAAAGTTGTCGGCGGTGGGATCGTCAACGCCCTCCACGGGGGCACTGCTGCTGATGGTATCGCCGGAGGCTGGCTGGCTGCCGCCGGTTTTGCCGTCAAGGGTGCCGCTCAGCAGCAGGACACTGAAAATGATGCAGGCGACGAGCGCTACAGCGCAGAGCACCAGACGGGTCATTGCTTTTTTACGGATTTCACTCATGATTCACGTCCCCTTAGTGGTTGAACTTGTTCTGGGCGTACTGCAGATTGTCGTCCATCAGCAGCTTGCAGGCTTCCTCAATGTCCGGGTAGCGGTCCGTCATGGCCTTGCGGTCTGCGGCAGGCAGCTTGCCCAGCACCCAGGCGGCCAGGTCGTACTGCGGGTTCGGTTTGGCACCGATGCCGATGCGGATACGGCTGAAATGGTCGGTGCCCAGGCTGGCAATGATGCTTTTCAGCCCGTTGTGCCCGCCGGCAGAGCCGTGGGGCCGGATGCGCAGATGTCCCGGCTCCTGGGTGATGTCATCGCACAGCACAATGATGTGGTCTGCCGGGATCTTGTAAAAGTTGGCGGCGGGGGCAATGCTCTGGCCGCTCAGGTTCATGTAGGTCAGCGGCTTGAGCAGCACGACCTTGTGGCCGTTCACCTGTGCCGTGCCGTACAGGCCCTGCCATTTGGCTTTGGCAATGTCGCACTGCCACTGCGCGGCCAGATAGTCCAGCGCCTCAAAACCGGCGTTGTGGCGGGTGCCGTCATATTTCGGTTCGGGGTTGCCCAGTCCGGCAATCAGCCAGTCCGCCCCGGAGGTCATTTCGAACATAGATATATCCTTTGAAAAATCGTGAAGTACCGTAGGGGCCGGGCATGCCCGGCCCGGCAGCGTAAGATAAGCGGCTGCTTATGGGAAGGCTGCGGGGCGTCGAGGACGCCGCCCCCTGCAACGCTTTACTTCCCTTTCTTCTCCGCTTCCAGCTTCTGCTTCTTGGCGATATACTTCTCCAGCTTGCGCTCGCCCCAGCCGTCGATCTCGGCCTGCTTGGCGCGCTCGATGCCCAGCGCACCGGCGGGCACGTCATGGCCGATGGTGGAGCCGGCAGCCGTGAACGCATGGTCGCCGATGGTGACGGGTGCGACCAGGTTCGTGTTGCAGCCGATGAACGCATAGTCGCCGATGGTCGTGTGGAACTTGCCCTCGCCGTCGTAGTTGCAGGTGACGGTACCGCAGCCGAAGTTGCAGTACTTGCCCACCGTGGCATCACCGATGTAGGTCAGGTGGCTGACCGTGTTGCCCTCGGCAAAGTCGGCATTCTTCGTTTCGACATAAGCGCCCAGATGGCAGCCCTCGGCGGTTTTGGTGCCGACGCGCACATGGGTGAAGGGGCCGATCTTGTTGTTGGGGCCGATGTGGCTCCCATAGCACTGGCTGGCATTGATCGTGGACCCGGCGTCAACGAAGGTATCCTCCAGCAGGGTGTTGGGGCCGATGACGCAGTCCGGGCCGATGACCGTCTGGCCGCGCAGGATGCAGCCCGGCAGGATGGTCGCACCGGGGGCAATGATGACCTCCGGCTCAATGCAGACGTTATCACTGATAAAATTCACGCCGTTATCCAGATGGCGCTCAAACGTGGCGGCATAGCGCTGCTGTGCCAGCTCGAAATTCTCTCTTGCGGTAGACATATAGCGGTTCTTCCTTTATACACTCATTTCGTGCCCGCGGCGCACGGGGGCTGCCGACGGACCTTATACCTATGGCAATACCGCATAATTCTAAGTGCCGATACGCCGGAGCGGTGCTTAAGTCGTAAGGCGGGAATTATGCGGTGCTGCCCTATATATTGTATAACATGCGGCGCATTTTAGCAAGCCGAAAAACGCCGTTCGCCGCAAAAATTTACCGCGGCACTCAAAAAGAAAAAAGTGACAGCTCAAAAAATATTTCGAACTTCCCACCCATTATAAAATACACGATTTTTGTGCAAATTGCAATACCTGAACCAAAAAAGTTTGGCTACTTTTCAGCGAAACTATTGAGCATTTTTTTAACAATCTACTGGAAATCTGTCTTTTGGTCTGTTATAATGGACTATGCAGACATGATTTATGTGATGCAAACACGTCACCAATTTGGGAGGTAACTATGAGCAAGAAATTCTTGTATCTGTTCAAAGAGGGCCATGACGCCTTCGGCGGCGACCAGACCACCATGAAGAACACTCTGGGTGGTAAGGGTGCCGGCCTGGCCGAGATGACCCACGCCGGCATGCCGGTTCCGCAGGGCTTCACCATCACCACCGAGGCCTGCACCCAGTACTATGCTGACAACCGTGAGATCAACGATGAGATCAAGGCAGACATCTTCAAATACATGGGCATCCTCGAGGAGCAGACCGGTAAGACCTTCGGCTCCATCGAGAACCCCCTGCTGGTTTCCGTACGTTCCGGCGCACGTCAGTCCATGCCCGGCATGATGGACACCATCCTGAACCTCGGCCTGAACGATCAGGCTGTTGAGGGTCTGGCCAAAAAGACCAACAACCCCCGTTTTGCCTACGACTGCTACCGCCGCTTCATCCAGATGTACTCTGACGTCGTCATGGAGCTGGGCAAGAGCTTCTTCGAGGAGCGCATCGACGCTATGAAGGAGCGCAAGGGCGTCAAGCAGGACGTTGAGCTGGACGCCAACGACCTGAAGGAGCTCGTCAAGGAGTTCAAGCAGATCTACCTTGAGAAGCAGGGCGAGGAGTTCCCGCAGGATCCCAAGGAGCAGCTGATCGGTGCCGTCAAGGCCGTTTTCCGTTCTTGGGATAACCCCCGCGCCAACGTGTATCGTAAGATGAACGAGATCCCCTACGAGTGGGGCACTGCCGTCAACGTGCAGCAGATGGCCTTCGGTAACTCCGGTATGCGTTCCGGCACCGGCGTTGCCTTCACCCGTAACCCCGCCACCGGCGAGAAGAAGCTGATGGGCGAGTACCTGATCAACGCTCAGGGCGAGGACGTCGTCGCCGGTATCCGTACTCCTTCTCCCATCAGCAAGCTGCATGAGGAGATGCCCGAGGTCTACGATCAGTTCGTTGAGATCGCTACCCGCCTCGAGAACTACTACAAGGATATGCAGGACATGGAGTTCACCATCGAGGATGGCAAGCTCTTCATGCTGCAGACCCGTAACGGCAAGCGCACCGCCCAGGCTGCTCTGCAGATCGCCTGCGACCTGGTCGACGAGGGCGTTATCGACGAAAAGACCGCTGTTCTGCGCGTCGAGCCCAAGCAGCTGGACACCCTGCTGCACCCGCAGTTTGATGCTGCCGCTCTGAAGGCTGCCGAGGCAATCGGCAAGGGCCTGGCCGCTTCTCCGGGATCTGCCTGCGGCCGCGTCGTATTCTCTGCTGAGGAGGCCGAGGAGAAGGTCAAGGACGATGCTTGGAAGAAGGTCGTTCTGGTCCGTCTCGAGACCTCTCCCGAGGACATCGTCGGCATGCAGGTCTCTCAGGGCATCCTGACCGTCCGCGGCGGTATGACCAGCCACGCTGCTGTTGTCGCCCGCGGCATGGGCACCTGCTGCGTCTCCGGCTGCGGCAACGATAACAACGTCGCCATCGACTATGACGCCAAGGTCATCACCATCAACGGCCACACCTTCCACGAGGGTGACTGGATGAGCATCGACGGTTCCACCGGCAACATCTACGAGGGCCAGATCGCTACCGTCGCTTCCACCGAGAACGCCAACTTCAAGCGCTTCATGGGCTGGGCTGACGCAAACCGCCAGATGAAGGTCATGACCAACGCCGACAACCCGCGCGACGCGCAGAACGCCGTTGACATGGGTGCCGAGGGCATCGGTCTGTGCCGTACCGAGCACATGTTCTTCGCCGAGGACCGCATCAAGGCTGTCCGTGAGATGATCTGCGCCCGTACCGTTGAGGAGCGCAAGGCTGCCCTGGCTAAGGTCGAGCCGTTCCAGGAGGCCGACTTCACCGCTATGTACCGCATCATGGGCGAGCGTCCGATGACCATCCGTTATCTGGATCCGCCGCTGCATGAGTTCCTGCCCACCAAGGCCGAGGACATCGAGGCTCTGGCTAAGGACATGGGTATGTCCACCGAGGAGCTGAACAACGTTGTTGTCAGCCTGCACGAGTTCAACCCCATGATGGGTCACCGTGGCTGCCGTCTGGCTGTTACCTATCCCGAGATCGCCGAGATGCAGACCAACGCTGTCATCAAGGCTGCCCTCAAGGTTTCTGCCGAAACCGGCAAGATGATCACCCCCCACATCATGATTCCTCTGGTTGGCGAGGTCAAGGAGCTGAAGTTTGTCAAGGACGTTGTCGTCAAGACTGCCGATGCCCTGATCGCCGCTGCCGGTGTTGACATGAAGTACGAGGTCGGCACCATGATCGAGATCCCGCGTGCCGCTCTGACCGCCGGCGAGATCGCCAAGGAAGCTGACTTCTTCAGCTTCGGCACCAACGACCTGACCCAGATGACCTTCGGCTTCAGCCGTGACGACGCTGCCAAGTTCCTGACTGCCTACTACGACACCAAGATCTACGAGAGCGATCCGTTCCAGCATCTGGATCAGATCGGCGTTGGCAAGCTGGTCAAGATGGCTGCCCACGATGGCCGCGCGACCAACCCGAACCTGGGTCTGGGCATCTGCGGCGAGCACGGCGGCGATCCCAGCAGTGTCGAGTTCTGCCACAACGTTGGCCTGGACTACGTCAGCTGCTCTCCCTACCGTGTTCCCATCGCCCGCCTGGCCGCTGCTCAGGCAGCTATTAAAAATCCGAGAGCGTAAAAATGTTGCATAATATGCACAAAACGCTCACGTAAATAGCTAAAATGAAGCGCATCACCCGTAAAAAGGTGGTGCGCTTCTTGTTTTTAGTACAAAATTGATATGCTAAGGGGGAAAGTGTATCATTTTTCGGGGCAAGCTATTGCGTTTGTTTCCCCCCACACCCCTTTCAGCAGGCTGAAGTGATAAACAGCCTGCTGAAAAAGAGAATATCGTATCCTTAGCACCTTACCTGTGAACTGCACCCCAGTTGTTAGACAGTATGCCATACTGTCTAACAACTGGGGTGCAGTTTGATCTGTTTCAATATCGCGTTTTATATGTGAATTCAACAGTTTTTCGGATGTATAACAACTTGTTTGACCGTTGCCGGAATGATGTGGGGATTTCTTTGAAACAATAGCGCGGACATAGAACGCAACGAACACGTAAATAAAAAATGTGCAAAATGTTAGAGCGCCTTGACCTGGCGCACGCCCGTCTCCTGCGGAGGGACGCCTTTGCAACATCAGGACGCGCAAAGGAATTCGGCAGAAGTTGCTTTCGCAGGTAGTTGTATTGCTGATGCAAGACGGTTTGAAGGTAGTCTAATGAAATTTCCCGTTGGGGCGTATTACATTCCCAGCAGTTTCTGGGCGCTATTGGTGACGGATTGGTAAGTATCCGAGGGGGATTCCCCGCAGTGTTTCTTGTATACGCGGAAAAAGGTCGAATAATTCTGAAACCCGCACTGCTCACAGGCTTTCTGCGGTTTCACGCCGTTCAAAATCAGAGTGCGCCCCAGCAAAATGCGTTTGTTGCGCACATAGCGCATGACCGGAATGTTGGCGTATTCCAAGAACATTTTGCGAATCGTGGACTCGGAAATATACATCCCGCCTGCAATGTCGGTGATGGTGTTGATTTCGGTCAGGTGATTGTCGATGTACTCCATCACGACGGATAGCTTTTCATTGCGGCATTCTTCCTGACAGCTTTTGGTGTCATCAAAACAAAGCAGCAATAGAATCCGCGCCAGCGTGCATTTGCGCATTTCCTGCAATAGAATTTCGTTGCGATATTTTTCTTCCTGAAGGTTGAATTCGTCAAACAACTCCTCCAGCTCGCTGCCCGCAACGTCCAGCGCGGTCGGACAGTGGCGCAAAGGCTCGAGAAGCAGGGGAGAGATATCCCGCGGCGAAAAGTTGATGACGATGCGCTCGTAATCTTCGCTGGGGTCAACAAAGCCCTGGTGATGCGTGCCGGGGGGAATGATCAGCAGCGTCTTGGGCTTGAGTTGGTATTGCCGTGCGCCGATCTCAAAGCGAGCCCGCCCGCGCAGGAAATACAGGAGCTCATAGTTTACATGAAAGTGATCGCAAAACATACTGCTTTTCTCTACCGGGTAATTGTTCAGCATCCGCTTAAAGGTATAGCCGTCGAATTCGTGGATAAACAATACAGAAATTTTCTACACCCCCTGTCACAATCTATGCACAGTGTACCATAGAAATATCAAAACTGCAATGGATATATGAAAAAATTGCAATTCCGTTTTTGGTAGAAACAGCGTATAGTCTAAGTACAGACAAGGCAACGGAACACAGGGGGATCGCTCGTGATGGTTCCCCTACAGCAAATATAGCCCGCAACAAGGAGGAAAACAACATGAAAAACCAACGCATTCTCAGCGCAGCTCTTGCCGTTCTGATGGCAGGATCACTGGCAGCCTGCGGCGGGGGTGCCGCCGGCAGCACCCCCGCAAGCGACACGACCGACACTTCTTCGGCTGCAAGCGCATCGCAGGCCGCACCCGTCGACGAGTATAAGCAGTACAAGGGCGGCGACGTGGTACTTGCCACCGATTCCGTCTTTAACAACTTCTTTACCCCCTATCAGGCCGGCAACGCCATTGCATGGGGCAGCTTCTGCATGGAGCCTCTGGGCAAAAAGATTCAGGGCACCGCCGATGACTACGATCTTGTTCTGGCAGAATCCTTTGACGTAGACGAAGAAAACTTCCTGGTCACCATTCAGGTTAAGCAGGGCATCAAATTCCACGACGGCACGCCTCTGACGGCAGAAGACGTCGCCTGGACCATCCAATCCTGGATCGACTACGGTCGCGGCGCACAGATTGGCAACCCCACCGAGGTTCGCCAGACCGGCGACTACACCGTTGAGGTGCAGTACCCCGAATTCAACGTAAACTACAAGACCTGGCTGCTGCCGATGCAGATTTTCTGCAAACACACCTTTGACACCATCGGTCTTGACGCGATGATGACTTCCTTCAACGGCACGGGTCCCTACGTCATGGATACCTACGTTGAGGATTACTCTCTCAGCTTTACCCGCAACGAGGACTACTGGCAGGAACATGATTGGGGTCCCGATACGGTCACCTTCCTGTACACCAGCGACGCCACCTCTATGGCAGCCTCTGTGCTGAACGGCGATGTGGATTACATGGTCATGGACGCTCCCGAAACGATGGAACTGTTTGAGGCCAACGGATGGGAGCTGGTGCCCCAGTTTGCCAACGCCGGCAATGTTTCCTTTGTGATTCCCATCACCAACGTGCCCGATGATCCCTGGTCCAACGTCAAGGTGCGCGAGGCTGTGTTCAGCCACGGCATTGACCTGGTAGGCGCTGCCGCCGCCATTGTTGGCGAGGCCGGCTATCACACCGACGCCATTGGCTACAAGGAAGCCACCTACTACGACGAGGGTCTGGAATTTACCTCTCTGGACTACGAGCTTGCCAAGAAGATGTTGGCGGAAGCCGGCTACCCCGACGGCTTTAAGACCCGCATCGTTGCCGACGCCACCACTCAGACGCAGGCAACCGTCATTCAGGCAGAATTGAAAAAGCTGGGCATTGAGGCCGAAGTCGAAATGCCCGACATGAATGAAATGCAAAAATTCTGGACCGGCGAAAACACTGCCGGCGGCTTGATGGTCGGCGCCATGTACTTTGCTGACCCCATCCTGGACCGTCTGGATAAGTTCTACGGCCCCTACGGCTACATGGCCGGCTGCACCGATTGGACTGATGAGGAGTACGCTCTGTACGACAACATCCGTTCCGCCAAGAGCATTGAGGAGCAGGATGAGCTGATTTACAAATTCTGCGTACAGTTTGTGCAGAAGGACTTCCACTTCCTGCCCATCGCCAACGCCGTGGGCCGCGCCGCCGTCAGCGACCGCCTGATTCTGGGCGATATGGCAAGTCTGGGCATTTCCTACTGGAACCCCAACATGGTCGGCTGCAAGAACTGATGCCCCTGAAACCTTTATAAGCACTGCATCGGGAACGGCTGCCGGTTATTTCCGGCAGCCGTTCCGGTTAGGTGCCCTCGGCGGGCGCATCCGCCGCAACCGTAACACACCGAGCGACGCTCGCCCTTTTCAAAGGAGGCAACATCCAAAATGGCGAAATACCTTCTGAACCGTATTATGCAAACGATTGCCCTGCTGCTGATCGTTTCGCTACTTTCCTTCTTTCTGGTTTCGCTGATGCCCAGTGATCCCGTCTACGCGCAGTTCGGCACCGACATCACGCAGGAAGAATATCAGGTCGCCTTTGTCCGTATGGGGTTGGATAAGCCCATCATCGTGCGTTATCTGACCTGGCTGGGCAATGTGCTCAAGGGAGATTTCGGAACCTCCTACTGTTACCATAAGGGCGTGTGGGAGGTCATCTCCGGCAAGCTGGGCACCACGCTGTATATGGCGGTTCTCTCGCTGCTGCTGTCAATGCCCATCGGCATCCTGCTGGGTACTGTCACGGCGGTCAAGCGCGGGCAATGGGCGGATACCATTATCACACTTTTTTCCAACCTGCTGATTGCCATACCGCAGTTCGTTACCGCCATCCTGTTCCTGTATTATATCTCGATGAAATGGAAACTGCTGCCCCCGCAGGGCTTTACTTGGCCATGGGTGGATTTCCATAAGCATATCCAGCAGCTGATCATGCCGCTTACCTGCCTGACCCTGTGCGGTATCGCCGGCTTCTGTAGGCAGACGCGCTCCAGCGTGCTGGAAGTTCTGGGTCAGGACTATGTGCGCACGGCGCGCGCCAAAGGCTTAAAAGAAACACGCATCCTATGGAAGCATGTTATGAACAACGGGCTTATCCCCATTCTGACGATGATCGGCGGGCGTCTTGCCAGCCTGATCGGCGGCTCCATCTTTGTGGAGAACGTCTTTAACATTCCCGGTATGGGCAACCTGATGGTCAAGGCCGTCAACACGATGGATATCCCGGTCATTCAAGCGTTGGTCCTGATCACGGCGGCGGTTATCTCGGTGGCGTATATCATCACCGACCTGCTGTATGTCGCGGTGGATCCCCGCATCAGCCTGTCGTAAGCAAGAGGGAGGAACAAGAAGATGAAAACCGGTTCTCTTTCGCAGGAGAAGAAAAAGAATCTCCGTCTGTTTCTGCGCAGAATGACCGCTCGAAAAATCGTCTTATTCGGTTTGATCGGCACGCTGTTTTTTGTTATTCTGGCGCTGTTTGCCCCCTTGATCGCTACCGTTGACCCCAACGAGATGGCCATGCTGGATAAGCTCGCAGACCCCAGTTCCACGCACTGGTTCGGTACCGATATGTATGGGCGCGACATCTTTTCCCGCGTGGTGTACGGCGCACAGGTTTCGCTGATCATCGGCGTGACCTCGGTATTGCTGGCATCGATCGTGGGCTGCTTCCTGGGTATGCTGGCCGCATACAACGGCGGCATTATCGACACGCTGCTGATGCGCTTTTGCGATGCCTTCTGTGCTATCCCGCAGATTGCTATCACTACGGCGCTGGTTTCACTCTATGGGCGCAGCGTTGCTTCCATGGCCTGCATAATGGGTATTTCCACCATGCCGGGCTTTATCCGCATGATGCGCGCCTCCTCGCTGTCCACCATCAGCAGCGAGTATATCCTTTCCGCCAAATTGCTGGGCGAGCACCCTCTGAAAATCCTCATCAAGCATGTTCTGCCCAACAGTATTTCTCCCATCATCATTATGGCGACCCAGACCATCGGCATCACCATCATGATGGAAAGCGGCTTGAGCTTTCTTGGCATCGGCATCACGGTACCCACGGCATCGTGGGGCACCATGGTCAACGAGGCCCGTCCGTTCCTGCTGACCCATCCGCTGTATGCAGGGGCTCCCTGCATCTGTATAGCGCTGCTGATCATCAGCCTGAACCTGTTGGGTGACGGTATTCGCGACGCACTGGATCCGACGCTGAGGGGGGCTAAGTAATGAATAATAACAAACAAACCAATCCCGCACTGCATCCCTACACGCTGCCGGAGGGCGTTGTGCTGGAAGCCAAGGACATTGTAACAACCTTTTACTCTGATGGGCAGCGCGCTGAGGCCGTGACCGGTTCGGGGCTTACCCTGAAACAGGGCGAGATCATCGGTCTTGTGGGCGAATCCGGCAGTGGCAAGTCAGTGACTTCCATGAGTATCCTACAGCTCATCATGCCTCCGGGTAAGATTGAATCCGGCGAGGTCTACCTCAAGGGCACTACGGGCAATATTCTGGAATATGGCTTCAAAAGCAGCGAGATGCGCAGCATCCGCGGCGGCAAAATCGGTATGATCTTCCAGGAGCCTATGACCTCGTTGAACCCGGTGCTGACCATCGGCTACCAGATTCAGGAAACCATCATGCTCCACCTGAAACTGGACAAGGACGCCGCCAAGCAGCGCACTCTGGAGATTATGCGCAAGGTCGGCATTTCTGATCCCGAAAGCCGCTATAACCAGTATCCGCAGCATTTTTCGGGCGGTATGCGTCAGCGCATCATGATTGCCATGGCCATTGCCGCCGAGCCGGAAGTGCTGATTGCCGACGAAGCTACCACCGCGCTGGATGTCACCACGCAGGCACAGATTTTGGATTTGCTGCAGGAGCTTGCCCGCGACAAGGGTTTCTCCATCATCATCGTCACCCACAATCTGGGGTTGGTGGCCCGCTATGCCGACCGCATCTATGTTATGTACGGCGGTAATATCGTGGAATCCGGCGACAAGTTCACCCTGTTTGAAAACCCCATCCACCCCTATACCCGCGGTCTGCTGGACGCTATCCCGCGTTTGGACGACAGCAAGGACCGCCGTCTGACCCCCATTGAGGGCAATCCCCCCAGCCCGGTCAACCGCAAACCTTACTGCCAGTTCTATGACCGCTGCCGTTACCGCGAGGATCGCTGCACCCGTTGTGCCGCACCGCTTACCGAGTACGAGCCGGGGCATAAGGTGCGCTGCCTGCTGAGCAGCGCCGAGCTGGACGAAAAGCAGAAGCACCTTGTGCGAAGCGGTAAGGCAGTTGCCAAAAAGACAGTCAGCACCGAGCCGATTTTGCAGGTCGAGGGTTTGAAGATGTACTTCCCCGTGTACAAGGGGCTGATGAAGCGCAAGGTGGCCGATGTAAAGGCACTGGATGATGTTTCCTTCCCGGTATACCGCGGCGAAACGCTGGGCATCGTGGGTGAATCCGGTTGCGGAAAATCAACACTGGCACGCTGCATTATGCGAGCCTATAAGCCTACGGGCGGGCAGATCCTGTACGATAGCAAGGATCTTTGCCGCGCCAACGCTGCCGAGCTGCGCCGCGTACACGCCAAAATCGCCATGATATTCCAGGACCCCTTTGCTTCGCTGGATCCGCGCCAAAACGCCGGGTCTATTGTGGGCGAACCGCTGAAAGTCGGCAAGCTGTGCAACTCCCGCGAGGAGTACAACGCCCGTGTGGACGAGCTGCTGACCATGGTAGGTCTGGACCCCTCGTTCAAACACCGTGTCCCGCGTGAATTCTCCGGCGGTCAGCGCCAGCGTCTTGGCATTGCCCGTGCCATTGCCTCACGCCCGGACGTCATCCTCTGCGACGAGCCTGTCTCGGCACTGGACGTTTCGATTCAGGCGCAGGTCATCAACCTGTTGGAGGACTTGCAGGCGGAGCTGGGCATTACCTACCTGTTCATTGCCCATGACTTGTCGGTGGTCAAGCATATCAGCGACCGTATCATCGTCATGTACCTCGGCAAAATTATGGAGATCGCCCCCTGCGAGGAGCTGTACAGCCACCCGCTGCACCCCTATACCCGTGCGCTGCTCTCTGCCGTTCCTATCGCTGACCCCAAGGTGGACAAGGATCGTGAGCGCATAGAGATGCTGGGCGAGGTACCCAGCGTTATGAACCGTCCCGCGGGCTGCCCCTTCAGCAACCGCTGTCGCTATGCCACCGAACGCTGCCGCACCGAAACGCCCCCTATGCGCAGCGTTGGCGCAGACCACAGCATTGCCTGCTTCCTGGACTTGTAATTCCATAGAAAGGATAGGCGCTATGATGCAGTTTTGCCAAAAAATCGACATCCACACCCACATGCTGGATAACGAAAGTCTGATTTCCCAACGGCTGACCGCCAACAAATACATGGGCTTTTCCCGCTGCGTGCTGCTGCCCGTGCCGGAAAACATGAGCATGGGCGGTCCTACCTTTTTTGCGGAGGACGCCTACGCGCTGAGTCGGCGCTACCCCGAACACTTTACCTGGATGTGTAACCTTTGCCCCGACGGAACTGACTTGACCCACGAAAAAGTCAAGCGCTATAAGCAGATGGGCGCTGTCGGTCTGGGCGAGTTCGGCACCCGCATCCGTTTTGATGACCCCAAGATGGATCACCTGTTTGCCGTGTTGGAGCAGGTGCAGATGCCATTTTTGTTCCACATGGCACCCGCCGATGCCGACCCTTATTACGGCATTGTAGACGACCCCCGGCTGCCCGGCTTGGAACGGGCACTGAAAAAATTCCCCAAGCTGATTTTTATCGGACACTCCCAGCCGTTCTGGTTCGAGATGGCGAAAACCGACGTTACCGACCCCGAAACGCGCAATTCCTGTCCCTTTGGCCCCTTTGTCGAGGGGCGCGTTCCGGAGCTTATGCGGCAATATCCAAACCTGTACTGCGATTTGTCCGCCAACAGCGGGCAGACCGCCCTGCTGCGTGACCCCGCCTACGGGCTGGCTTTTGTTAAGGAATTTCAGGACCGCCTGATGTTCGGCACCGACTGGATGTTCCGCGAGGATGCGCCCTGTCACTTTGCCCTGTCGGCGTGGCTGGATTTTTGTGCTGCCAAAGAGCTGCTGCCCTTTGACGCCTACCAAAAGGTCTGCTTCGGCAACGCGGAACGGCTGTTCTTTCAACCCCGATAACCAATACACCCACAAAGAAAAGAGTGTGTTATAATGCGAAAAATTCTACCGTTCAATCAAGGCTGGCAGTTCTGCAAGGACGGCGAAACGTCGTGGCAGACTGTCGACTTGCCCCATACCTGGAACGCCCTGGACGGGCAGGACGGCGGCGATAACTACTATCAGGGTATCGGTTGGTACCAAAAAACCTTTACTGCGCCCGACGCTGCCCAGGTATTTATCCGTTTCGGCGCTGCCAGCAAAATGGCATCGGTGTTCTGTAACGGGCAGTTTGTGGGCGAACATCGCGGCGGTTTCTCTGCCTTCACCATGGATTTGACCCCTTACCTGCACAGCGGCGAAAACGAGCTGACTGTGAAGGTGGATAACCACGCCGATTTGCCTGTCTACCCGGCGCAGGCGGACTTTACCTTTTTCGGCGGTCTGTATCGGCAGGTGGAGCTGCTGATCTTTGCGGACAAAGCGCATTTCAATGTTACCGAATACGGTGCCGATAGTCTGCTGCTGACCCCCGACGTCGAGACCGGCACCGTGCAGGCATCGGTTCTGTGTGACGGCGGCGACCGTCTGACATTGACCGTGAAGGATCCGGACGGTACCGTAGTGGCGCAGGAAGAAACCCCTGTCACCGGGCAAAAAACGACGCTTTGTCTTACCGTGTCCGACGTGCAACTGTGGGACGGCACGCAAAACCCCTGCCTATACACGGCTACCGCCACTTTGTACAAGGATGGCACCCCCATTGACGTGCTGACTGATTCCTTCGGCTTCCGCCGCTATGCCGTCACCGCCGACAAGGGATTCTTCCTCAACGGGAGGTCGTACCCGCTGCACGGCGTCTGCCGTCACCAGGACCGTGAGAATATGGGCTGGGGCATCACCCAAAAGGAACATCTGGAAGATATGGCAATGATTCGTGAAATCGGTGCCAACACGATCCGTCTGGCGCACTACCAGCACGACCCGTTCTTCTACGCGCTTTGCGACCGCGAGGGAATGGTTATATGGGCAGAGATTCCCTTTATTAGCCTGTACATTCCCGACCCTGCTGCCGACGAAAACCTGCTCAGCCAGATGCGGGAGCTGATTCTGCAAAACTACAACCACCCGTCCATCTGCTTTTGGGGCGTTGCCAATGAAATCGGCATCGGCGGCGAGAGCGAGGCTATGTTCCACATTGTCCATCGCCTTCACGAGCTGTGCAAGCAGCTTGACCCCAGCCGCCTGACCGGCATTGCCAACGTCGGTATGACCCCCACATCCAGCCAACTGTTCCGCCTGACCGATGTGACCGCCTACAACGAGTACAAGGGCTGGTATGAGGGCACGGTCGAGGATCATGGCGCGTTCTGTGACGAACGCCACGGACAGATTCCCGATATCCCGATGGCCATCAGCGAATACGGCGCAGAAGCTGTGCTGCGTTGGCACAGCCCCGCCCCCAAAGTTAAGGACTACACCGAAGAGTATCAGGCTATCGTCCACGAGAAAGCCTACCGCGCCCTGCAGGAGCGCCCCTATATCTGGGCAACGTGGCTGTGGAATATGTTTGACTTTGCCGTGGACGTCCGCAACGAGGGCGGCGTTCAGGGACGCAACAACAAGGGTCTTGTGACCTTTGACCGCAAACAGAAAAAGCAGGCGTTCTATTTCTACAAAGCCTGCTGGAGCAAGGAACCGTTCGTCTATATCTGCGGTGAGCGCTACCTCAAGCACACAGCCGCCCCCATGACCGTTAAGGTGTACAGCAACGCCGCGCAGGTCACCCTGCTGTTGAACGGACGCAAGCTGGACACCGTGCAGGGCGGGCCGGTGTTCCTGTTCCCCAACGTTGTGCTGGATCGCCCTGTCAACGAGCTGATGGCTGTGACCGACACCGACTGCCGCCACAGCCTGATATGGGAATGTGTTGCTGCCGAGCCGGAGGAATATACCCTGAAAGAAACCAAGTGCTACTCTGAAAATGTGGCGCAATGGTTCAGCCACCTGATTCCGCCCACCGATGTGCAGATTCGCAAGGGGTATCTCTCGATAGATGACCCGTTGGAGGAAGTCTACCGCTATCCCGAAGGCTACCAAATTATTCAGGAACTTGCGGTGAAGCCGCTGCAGCTTGACCACGCTGATCTTGCTGACCGTATGATACAAGGTGGTGCACTAAGCTTCAGCAGCATCTGGAACCACATCAACAAATACCTGCCGGATGAAGCCTATACGCTCATCAACGCAAGGCTTTCGCGTATCAAAAAGACTCAATAAAAAAGCAGAACGGCACCCCATTTGTCAGACAAGTATACGAGTATGCTTGTGCTGGGAAGTGGGGTGCGTTTTCTATATGGCTCAGTGTCTACGCTAATGGCTTTTCTGGTTTTCCTCAAGGGTGAGGGTAGCAACCATGCCAGACCTACCTGACAGAAGAATGTAGCGTAACAGACGTCATATATCGACTTATAGATTCGCAAAGGCTATAAGCAAATCCTTATTGACGAATATGATTTGGGACTTTGATTTTTCATTATTTTGCTTATATAATAGAAACAATCCAATGTACGAATGTACGAAATACACAAATTTTACATCTAAAAAGGAGGAAAAAATGAAACATTTCGTATCACGTGTACTGGCAATCGGTCTTACGGGTTCCTTGTTGTTTACAGGTTGTGCTTCTGAATCTGTTAGCAGCGTCGGCACCTCTGCGAACGAAAGCGTCAGCAGTTCTTCTGAAAGCCAGCATGAACCGGTTACCATTACGCTTTACGCAGACTCTGCAACGAACGGCGCGAACGAGGCAAAAATCGAGGCTTTCCAGAATCTGTACCCTTGGATTATGGTCGACCTGGTTGAGATGCCTGCCGGCGCTTCAGACCGCGTGCGAACGTTAAGTACTGTTCTGCAGGCAAAAGATGACAGTATTGATGCTTTTTTGATCGACTGCACATGGCCGGAAATGTTCGCGTCTGCCGGCTGGCTCGAGCCACTGGATGATGTGTATACCAGTGATGAACTAACCGAATTCAGTGAGGGCGCACTGCAGGGATGCTATGTAGATGGAAAACTGGTATGTCTCCCTACATTTTTAAATACTGGCGCTCTGCTTTACAGAGCTGACCTGCTTGAAAAATACGGGTTTGAACCCGCCAAAACATGGGATGAATTGATCGAACAGAGCAAGGTTGTAATGGCAGGGGAACCTGGCGTCTACGGTTATGCGGCTGCATGGCAAAAAGCGGAAGCTTTAACCTGCTGTACGATGGAGCATATCTGGGGATATGACGGAAACGTTCTGGACGAAAACGGCAACCCGACCTTTGACACCGAAGCTGTAAAAAGCGGCATCAGTTCGATGAAAAAGATTCTGGACGAAGGTGTTGCAATCGACGGTATCCTCGGCATGATGTCTAAGGACGTGAAGGCGGCTTTCTTTGCCGGTCAGGTACTCTATATTCGCGACTGGTCTGCTGCACTTGCCGCTGCCAACGATCCTGAGCAGTCCTCTGTTGCCGGTAATGTAAAAGTGGCACAGCTTCCCGCAGGTACAGACGGAAATGAGCAGTACAACTGCAATGGCGGTTGGAACATTGGTGTTTCTGCTTATTCCTCTCATAAGGAAGAAGCCAAGCTCTTGGTTAAGTACTGGACAAGCGATGATGCAATGCTGATTGGTGCAACGATGAGTGGCAAAATGCCTGCGCGCCCAGCTCTGTACGAGAACAAGGATTTGCTTGCTGCCGATTCCGATATGGCAAAACTATATGATTTTGCAAAGAACTGCCGTAACCGTCCCGGTTCTGCCTATTACGAGGAAGTTTCTGCTGCACTGCAGGAAGGTGTCACCAGCGTACTGATGGGAGAGCAAAGCATCGATAATGCCGTTGCAACGATTCAGGCAAAGGAAGAAGAAATCTACAACCGTTAAGGATAAAAGCAATATGTGCAGCGAAGATGACTTCGTTGCACATATTGCAATTTTTAAAACTATCTATTGATAAGGGTTCTTGGTATGAACAATAAAAAGAGAGTCGCTATGGGATATGTATTTCTCCTGCCAGCGCTGATCTTATTCATGGTAGTTGTCGCATATCCGGTATTCAACACATTGAAAACAAGCTTTTATTCGATTCGTGTTCAAAATATTGCCACGGGCGGAAAATGGGTCGGGCTTGCCAACTATAAACAACTGATTCAAGATCCGAATACATGGGTGACATTAAAATTCACCCTGCTTTTTACGGTGGTTTCGGTTATTTTGGAAACTGTCATCGGCATGGGCTGTGCTCTGATTATGAATATTGGAATGCGTGGTGAGGGTATTGTCCGCGGCTGTATTCTTGTGCCATGGTGTATTCCTACTATTGTATCGGGATTGATGTGGTCCTATATGTTCGCTGAATCTTACGGCATTATTAACCAGTTGCTTCAACAAATCGGCATGGCACCTGTTGCATGGTTGACAAATTCATCCTGTGCCTTTTGGGCAGTTGTTATTTCTGATGTGTGGAAAACTGCCCCCTATATGGGCTTGCTGCTTTTGGCCGGTCTGAAAACCGTACCCCCTGAATACTATGAAGCCGCCTCAATTGATGGGGCAGGCAGCGTTACAAAGTTTTTCCGAATCACGATCCCCTGCATTAAGCCGGTTCTTCTGGTATCCATTATGTTCCGCACAATTTCCAGTTTCCGAATCTATGATCTTATTAAAGTGCTGACAAATGGTGGCCCCGGCTTATCAACTACCAGCCTGACCATGTATACAATGCAACAGTATTTTTCTTTTGGCAACTATGGCTATGGCGCTGCGCTTGCCATGCTTACTTTTGTAGTTTCGTTGGGCATCGCATTCCTGTTTTACGATGGGATGAAGTCTAAGTTGGAGGTGTAATCATGAAGCGAAATATTGGCGCAATCCTATTTTCCGTAATCCTTATTTCGGTGATTACATTTCCGTTCTTGTGGTTACTTCTTGGTTCGTTCAAAACCATGAAAGAACTGTTTTCAGTCCCAATTCGATTTTTTCCGGAACACATCTCCCTGGATAACTACATTGCAGTTTTTAAGGCACAGCCTTTTGGACTGTATCTGTATAACAGCATCGTTATTGCTCTTTTAGGCACCGTACTGGTTGTTGTTGCCTCGGCTATGGCAAGCTATTCGTTGGCGAGAATTCCTATCAAAGGCAAAAAACTGGTATTGATCCTTGTGCTGACAGTCTCCCTGCTGCCCCCTGTTACACTTCTGAATCCCATCTATCAGACAATGAGCAATATCGGGCTGCTTAACACTAAGATAGGTGTGGCCGTTGTACTGGCTGCAATTGAACTCCCTACTGCGGTGTGGTTGTTGACGAGCTTTTTTCAGTCTATTCCCATTGAAATAGAAGAAAGCGCCATGCTTGATGGCGCTTCCATGGTGGGTGGTTTTGTTAGGGTAGTAGTGCCACTGGTAATGCCCGGTGTATTTACTGTTAGCATCATGACATTTCTTGCTGTATGGAATAACTTCATTTTCCCATCTGTGCTGAACCAATCCAAATCGGCAAGAACGGTTACGATTGCACTGACTATGTTTGAAACAGAGACTTATACGCCATGGCACATTATTTCTGCTGCAGCTATTATCGCATCTGTTCCTCTGATCATTGTTGTTTTGCTTTTGCAGAAACGGATCGTTTCCGGTATGATCGAAGGCGGTGTTAAAGGATAGTCTCAGAAATGTTAAAGGGAGGTCTTTCCATTGCCTGCTTTGCGTAATCCATAAAACATTTCATGGGTCGTGTGAGATGACGCTGCTTATTGTATCCAATACAAACCTGCTGAAAATCAGGTGTTTCCAGTTGGCAATAAAGGGGACTCTCAATATACATGGGTGAAACACAGGCAGAGATATACCCCACAAACGCACAGCCAACATTGGCAGCTACAAGAAAATGGGCAAGACCGGGATTAGAGGTTTCCAGTACAATATTCGGTTGGCAGTTATGTTTCTCAAACAGGTTTTGCGTATACTTTCGCAGGTAGCCGGTTTTACCAACTATAAAGGGAAGCGAACAAATATCCTCAAATTTCAGCATGGGGAACGAATGACCATTAGGATCGCGTTGGTAAGGTATGTGAATCTGTGATGGAACGGCCAGCAAAATTTGTTCCTGGTAAATGTTCGTATGTGTAATTGCCGAATTGGATTCGCTATAGCAAAAACCAAGATCGATCGAACCGTTTTCCAGCAGTTCTTCTACTCCGCCGGACTCAACTTCTGTAACGGAAACCTCAATGTTCGGATACTTCTGTTTGAATCCACCTAACAGGTAGGTCAATGTAATAAACGACTTGGTTTTTGTGACCGCGAGGGATAAGTGTCCGGTTCCGGAAAAGCTCCCATTATCCTTAAGCTCTGCCATCATTGTTTGCATAGTGCGATATTCATACAGCATGTTTTGTGCGCTGTCGCGAAATCGCTCCCCGGCTTCTGTAAGGATCAGCGAATTGCCTTTTCGGTAAAACAACTTTGTGTCAAGCTCTTTTTCAAGGTGAATCAGCTGCTGGCTCAATGCTGGTTGCGTAATATAAAGTTCTGATGCGGCCTTGCTGATGCTGTTGAATTTCAATATTGTCAGGAAATATTCTAATTGTAAGAAGTTCATGCTGCCCTCCCGAAGATGCAACCCGGTAAAACTTTATAGAGTTAAAAATATATCGCCACAACGAGCATAATCGCGCAAAATCCACTACAAGAATTATAACATGTTATCAGCCCATCATCAATAAGGAAATCCCGGAAGGAGATATTCTTTATGCTTTATACAACTCTCGGAAGAACCAACCGTAAAGTCAGCAGAATTGGATTCGGAGGCTGTCCTGCAGGCGTAAAAAATTATGTTGAGACATATGACCCCGGCAAAACAGATGATTACGGCGAGGGGGTTCGCGCAGCCAGACGTGCCTACGAATTGGGTATTAACTACTTTGATACCGCCCCCGGCTATGGTAATGGCTTGAGCGAGCAGATCATCGGGGAGGCTCTTGATGGCATCCCCGGAGAGAATCTCTTTATGGCAACAAAAGTACGTTACAATGAAGAACCAGATGTTTTCAAATCGCTTGAAGGCAGCCTGACAAGACTGCGCCGGGAACATATTGATCTTTTGCAGTTACATGGCGACTACTACACAAAAGAGCTGACAGACACACTTTTACAGCCCGGCGGCATGGTAGAACAAATGTGCCGTGCCAAACAGGAAGGTCTTGTACAATATCTTGGTTTTACGGGAGAATGTCAGAATGCTGAGTTCTATCGCCTGATCGATACCGGAATCTTTGATGTCGTTCAGGTACAGTACAATGTTCTGTTTCAGCATCCGTATGATCCGTTTTTCCAATCGGGCAGTATGTATTACTGTGAAGAAAAGGGGATGGGCATTGTCACAATGCGCTCTTTGACTTCCGGTATTTTCCAAAAATGGATGCGGATGATCCAGCCGGATAATACTTTTGACTACTCAAAAGCATTGATCCAGTACGTTTTGTCCAATCCGCTGGTAGATACGGCCTTGTTAGGTATGCGATCTGTTGCACAAGTGGAAGAAAATGTTGCTGTGTGCCTAGATACCGCCCACCGTATTGACCTTGCTGAGCTTCACAAGAGGAAAGTAGACTGATCATGGTTACGTGGAAAATGATTAACCTCGGTCAAGTAAGCAGAAATCAGTTTTGGGGTGAGCCGGATGATGTTGTTCGCCGCCCCGGTATTTGCAACGGAGTCGTTCTGTTTGACACGGAACAAGTCGTACTGGTTGATCCGCCTTATTCTAACGAGGAGATGTTGCGCTGTCTGGATGCACATGCCGGATTAAAGCCAAAAGATATCGATGTTGTATACATTACACATGCTCATTCAGACCACTTCGATGGGATTCACTATTTCCCTGCCGCACGCTGGTGTACCGGGATGGAGGAACGAGACATTCTGGGGAAAATGCTGGATGCAAGGAAGTTAGACGGCAACAAGTTGGAAGGCTTGAGAGAAAAGTTGACGCCCAATATTCAAGTCGTTCCCTTGCCCGGTCATACAATGGGTTCTACAGGGCTGCTTTTTGACGGCCCGGAAGGAAAAGTCCTTGTCGCAGGTGATTCCGTAATGACGCGTGAGTTTTTTGAACATCAGAAGGGCTATTTCAAAAGCGAAAGTCAAGCTGCCTCAACAAAAACGATCCAATGGATTTCCAAACATACCGATATTGTTGTTCCCGGACACGACAACTACTTTTTTGTCAACGCATACAAATTCAATTGAAGGAGATATCAAATGAAAACTATCACATGCCCAAGCAAAGAAGTTCCTGTTATTGCAGAGACGCAGGTCTTAGTCGTAGGAAGTGGTCCTGCGGGTATTTCTGCAGCTGTTGCCAGCGCTCGCTGCGGGGCAAAAACCATGCTTGTTGAACGGTATGGCTGTTTTGGCGGCGCACTTTCTGTAGGTCAGGTCGAATCGTACACTTGGTACTTTAATAAAAACACATATACTGCACAGGGCATTTCTAAAGAAATTGAAGACCGCATGATTAAGATAGGTGGCGTACAGGATGATGACCGCGGTTGTGGGCACTTTTTGAATCCGGAAAAATACAAATATATGCTCGATTGCTGGATTCAGGAAGAAGGTATCACACCTCTGCTGCACACCCTTGTGGTTGATGTAATTATGGAGGGCAAAACCGTCAAGGGTGTTATCGTAGAGAACAAGTCTGGACGCGGTGCCATTTTGGCAGACCGCATTGTTGATGCCACAGGTGACGGAGACGTTGCGGCTCTTGCTGGAGCTGCTTATGAGAAAGGCGAAAATAACAACGGCAAGGTGCTTCCTGTCACTATGGTTTTTGGTGTGTCAGGCGTTGACACCAAAACCTTCCGTGATTATATCGAAAGCCACCCGGAGATGACGAATCCTGATACACATGGTTTGAAACTTCCGTTTCGGCGTGCAAAGGCTGACGGGAAATGGCCGGTAGAGCGTGATGGCGGTGCATGGAAAGAGCTTACCCCCACGGGTGAATTTACCAGTCTGAATCTTACGCTTGAAAACGGGATTGATGGAACCAACGTTTGGGACCTGACGCACGCAGAGATTCAGGGACGTCAGCAGGTTATGTGGGCTGTCGACGTACTGCGTAATTATGCAAAAGAAATGGGTTTTGCCAATTGCTCGTTGCGTTCGATTGCTGGTCAGATTGGCATTCGTGAAACGCGCCGTATCCAGGGTGGTTACAGCATCTGCCGCAGGGATGTGCTGGGGCATTCCGAGTTTGACGATTCAATAGGTGTATACACCACATTTATCGACGGAGAAGTTGTATCAAAAGATGATGCTCACTTCCAGCTGCCTTACCGTATGATTCTCCCCAATGGTATCGAAAATCTTAGCGTTGCCGGACGTTGCGCATCGTGTGATGATGATGCTATTCAGACTGTCCGCATGATGGTTTGTTGTGCTACCACAGGTCAGGCTGCCGGCACTGCCTCTGCGTTGTCGATAAAAGATGATGTCGTTCTGCGAGATCTCGACATCCACACTTTGCAGAACCAGCTGGTTGCCGATGGTGTACGCATCCGGTAAGGCTCGTTTATTACTTAAAAAAGAAGGAGGATACCATGGAAATTGTAGTTTTGGATGGATATACAGAAAATCCTGGTGATCTGTCTTGGGATGCGGTTAAATCCTTTGGCACCCTTACGGTTTATGACCGAACCCCGGCAGATGATGCCATTATCTGCAAACGGATTGGTAATGCCGATATTGTTATTACCAACAAAACGCCCATCAGTGCCTATGTGATTGCTTCTTGTCCTTCCATTAAATTCATCAGCGTTCTGGCAACCGGATACAATGTTGTTGATACTCATGCAGCTGCGAAAGCAGGTATTCCGGTATCCAACATTCCTACCTATGGTACAATGGCTGTTGGTCAGTTTGCTATTGCCATGCTGCTTGAAATTTGCCACCATATTGGTGCGCACAACGATGCAGTCCATCAGGGACGTTGGGGAACGAATCCTGATTGGTGCTTTTGGGACTCGCCGCTTATCGAGCTTGCGCAAAAGACAATCGGCATTATTGGTTTTGGGCGCATTGGTCAGACTACAGGACGCATCGCCAAGGCTCTTGGCATGAACGTCCTTGCATATGACAGCCATCCAAATGATGTTGGCAGAGAAATCGCCGATTATGTGGAACTTGATGAGCTTCTTCGGCGTTCTGATGTGATTTCCTTGCATTGTCCTCTGTTTCCCGAAACGAAGGGAATCATTTGCGCAGAAAACATTGCAAAGATGAAGGATGGCGTTATTGTTCTTAACAACGCACGCGGCGGTCTTATTGTGGAGGCGGATTTGGCATCCGCCTTGCACAGCGGGAAAATTTACGCTGCAGGATTGGACGTTGTCTCTACTGAGCCGATTCAATCGGATAGTCCGTTGCTTGCTGCCCCAAACTGCATAATCACGCCGCACATTTCCTGGGCACCAAAGGAATGCCGTCAGCGCATTATGGATATGACAGCTGATAATATTCAGCACTTTATCTCCAGTGCGCCAATCCATGTTGTAAACAGGTGACTGCAATGACTATGCGCGATAAAGCTGAGTGCATCATGCGCGAATCCATTCAACGAGTTATGCCCGGCCCTGCAGTGACCACAGCACTTCAAAATTGCAAATTCTCCGAGGGCAGGCTTTACCTTGTTGCTGTTGGCAAAGCGGCATGGGAAATGGCGAATAGTGCCGTTCAGTGCCTTGACAAAAAGGTGTGTGCAGGCATTGTGCTTACGAAATACGGTCATGTACAGGGGTCTATTAAAGATGTCGTTTGCTATGAGGCCGGTCATCCTGTCCCTGACGAGAACTCACTTCGAGGAACGCAGGCTATCCTTCGGATGGTAACAGGATTGGAAGAGCGAGACACCGTCCTTTTTCTTCTGTCTGGTGGAGGATCCTCTCTTTTTGAAAAACCGTTTATTCCTTTGGAAGAACTGCAGGAAATCACAGCGCAACTATTAGCCTGTGGTGCATCCATCACCGAAATCAATACCATTCGCAAGCATCTTTCTCAGGTAAAAGGTGGTCGATTTGCTGTCATGTGTAAGCCTGCTCACGTTAATTCCATCATCTTATCAGATGTGATTGGTGATCAAATCGACATGATTGCCTCAGGTCCAACCTGCGGGGATTCCTCTACACGCGCAGATGCCATTGCTATTGTTGAGAAGTACCACCTCGCTCTTTCACCATTGGCACAAAAGACGCTTCAACTTGAAACCCCGTCTGAAGTACCAAATGTTACAAACACAATCATTGGCTCTGTTTCTAAGCTTTGTGAATACGCTAAAGACGTTTGCACTACGCTGGGGTATGATGTGACAATTCTTACCGACCGTTTGACTTGTGAGGCACGTGAAGCAGGGAGGTTTCTGGGATCAATTGCACTAGCACATGCTAATACCTCTGAACATCTTGCTTTTCTTGCAGGAGGCGAAACCGTTGTCCACCTAATGGGGAAGGGTCTGGGTGGACGAAATCAAGAAATAGCACTAGCAGCTGCCAGTCAGATAGAAGGCATTCAAAACGTCGCTGTGTTCTCTTTTGGCAGTGATGGAACAGATGGTCCAACCGATGCTGCAGGCGGATATGTGGACGGGAAAACGTCCCGGTTGGTGGATATAGATGCCGCCTTGCAAGCAAGTGATTCCTATCATGCATTACAAAAGAGTGGCGGACTACTGGTGACAGGACCAACAGGAACAAATGTTAATGATTTGGCTGTGGTCTTGATTAACTAATGATTTAAACATCCTCGATTGCCTGTAGGTGGAATAACTGATTCCTTGCTCCCGGCGCCATTCCTTTTACTGGAACACCTGAATTGCGGCACTCCACAATGCGCTGTTCCCACTGCGCTCGACTTACTGCCCGTTTCATCTGACTCACTTGCATGGCTACGACTCCTCCTTGAGCCTTTTCAGGAATCCCTGACAATTACCAGGAATTCTCGGTAATTCTTGATACCCTTATTACCTCACAGGCACCGTTGCTTTCACAGGACGTCATTTATTATGCATTTGTGTTTTATTTTAACAATGTTTAAATGCGAACAACTTTATTCAATATGTTCCATATTTTTGAAGCTCGCCTTTTAGCGAAACAGCATACTTATGTGCCCGACCTAAAGCATAGTAATGATCCTGAAGATAACGGCTGATAGTTCTTGCTTTTCGCAAATATCCAAGATATTGTCCTCTATTTTTCAGGTAGAGGTTTAAATATGTCCATCCAAGAAGGGTAGTACATTGATAGTAGCTCTCATTGACAGCTTCATTCATATATCAAATGCGAGCATTTTCATCATGAACACGCAATAACGCGCGCAAATGCGACCAATTAAGATTTTGCACACGCGTGTGCAAAATCTCGGCATCAGGTAAATAGAGATAAAATCTACGGTAATAATGGAGATTACGCTTAGAATAGCCTTCACCGAACTCCTTTGTCAGTTCATCGGACAGGACTGAAATCAGTCGCTTCCCATATTCTGCACGCTCTGCACCATTCTGTTATTCCTCCACAATGCGTTTTCCGATATTCCAATAGGTCATAACCATAGCACGGTTGGCGGCATTATAGGCAACATTTTGACCTGCCGTAATCAAGGTCTTAATGTCTGATATGGAACGAGATTGTTATCCATAGGGAAGTCCCCTCCGTCTGAAGATTTTTGATGAATCATTGTCATAATTATAGCAGATGTTTCTCAACTTGTCAGCAATAAAAACTATTTTAGTTGTGGATAGATGGTTACAGGAATTGATGGTTTTAAGGAGCGGTACAAGGCAGGGAAGATGACTATGACATTTTAGAAAAATCAGGCTGAAACAGCATAAAATTGTGAACATTTTGTAAACTCTCGAACCTCCTGCGCAGATTTTCTCGGGTTAGCTGACTTCTTATAGTATAGGGGGATAAATTCCTCCTGACATAAGAATAGCGTCCTCTGTTGTACCGCATTGGGGAAGCAGCGCCAAGACCGAGATCACGCGAGCGTGCCAAGATGCGAGAGAACATACCGCACTGCCGAAAGGCGGGGCGGGGCACAGCGCCGGGAAGGGTTGCCTGTCTGGAATGGCAGAGGGAGAGAAACGCACAGCTATAACGACAGATCGTGCCGTGGAAGATGCCGAATCATCCTCCACGGCATTTTTGTGCCGTTATGGCGGGGTACATTTCACAGGGCAGAGGCAAAAAGGTAGAATACGGGTGGGAGGTCGAGTCTATGCAATACGATATCGAAAACTATAAACGCAGACCAAGAACCGTGGCGTTCTACGGACGTGTTTCGACAGAGCACGAACAGCAGCTATCCGCGCTGAGCAACCAGATGGACTGGTATATCAAGCTGGCGCAAAATAATCCGAACTGGCACGTCGTGGCCCGCTACATCGATGAGGGCATCACCGGCACGCAGATGAAAAAGCGCCCCTCTTTTATGCAGATGCTGGAGCACGCAAAGCAGGGCAGGTTTGACCTGATCGTGACCCGCGAATTGTCCCGCTTTGCCCGCAACACGGTAGATGCCCTGAACGCCACCCGTGAGCTGAAGCAATACGGCGTGGAGGTCTATTTTGTCAATGACGGCATCTGGACCATGGACGGCGACGGCGAGGTTCGCCTGACAATTATGGCAAGCATTGCGCAGGACGAGAGCCGCAAAACCAGTGAGCGCGTGAAGGCGGGGCAAAAAATCAGCCGCGAAAAAGGGGTTCTGTACGGAAACGGCAATATCCTCGGTTATGACCGAATCGGTAAGAGCTACGTTATTAACAAGGAACAGGCGGTGACGGTGCGCAGAATCTACGAACTGTATGCGGGAGGAATGGGAGAACAGGGCGTCGCTGACACCCTGATGGCAGAAGGACGCAAGGACGGCGGCGGAGGCTGCACATGGACAGCCAGCAAGGTGTCGCGTGTACTGCGCAAACCCACCTATAAAGGCTACATTACCTACAACAGGTCGCACACGGAGAATTTCCTGGACCACAAGCGCGTGAACCACGCGGAAAAGGACTACACTTTGGTAAAAGGAGACTTTGAACCCATTGTGTCGGAGGAACTGTGGAACACCTGCAATGAGCTTCGCACCAAGCGCGCAGCCTGTTTGATGGACAGCAGCGGCAGAAAACACGCGTATGGCAAATCTTTTCCCCAGAACAAGTGGACAAAACTTCTGTACTGCGACTGCGGTGCGCCAATGCGGTGCGAGGGAATTGATAAAAAGGCAAACGGCATCTTAAATATGCGGTTTATCTGCTCTGCCACCAAGAGAATCGGTAGAAAGACCGAAAAGCGCTATGGCGTGCCCTGCCCGAACCCGTATGCCTCTGAGTGGAAGTTGGAGCTGATGGCACGGGAGGTGTTTCGCACGGTATGGAAGGACCGCCGCACGGAGGTGCTGAAAACTGTGCGGGCGGTCAATACGTATCTGGGTGTCAATAAAACAGACACCGAGGCAGAGCAGCTGATGAGCCAACGCGAGATGTGGAATAGAGCCTATGATGCACTGGCGCTGGAGAGAGTGGAAAAAAGGCTGGACTTTGCCGAATTCGTGACCAAAAGCAACGAAATCGCTGCCCATATAGCGGAGATCGACAAGGTTCTCATGGAATTGTCCCACACCGCGGAACCGGTCAACAGGTTTGACGTGGAGAAGATAGAGGCGGTTCTGTCCGAGAGAATTGCGTATCCGGAAGGAAAAATTGACCCCGATGCGCTGAAAAACTACGTTGCCCGCATTATCAAAAGCAACGATCGGTATGTCTGGCTGCTCTCTCTTGCTGAACGCCTACGGCCGGAGCAGACGCAGAAAATCGCCATGATGCAGATGGTGACGTACAATGGCAACGCCATCGGCAACGAAGAAAAGCCGACGTCGGGAAAAACAGAAATCCCCGATATGGAGTTTTTGCGGCGGGGTCAAAACGGGTTTATCCTGAATGCGACCAGATACAGGCGGGCGCGATTGACAGAGCGGTTGTTTGCATTGGAAACTGCCCTGCCGAACGAGCCCATTCCGCTGCTGCAATTTGAAATCGACTACCCGATGGCATATCAATACCAGAAAGAACAGGGCTCAGCCACACATCCGGGACGGTGGCAGAATCTTGAGGTGGAAGTGTACTTAATTTGAAACTTGCTGATTTCGATGAAAAATTGTACGATATGATGCGTATCTGCGGGACGAGGGGCGCAGCGATATTTGGATCTACGGCATTGCGTTCTACAAAAAAAGATGTAAAGTAGCAGCAGAAAAAATGCTGTGAGCCCAAAGCCTCGGAGAAGTCCGAGGCTTTTTTGCTGCCCGGCAGCAGCAAAGTGTACATTTCAGCAGCTATGCAAAAAGTTGTATAGTAGTGGGGAAGGAGGGATGCATATGAATTTCGAATCCGATTCCTTGGCGGCGCGCCGGCGCAAGGTAGTCTTTTACGGGCGCGTATCGACCGAAATGGAAGCCCAGATTGCCGCGTTAAAGAACCAGATAATCTGGTATCAACAGCTTGCCGAAAGGCATCCGGAATGGACCGTCGTCACGATGTATGAGGACGAGGGAATCTCCGGCAGAAGCATCAATAACCGCCCCGGCTTTATGAAGATGCTGACGGATGCAAAAAAGAGAAAGTTCGATTTGATCGTAACCCGTGAGGTTTCGCGCTTTGCCCGAAATACCGTGGATGCGTTGGTTGTGACCCGCAAACTGAAGACCTACGGCGTAGAGGTCTATTTTGTGAATGACGACATCTGGACGATGAGCGGCGACGGTGAACTTCGCCTGACCATTATGGCAAGCCTGGCACAGGAGGAAAGCAGAAAATTCAGCGAGCGCGTGAGGGCAGGCATCAAAATTGCCCAAGACAAGGGGAGATACTTTACCGGGTGGAGACCGTATGGTTACACCAACGATTCCGCAAATAAGACCCTTGTTGTCCGTGAGGATGAGGCGGAGGTCGTAAGGCGAATCTATGCGATGCATGCCGCCGGAATCGGCAGCACCTCCATTGCGAAAAGACTGACAGAGGAAAGAATACCCAACTATGCCGGAGAATTTCAGTGGAAAGAAGGGCAGGTATACGATATCCTCAGAAATCCGATTTATAAAGGGTACAAGACGACCAACAAGGAACATGTGTCCGACTACCTGTCGCAAACCATTATAAAACACGACAGGAGCGAGTACGTCTATGTGAAATGCGATTTTGAACCGATTATCCCCGAGCAGGAGTGGGAAGCCTGCCAGCGACGCCTAAAAAGAGCCAGCGCATTCTTAGATGGCGGTGTTTCCGAGGCGTATCTGTACGGCAAAAGTGAAAGTCGGGACAAATGGGCGTGCCGGATGTTCTGTGCCTGCGGTGCGCGTATGAGGGCTGCTTCGAGAAACAAGGCGCACGAGGCAAACTATCTCTGCTACCGCAAGCTCAAAAGCAGACGGGCGGACAAAAGCAAGCCCATGCCTGCATGGCAGCGCGTTGACTGCAATGCCTCTTACGTTGCACAGTGGAAGCTGGAACTGATGGCAAAAGAGATATTTCAGCAGGTTTGGAAAGATCACAAGCAGGAGATTCTAGACTATTATCGTGAGGAAAACGAGAAAAATGCAATCAGCCCGGACCATTCGGAAGAAATTGAGAAAAAGAAGCAGCTGATTGAGAAAACGCAAAATGACAGGCAGGAAGTGGACAGCATGTACAGGCAAAACCTGATCCCGCTGTCGACCTATCAAAATATCTGCGACAGGTATGACGCCTGTATTCGGCACGCGCAGGAGGATCTGGCGGCGCTGGAAAGCAAACCGAGGTTCTACGATTTAAAGAAAATCGAGGAATCCCTGAACTGGGAAGAGCTGTTTCCGGATGGATATGTCAGCCGCGAATTTCTGGATCGCTTTGTGTCGCGAATCTTTGCGGTCAATGCGCAACGGTTTGTCTGGGAGCTGAACCTGTCGGAAAAAAACTATTCGATGGAATGCGGCGTAATAGGCACCTTTCGGTTCCCTTACGTTACGACACAGGAATTGGAGGAAAAACCGGCAGCCGATAAAAAACGACGGGGGAAAAAGAAAGGGGATGATGAGAGGAAAAAACACCAAAATCAAAGGACCGTATCCTCTGACGGACTCTATCTAAAAATGATTCGTGGGGACATTCCTACGCACATTTGGGCACAAGCAGACCCCTGCATGATTGTGTGCAGGCTGCCATCAAGTCGCCTCGCGGCTGATTTGCCAGCGAGTATAACCATTAAGTTGAATTACGAACAGGCTCGCGCCTATCGAAATTCGCGTGGTTACGTACTTTGGCCGGGGAATTGGAAAGACCTGACAGTTAAGGTTCTTCTATAAATCCTATCAAGTCCCGAATTGCTTGTATCTGCAATTCGGGACTTTTTGTTTTATTTTGCCCCATTTTGTACATTTTCCTGAAAATGTACACGGTTTGATGGGGCAGACAAAAAAGCGCACACCCTTCGGTGTGCGCTCTAGACTGTCGAAAAAGGTGCGTTCACCCCTTAGCCCCCTCTGCGAGGGGGCTCCGCCCGCAGGCGGTGGGGGAGAGAACTGTACGGCTGTCCGAAATATTTCGGGCTATGGCAAGGTTCTCTCCCTCCGCCCCTTCGGGGCACCTCCCTCGCAGAGGGAGGTTTTTCGACACGCTGAAGCGCACACCCCTCGGTGTGCGCTCGGATTTCACGTCTGCGTCGATTCCCGCAAGCTTACCTGGTAACCCAACTCCATGCGGGTTTCAACAGGCTGCCCCTGCAAGGCGCACAGCAGCTGCTGCGTTGCTTTTAAGCCAAGGATATCCGCATTAAACTGCACGGCGGAGATGGGCGGCACGGTATTGACCAGATTCTCATTATCATACAGCGACGCCAGCCGGATATCCTGCGGCACGCGCAGGTTCAGCTGCTTGAGCATATTCAGCGTCAGCTGTGCCAGCCGTTCGTCCATGCACAGGATGCAATCCGCCCCGCGCTCTACAGCCTGCTGCACAGCCTCCATGCGCAAATCGTCGCTTTCCAGCTCCAAAAACAGCAGGTTTTCGTCAATTTTTTGCCCCATCTTGACATAAGCCTGCCGGAAGCCCTCCAATCGGGATTGGTTGACGGTGTACAGCATACTGCCGCCCAGCAGCGCGATATGCTTCATGCCCTTCATCAGCAGCAGACTGGTCATCTCACGGCAGCCGCCCACCTGGTCATGGTCAACGGAAAGTACCTGATCGTCCTCCGGCTGACCGATGGCGACAAACGGCACCTTGCGCGCCTTCAGCAGTGGGATCAAGGGGTCACGCTCCAGTGTGCGGGTCAAGATCAGACCATCGATTTTGCGGTTATCCAGCAGTCGTTCCACAGGACGGGTTTCGTTTTCGCCCACCAGCGTCAGCAGGACATCGTAGTCGGAATCCCCGGCAACCTGATAGACAGAGCGCATCACCTTGCGCAAAAAGGGCAGCTCAAAGTCGGAAAATTGCGTGGAAATCACCAGCGAAATATTGTAGGAGCAGCGCTTCACCAGCCCGCGCGCCATCATACTGGGGGTATAGTTATGCTCTTTTACATAGTCCAGCACGCGTTGGCGGGTTGCTGCGCTGATGCGCCCGTTGCCGGATATGGCACGGGACACGGTTGTCTTGGATACGCCAAGCACCTGCGCGATTTGCGTGATATCGATCGGCTTGTCGTTCTTCGGCAAAGGTGACATGGTTTCTCATCTCCGATATGTATTTACCATTATCATAATCGCTTTTTGCCGAATCGTCAATTATTTCTTGCGTAAAGCTTCCCCTTGCACAGCCCTCACACCGTTCGTCTGCACAGTTTTTTGCGTAATTTACGGCACAGGGCGCGTACCTCCTGCGCGGTTTCAGAGGTGCATGGCTCGGGCGCAAACTGTGCCGCCTGTACGGCATCCAGCAGGTGCTGCACGGTTTCGCGGTCCGTCTGCGGGCAATGCGTTTGCAGAAATTCCGCAAATGCCGCTTCGTCAGAGGACACCTCCGCCGCCAGCCCGCAGCGCCGCATCTTGCGATGAAGCGCACAAAATTCTGCCTGTACGGTCTGCAAAGGTGTGCGCCTTGCACGGCGCAGAAGTGCCAAGGCCAAGATGAGCAGCAGCAAAACCGTAGGCAGTACCCACAAAAGCGGGACGCTTTGCGGCGTTTCGGCAGGGGAGTCGGCCTCCTGCCGCGCGGGCAGGGGTGTATCACTGTCTGCGGCATTTTGCCCTGCCTGTGCGGCATCGGCGGCAAGCTCGCCCTCGGTCAGTTCGGCTGTCATACCGGGGGTGACCTCCAGCGGCGTCCAGCCCTGCCCGGAAAGGTAAATCTCTGCCCAGGCGTGGGCGTTATCATCCTGCAAAACGGCACGGCAGCTGCCGTCGCCCGCAGCGGTAAACAGACTTTGCGGTGCGGCGTAGCCTACCACATATCGGGCGGGCAGCCCCACCATGCGGCACAGCAGCACCGCCGCCGAGGCAAACTGTGTGCTGCTGCCCGCGTGGCTCTCGCTCAGGAAATACAGCAGCGGGTCGGTGTCGTCGGGTGTCTCGGCGTCCGCGCTGTAACGGCAGTGCTCGTTCAGCCAGCTGCGCACCAGTGCGCGTCGGCCATCGATGTCATCATCCCTGAGTTTGCGCTCCTTCACCAGCGCAGCCAGTTCCTTGTCTATGGCATCGTACCCGGCACCGTCGGGCACATCCAGGCAGCGCGCACGAACATACGCGGCGTAGGCGCTTTCCAGACGGTCCAGCACCCCCGTGTCATCATCGTCACGGGCCTCCAGCAGCTCCTTTGCCTGTTTGCGCGGAAAATAGTAGAACATATCGTCCTGCGCGGTCTGCCCCGCTATGGCTCCGTCGCCGTCCGGCGTGTAGTAGTCGTTAAAATATGCGTTGTACGGCGCAAACGTGTAGGCATCGTTTGCATGCAGACGCTGTACGGTCATTTGCTGCGGCTGTGCGCCGCTGTATGCCGCGCGCAAAAACGGCAGGTTCGCAATGGCAAGCCGCCCGTCGCCGTCGGTTTTCCAGTTTGCTGCGGCACTGTCGAAGGCAGCGGCATTCCCTGCCTGCCAGCTTGTGCCGTCATAGTCCACGCCGATAAACCCGCGCAGGTAGACGGTCTCCTCCGGCTTGGCGTCGGTCGTGACCATTATATCCTCCAGCCCCGTCAGCGCCAGGCCGTCGCCCCGTGTCAGGCTGCCGTCCTCCACGCCGCCCGCAGCAGCGCTGACATGGAAATTCAGTGCCCCGCCGCTGATTTTCGGCAGCCACTCGATCGCCGCGCTCAGCCCGGCCGCGCAGACTTTGTCGGTCACAGGCTGCAGCGCGTTCAAGGGCAGCATCAGCACGGGGCGCAGTGCCAGGGCAGGCAAAAACAGCACCGCGCAAATGGCAGCCATGCCGACACCGGCCAGCCTTTGGTTTGTGCGGTGGGTCTGCAGGTTGGCGGCATAGACAGCGGAATCCTTGCCGCGCCACAGCCGTTTGCGCACCAGCGACCGCGCCGCCGCACAGCTTCCCAACCAGCCCGGCAAAAGCAGCAGCCAGCCCAAAACGGCACGGCCCGTCCCCGCTAACAGCGTGAACACCACGATCGGCAGAAGCACCGCCCCCAGCAGCAGCGCGTCGGTGTGGCGGGCTGTCAGCGTGGCCAAAAACATTGTAAACGGCACTGCCGTCAGCAGCGCAAACAGGCCCATCTGCGCCGAAACCGGCGAGGTGGACACCACAAAATTTGCGTTGAAGCGTGTATTCAAGCACAGCCTGACGGCATCCGCGCACTGTGCCGCACCGGCCAAAAACGGCTGCTGCACGGCAAACAGCAGCACCAGATACCCCACGGCCAGCACCAGCGCCGCGCCGTAACGGCCCGCCTTGGAAAGCGGGACGCGGTGCAGTGCCGGCCACGCCGCACACAGTGCCGCCACGCCAAGCCACACCCAAATCGGCAATGCCAGTGCAAACGCACCGTTCAGTGCCGTCAGCAAGCCCAAGGCCAGCAGTTCCGAAATCAGCAGATCCGCCGCCGTTTCCGCCATGGGGTGGGCAGCGACCTTGGTGCGGGGCAGCAGCACACGGTCCACAAATACCAGCCCCGTAGCGGGGTCGGTGTCCTTGCGGCGGGTCAATCTGCGCAGCCGCTTTACGGCGGCCTGCCCAAAGTGCAACAACTGCTGCTGCGGCGCGTTGGCCCCCTCTGCCAAAACGCTGCCCGCAGGGTCAGCGCGGTAGGTTGCGCCCAACGGCTCGCGCACGGTCAACTCGCCCACGCGGGCGGTCAGTTTCCAGTGGATCAGCTTCGGTGAATCGCCTGCACGGTAGGGGCGCAGATCATAAACGCCGTCGGTCAAATCGCAGCCCGCCGCGGTCACTTTTTCGGCACAGTTCTGCGGTTTTGTGCCTGCGCCGTCGTCCTCGCCCTCGGCGGGGGGCAGCACACACAGTTCTCTGCTTTGGGGCGGCACGGCGCAATGCGCAGCAAATAGCCCCAACAGGTCGCGCACGGTGGCTTCCCGCACACGGAACTGCCACAGACCGCTTTTTGCTGCGCGCAGGGTCACGCGCAAATCGGCACACTGATGCGGGGCCAGCATCGCGCCGCAGGGCAGTTCAATGGCCGTTCCGCTTTCGGCGTCCACAGCCTGCAAAACGACACGCAGCTCCGGCATGGGCCGCCGCCCGTTGTTGTGCAGTTTCACCAGTACGGCAAAATCCTCGTCGGGGTGCACGGGGCGGGCAGGCAGCTGCAGCGTTACCGTCACATCCCTGCGCAGTGTGCGGACATACCACACCAAAAAGCCGACCAGCAGCACCGCCAGTGCCGCCAAAAAGACCGCAAACGACGTGCGGCTGACCGCTGCCGCGGCAAACAGCACGGCCAGCAGCAGCGCGCAGCCCACCTTACCTGCCATGGAACGGTTTCTCCGGGCGGGGGCGCGGCACGGTGTGCAGAACATCGTCAAGGATATTCTGCACTGTATCGCCGCCGGTGCGGGCCTGTTCGGTCAGGCACAGACGGTGGCGGGCCGCATCGGCAAAAATCGCGGTAATATCCTGCGGGGCCACATAATTGCGCCCGCCCAGAAAAGCCGCCGCGCGCGCCATACCGGCCACTGCCAGCGACGCACGGGGCGAAAGCCCCAGCGTCAGGCGGCTGTCCTGCCGCGTCGCGCGGGAGAGCTCCACGATATACCGTCTGATTTCATCGCTCATATATACTTCGTCTACCTGCTGCTGCATAGCCAGCAGGTCGTTTTTGTCCATCACCGGCTGCACACGGTCCAGCAGGGCACGGCGCGGCTGGCGGGACAAAATCTCCATTTCCGCCTCCGCATCGGGGTAGCCCATGACCACGCAGACCATAAAACGGTCCAGTTGGGATTCCGGCAGCATCTGCGTACCCACCGAGCCGACGGGGTTTTCCGTTGCAAAAACGGTAAACGGCTGCGGCAGAACGCGCGTCACGCCGTCCACCGTGACGGCGCTTTCCTCCATGACTTCCAGCAAGGCGGACTGGGTGCGGGCGCTGGTACGGTTGATTTCATCGGCCAAAAACAGGTTGCACATCACCGCGCCGGGGTGGTATACAAATTTGCCGGTTTCCTTTTGGTACAGCGAGAACCCCACAATGTCGGACGGCAGAACGTCCGGCGTGAACTGCACGCGGTTTTGGGTCAGGTCCATAGCGCGGGCAAACGCCTGTGCCAGCGTAGTTTTGCCCACGCCGGGGATATCCTCAATCAGCACATGGCCGCGGGCCAGTATTGCCATCATGATTTTCAGCACGACTTCCGGCTTGCCCAGCACCGCCTTGCTTACCTCGGCTGTAACGGCCAGCGCCTTTTCGTTGATATTCTGCATAGGTCAATCCTTTCTATGCCTGCGCCAAATCAGCATACAGCCGATCACGGCGGCAATCAGCAGGCATCCCGCCCACAGGGCGTTGTTTTCCAGCCAAATCACCCAGTTGGAGTACGCGCCGCCCGCGTTTTCGCCGCCGCCCTCGTGGGGCAGGGGAGTGATACTTTCGGGGGTGACTTCCTCCAGCGCGGAGGTACCGTCGGCCTCCACCGTCACTTGGCGCGGTGCGGCGTCCCAGGTTTCGTCACACTCGGCCAAGTCTGCCGCATGGGTGGCGGCCTCTGCGTCGGGGTCGCGCTCGGCTATCACCAGGTAGCGCTGGGTGTTTTGGGTGTAGGGGTGGCAGGTCGTCAGGGTAAGCAGGTCGCGGCCGGGCTGTATCAGCACGGCGTTTATGTCGTCCGGCTGTATAATTTTCAGCTCGCACACGCGGTAAACCAGCGTGTCCCACGGCGTTGTCATAGTAATTTTGTCGCCGATTTGTATCTGCTGCACGTTGCGCAGCATTTCCGCGCCGTAGTAGCCGCGGTGGGCGGCAATGACGGTGTTGGTGTTTTCGCCGCCCAGCGGCATGGAGGTCTGCCCCAGCAGCGCGCCGCCGCGGGCCATGTTGGCCGCGTTGGCCCCCAGATAAACAGGCAGTTCCAAGTCCAGACGCGGTATCCACAGCGCGGCGATAACGTCGTCGGGCAAGCCGCAGCCCGTCAGGTCAAAGGCGGGGGTCTCGTAGGCAAAAGGGTCTTTCAGGCCGCTTTGGCCTTGGGCAAAAAGCTGTTGGTTGTAGGCCAGAAACGCGTCGTACAGTTCGGGGTAGGCGCGCGCGGGTTCGGCGGCGGAGGTTTCGGGCGCGGCGGGGGCGGCAGCTTCGGCGGCCTGCACAAATTTTTGCACGGTTTTTGTGCTTTTCTGCTCCGTCAGATATCGGCTGACCGTGGGCTGCAGCATCAGCCCAACGCCCAGCAAAATTGCCAGCCATGCAAAAATTTGCAGAAACAGGCGTTTCATCAGTCTTCCTCCTCACGCTTTTTGCAGCGGTGCAACAGCAGCAGCAACAGCAGCGCCTCGCCGCCGATAACCACACTGCCCGTCACGCTGATCCACGGCCAGGCGTCCACAATGCGCTTTACCACGTTGCCGGTATTCAGCTGTTGGTACTGCACGGTCTGCGGCGTGTCGGGCTGCTCATCCTCTCCGGTATACGGCACACGGGCGCCGCGCACAAGCATACGGTGGGTGTTGATGGCATAGGGTGTGCAGGTGACCAGCGTGCAGTAGTCCCCGCCGGGGATAATTTCCAAATCCTCGGTGTTTTCCGGCTCCACGACCTTGACCTGGTCTACCTGATACGCCAGCACCTCGTCCATGATGTGGAGGTAAAAACGGTCGCCCTCGCCCAGCTTGTCCAGGTCGGTAAACAGTACCGCCTCGGCCAGACCGCGATGCCCCGTCAGCACACTGTGGGTGCCCGCGCCGCCCAGCGGATAGCTGGAGCCTTCCAGATGCCCAACGCCCTTTACCAGCACATCGTCGCTTGTGCCCTCATAAATGGGCAGGTTTACGTCAATTTTGGGTATGGTAATGTAGCCAAGGCTCTCGCCCACATCCAGCATGTCCACATAGCTTGTGCCGATGTCGTCCGCTTCGCCCGCCGCGTCGCGGTCGATGGCATCGTTCAGCTGTTGGTTGTAGCGGCGCGTAGCCTCCTTGGCGGCGTCGATTTTCTCGGCGTCCATCGACTGCACGTTGTCGTTGTAGCTTTCAATGACCGAACTTGCGTGGCGCTGTGCCACCGCGTTGCTGACAACGGGGTACATGGCCACGCCGATGCCGGAGACGATCATCAGCGCAGCAAAGCCAAGTTTTAATTTGACGGTGGTTTCCATTGCAAAGAGCCTTTCTGTAAAGGGTTGACGCACTGCCACAACCGCCCATAGGGGAAGAACCGTTTCCGGCCCTTCCCCTATGGATTACCCGTTTATTTTGCTGTGGGTGTTTGGATGGTGTGCATTACGCACGGTTGGATTTCTTTTTCAGGCTGAACAGAACGCCGACGCCCGCCAGAACAAGCAGCACACCGATACCGCTGAACAGCAGCGTACCGAAACCGCCGGTGACAGGCAGTGTAAAGCCCGCACGGTTGATGACTTTGGCAACAGCAAGTTCCGTTTTTGTGGCATCGCCATTGTTGCTGGTATGGGTGAACGTGGTTTTCGTAACCGTGCCATGCTTAACCAGATTGCCACTGGCGTCATATACGTTGGTCTTTAGCCAAGTAGTTGTGGCGGTAACATCCAGTTTAACCTCAACAGGCTTTGTCAGCAGGTTATAGCCCTTAACCGTCTTGGTTTCGACCAGATAGTAATCACCATTGGCAAGACCATGGGTGTAGTTAGTGGTGTTGGTAGAGTCAGACGTATCAATGATGCCGCTTGCGTTAGTTGTCAAGCCAGACTTTACAAGAATCCAGCTTTTAGTGCTGTCAAGACCTGCTTTTTTGACGGTTTCAGCATTTACAATAGGCGTTTCTCCCGTCTTGGCTTCACGGTACAGGTCAAACACAACGCCGGGCAGTGGAGTATTTCCGTCTTCCGTTGCCTTTTTCACCTTGATGCCAAAGCTGTACATAACAGCGCTGTCCTCAATGGTGTTCGTGGTAGTTCCGGGAGTATTGTTGCTATTGATTTTATTGGTGTATGTAAGTTTTGCGTTATTCGAGTTGCCGTTGCCGCCGACTACAGCGGTATCCTTTACAACAGCGTTGTAGGTAATGGTCACCGTGTGTCCGGCACAAGCCTTTACTGTGGCGGAATCGAGTTTGAATGCAATCTTGAATCCATCTGTGCCTTCGGCTGCAACCGTATAATCCGTGCCACTCGTCAGGTCTGTTGTGCCGTCTTTAACTTCAATGCTGTTTACATTATCCGTCAAACCTGTCGGCGTGTCGGTGACGGTAAAGGTGGAAAGTTTCTCAATGTTCTTCGGGACTTCAATCGTGATTTTGTAAGGAACGGTATCGCCGACACCGTACGGGGCATTTTGCGTCCAGCCGGTGCCATTGTAGACTTCCTTCTTCATATCGGGGCGGTGGTTGGCAACTTGAATGGTTGCATTAGGAGTGGCTGTATTTTCGCCTACCTTAATCTGACCATCATTCTGCACGGTAAAGTTGTGGTATTCCGCATCCAAGATATAGCCCTTGTTAGCAGAATCACCGCTGTATGCATCCTCAAAAATGCGGTAGTCGCCTTGCGAAAGCCCTGCAATTGTAATTTTACCGCTTGAGTCCGTTGTCAAATCGTAGGGGGTGCCATTGCTATCGTTTGCAGTAATGTCTGTCCAATTTGCGCCTTTCTGTTCCTGTAGCTTGAACTTAACACCCGCCAACGCGACCTCAGAACCACCGCCGGTATAGCCCTTTTTCTCAATCGTGACTTGACCGTAGGCGGTGCTGTTTTTCGGGTAAACGTGGACATCATAAATCCAGTCCGTCAGCTTGTTCGTGGTGGTCGTATCAGCAATGCGCGTCATAGGTACAGAAACCAAGAACGGGTCGGCAGGGGACGTGACCTTATCGGGGGCGCTCGTTTCAACAACCAGATACAGACCGAGGTCAAGGCCGTCTTTTTTGGCTACACCAATATCGGTTCCAGAAGTTGCGGTTGTAACCGTGTCTATCTTGCTGCCATTAACTGTGATTGCGCCAGTTGTTGAATCCGTTGAATAATAGTTACGTGCATCTATATTGGAAAAGTCTTGACCAGTCGCAGCCGCTTGACCGCCATAATAGGCTTTCAGCCATTCCTCATTCTGCACCTTGTAAATCTCAAAAGTTACCCCGCCCAGCGGCTTTGCGTCTGTGGGCGCGGCTTCGCCCTCGGCACCGGTACCCTGTTTGGGCGTTGCTCCCGGTGCAGGGTTATACTCATACTTATGAATCGTAATGCTGCCCGTTTTGCCCGATTCCCAAACAGGCGTACCGTCTGCCAGCCTCGTCGTTCCCGTCGCCCCCGCCGTCGTCGCCCCTTCCGCCATGGCGGGCATGGCGCAAAGGCTCAGGGTCAGGGCGACGCTGAGGATTGCGGTAAATAAACGTTTCAGTTTCATTTTGATGCATACCTCTTTTTTCTATGTTGGTTTGTGTAGAGGGGTGGGGGTCAGGAACGTCTGCCCCCTTTCTTATTGTATCGGAACACCAGCACCAGCAGCACAGCCACCAGTGCGGGCAAACCTATCAGCAGCCACAGGCTGGGTGCGTCCGCGCCCGTATGCGGCAGGGTAAAGCCCTTGCGGTTGTAGATCGTCAGGGCAATGTTGTACACGCCGTCGGCACCTGGGGTTATCTTGCCAAACGTCTCGTCGCCGCGTCGGCATTGCCCGTCCGCTGTCAGCGTAAATTCGATGGGCTCGGCCAGCAGGGTGTAGCCCTCGGCGGTTTTGGTTTCGGTCAGGCGGTAGCTGCCGGGGGTCAGGGACGCAAAGCTGCATTTGCCTTGGTTCGTGCTATCGCTGCCCGTCACGCCGTTATAGGTTGTTTCAGCCGCGCCGCTATCGTTCAGCTTTTCCAGCTTGAACTCCACGCCGCCCAGCTTTATGCTATTATCCTGTGCATCCTGCTTTGTGATGACCAAGTTATATTTGGCATCTTGCAGTTGGTTGGTCAGGGTCAGCGTTTTGTTGGTCGAATCGCCTGTGACGCGGGTGGTATTGAGAACCTTGTACTTCTTGCCGGAAATCTCAATCACATCGCCAGCCGCGCCGCCGTAAAATTGCCCAGTTTTCGTCGCGCTTTCCAGCACGCGGTAGGTGTAAGGTGTGCGGTCTTGCCCCGTCTTGCTCGCATCGTACTTGTCCAACCCGGTAAACTGTTTGGTCCAGCCTTCGTAACCGTCGGGTTTTTTCAGCTCTACGCTTTCATACCCCGAAACCTTCTGCCAGCTGTTTGCAACGTTCGGCGTTTCGGTGCGCTGCAGTTGCAGGTAAATGGCGTTGGGCAGGTCGGCTTGCGGAATGTCCGTCGTACCGTCCTGCTTTTTCCACTCTTTTTTGACCGTTATGTCAATCAGTTCGCGGGCGGTATTTTCAAACGTTGCCGTTGCAGCGTTCGCTTCGCCCTCCGCAATGGCGCCGTACACCTTTACGCCGTCCGCGGCAACAGCGCAGTCTTTGCCGCCCTCGATAGACACCGATTTCAGGCTTGTGCCCGTCTGTTGATTTTCCGACACAACAAACCGTGTGCCGACAGGGATTTTGTCGATCACGATCTCGCCGTAGTACTCGTCACCGTGTTTTTCCACCGTGCAGGTGTACTCTTGCGGCGGGATTATGTTGCCGAGGCTTTGGCCGCCGACATCGCCGAATCGGACGGTAAAGGTAAACGTCTCGCCATCCAGTGTCTCGCCCTTGGCAGGAACCTTGCGTATAATCAGCTTGCCTGTCTTGACCTTGTTGTTGAAAACCACTTTCAGCTTGGTCAGCTCGTTATCATCGGCCGAGCTGCGGTAAGAGCGAAAAACCAGTGCAGTGCTCGGCTTTTTGGCCTCTGTGTACGCGTTCTTGGTGTTGTGTCCGTCAAGGGTTGCATCAACCGCCTTTTCCGTTCGGCCATCGTTCGGGGCGGTGCCGCTGATGTTTTGCAACGTGCTAACACTGCCCGTCGTAACAACGTCAGCCTTGCCGCTTACATTTGTAACAGGTACGTCGTTTTCGTATACCGTCCAAGTTGTATCGTACAGTTCGGTGTCGATCTGCTCTTGCAGGGCTATGTAGCTGCCGCGGCGGAACTGGTCATTAAAGGTAACGGTCTCACCGTCCTGCAGCAGGAATCGGCCTTTTTCATCCACAACGTCGCCGTTGCCAAGGTTGGAGGAAAACACCGCATAGGCCGCGTTTTCCAGCTTACCGCTTTCGGCAGAGCCATAGTCGGGGACGTCGTACTGCGCGGTGGTAAAGCCTGTTTGTTTCGGCAGGGTCGGCGCACTGCTGAATGTAAAGTTGCGCAGGTAAATGCTGCGCGCATAGTTATCGCCCACCGTTATGCTTTTTAGCTGCGTTTTGTCGAAACCCTCGACTTGTTTCAGGGAGTTCAACATCAGCCGCACGGTGTACCACGTTTCCGGGTGCAGCGCGGTCGCCGCGCCGTAGACATCGCTGCTTTGCAGACCCTTGGTGCCAAGGCAGCCCATTTGCTTGCCGCTTGTGTCCCAAAGTTCCACATACAGGTTGCTCAGGGCGCAGGTATCGGTCGGGCTGCCCTGCACATAGACATCAAAGGTCAGGTAGCTGTACGGACTTATATTTATGGCGCTGTCCCATGTCAGTGTGCCGCGGCGCTGGTCGCGGTATAGGCTGGATGGGTCACTTTTATCCGATGACCACAGCACGGCGCTGCCTGTGCCTACACCCTCCGGCAGGGACGACGCATAGCTTAATAGTCCCGTGGCTGAACTGTATGCAGTGTCCGGGAGTTTCTCGGTCTGGATTGCCGGTTCATCAGTTGCTTTTGCTTCGTAGTGGGTGGCCAGATTTTGGATGTTGAAGGTGAAAATTTTCTGGTTTTTGAAACTTTCTTGGAACAGCGGGTTCACATCCGAAACATCGACCTGCTTTTCGACCTGCAATTCGTTATGGTCGGGGAAGTTGAACGCCACCGCCATGTTGGACTCCCACATACCGCGCTCCATATAGAACATGGTCAGGGTGTGGGTGGATTGTTTTTTAAGGGTTTTGGTGGTGCTCTTCTTATTGAACGTGATCGGTTGGCCGTTGTAGTTGACGGTTTTGGTTGTTTCGCCGGACCCATAACCCTTGTAGACCATGGTATCATTTGAGTCGGTGTTCTTGTTGGAGCTGACGTAGGGGGTTACGGTGTTGTTTGCGCCAAATTCCAGCAGACCGGACGCTTTACCGTGCGCGCCGCCGACATCCAGCATCAACTCGCCGTCAATGTAGACCCACACGTCATCGTCGCCGGAGAAGAAGAACTTGATAGGAACTTCAATGTTCCTGCCGCTGGTGTCTTTTCCTACAACAACCTTGCCGTCCTCTGTAAGCGTAAAGTCAAATTGCAGCTTGGCGCCAAAGCCGTAGTTGTATTGGGATGCCCCGACTGTGCTGACTGTTTGGTTAAACGGGAAAAAGCCGTAGGTGCCATTGGTATTGTTTGGTGACGAAATGTTTTGTGATTTGCTGTCCGTGGTGGGGTTGCCGTCACCACCTTTGGGGGATTCCAGATAATACTTGCCGTCGGTTTGGTTCTGCTTCAAATACAGAGAGCTTTTGCTGCTGTCATAGTACCAATATTCGGCTTTGCTCTCCGGGTCGTTATCGGACGGATTGTTCGGATCCTGCGCAAAAACGGCTTTTTGCTTGAGCGGGAAGGAAACATCCTCGTACACCTTGCCCAGCACGGTGTTAAAGGCGTTTTTGCCTTGCAGGAAGTCTTTGTCAAAGTGCGGGTCAACCGACGCATTTGTGTTGGAATTCTTGGTTCTTAACAGCGGCAGACCGTTTGCCGTGCCGTCAGAGGTCTTGCTTTCCACAAGGCCCTGGAAGGTGCGATTGTAATCGGAGCTTCCATTACCATTATCATCCAAGGCCGAGTTATTCACGGCCATAAAGATATTGTAGTTGGAACTACCCTCAGCGCCCCAGCCGTATAGACCCATACCGGCGGCAACGGTTGCAAAGGGGTCGCCCCAGCCTGACTTTTGGAAATGCCCGGTATAAAGCGGGTATTTTACATTGCCGTTTGCAGTGTAAGCACTGCTTAGTGCGCGGTTGAACTGCTCAAAAGTGACGTACCCGCGCTGGGAAGATGTGGTCACCCACGAGTAAGTGTCGCGGTTAAGGCCATTCAGCTCGTAGTCGGTGTAGTAATCGTACAGGGTGCTGGTGATATACTTTGTATCCTTTTGTTGGGTAAAAGTGCCGCTGTTATCAATGTCCACAACGGTCGCGTTTTTGCCGCTTTCGGCATCGCGGACAGAGGCTTTCTCGCCCCAGTAGCCGTCACGGTTGACACCTTCGCCGCCCGTGTAGGCCGACGGGTCGCCGTCGTCGGCAAAGAAGCAGGGTTCTTGCAGGGCTGGGGGGATTTCTGCCGTGCTGTACTTTCTGGTCTTGTTGTCTTTTGCGGGGGCGTTTTGGTTATCCGTTGCGGAGAATTGCACCGCGGTGTAAGTTTTTCCATCGCCGGGAATCTCGCAAGACCACAGCTTGCGGTCGGCGGCTGTGGAGTCAGGTTTTTCCTGTGTCATCGGCTGCTGTGTGACCGCGCCGTCTGAACTCGTCAGGAAGCAGTACATGGTTTCGCCGTCGCCCATGGCGGACTGCGGTAAACCTTCGCCCTCATAACTGTACGCGGACAGCGTGGCGTCAAAGTAAATCTTTTTGCCCGCGGTAAGCAAATCACCGCCCGCGCTTGCCCAGGTGCTTGTGGTATCGTTGTAGACATAGCAATTTGCCGCTGTTAAGTCCAGTTTCTGGGCGTCCGCGTAGGGGGATGTGGTGAAGTCTGTGGTGAAATCATACAGGGCACTTTGGCCATTGTTCCAAGTAAACTGCACAAACCGCGACTGATTGTTGGGGATCCGGATCTGCTGCGCGGCAAGTTTGCCCGCATCCACCGTGCCGATCGTTTGGCTGTCGGTTGGTGCCAGGGCGCCGTTTTCCAGCTTGTAAAATGTTGCGGTTACGTCGGTAAGCACGGTGCCGCTTGCATTTTTGAAGTAAAGCGGCATATCCTTGTAATAGTACTCCACGCGCGTCCATTGGGCGGGGTCAAATGCTTTGCCTCGGTTACTGCCTTTATTACCGTCAAACATTTGCCCGGCAATTTTGTCAATGGCTGTTTCTTTTTTATAACCATTGCCATGGTCATCGCTTGTTTCTCCGCCAAAGGCAAAGAATTGACCTTTAAATCTTTGGTTTTGGTCGGGTACGTGGTCATCAAAATACTGGAAAATCAGTCGATAAAACCCACCCGCTGAATAATCAGCCTGATTCAGTGTAACGCTGTATATCTTGCGACCATCGGTTGTTGTCGTTCCAGTGTCAACCATATCCTTGTCCAAGCCGCTGTCGTCCAGCTTATGGGCATACAAATGAACCCGATAGGAATCTCGGAATATTGTATTATCAACCGCAAAATAAATGGTTGCCGTTGCGGGAATAAAGCCCGTCGATACACTGGTGTCCGCTATCGTATCAGGTGTGTTCGCGTCATCGTTGTCAGGCAAATCATCCGCAGGCATAGTATCTTCTTCGTTGGGGTTGTCCCCGTCAGCAAAAAGAACATCTTGCTCTGTGTTGGTTTTTGCCGCCGTGGCTTCCTCTGCGCTGATGGCATGGTTTGACGCGGCAGCCGTATCGGAAGTGTCCGCAGGGGTTTTGTTCGTCAAGGCTGGGTCGGCAGGGGCGGTGTCCGTATCGGCGGCGGGAGTCTGATTTTCTGCCGCTTCCTGGGTTTTGCCGTCATTGTTCGGAACCGCTGCTGTATTATTTACCGTGTCTCCCGCTTCTGTTCCCGGCTCGTTCGCAGTGGGCGGGGTATCTCCTTCATCCGGAATCGTTTCCAAGTCGGATACAATAGGCTCTTGCGCAGGTTCTACACCCTCGCTTGACGTGTCTGCGGCAGGAATGGTCGGAATCGTTTCCGAACCTGCGTCAAAAAATAAAGCCCCATCCTCAGCTGCATAAACCGGCAGAGCCATACCGACCAGCAGGCACAGGGCGACAAGCAGTGCCGCCGCACGGTGCAGGATAGAAAATGCTTTCGTCATTTGCTTCGACTCCTTTTCTATATATGTGTATATGTGTGTTCTCACGATATATCGGGGGAACGCGCGCCATTCGGCGCGATTTTATGCGCTGCGCACATCTGGCACGGAAACGGACTTTTCCACAAGCTGAGCTGTATTTACAGTCTTTTTTGAGAATATAATCCGATGTGCAAACATTTGCGCTTGCGTCGGGAAAAGTAAGACACGGTATGTTTGTGTGTGTGCCTTTTTATTTATAAGGAACAGTATAATACTTTGGGATGAAAATTTCAATACGGCTACATTCAAGCAAGTGATTTTTTGGCAGATTGCAAAATTTTGACTTGTCGAATTCGTCACAATGACAAGCGCTTTCGGCAACTATTATACACACCGCCAAGCACTTGTTAGAGTTTTGCTGATGTTTTTGCGCAACTGTTGCGCAAAAATCGCCACAAAAAAGCGTAAACACAACACAAATTCAACGGGAATGTCCGTGAATTTGGTCGTGTGTGTGCTTGCGGTTTTATCCTTATCCGGAGCCGAAAAAGGCAGAGGTCAGCTTTGTTGGCTTGTCCAAAAGCGGACGGCTTCATCCAGCCAGCCCTCACAGGCAAGACCCTTGCCCAGCCCCACGCCGTGGTAGACTGTCAGCTTATGCGGTGTTGCCTTATATCTTCCCTGAGTATGCAGACTGTCAAAAAACTCTTGTAGGGGCGAGCATTGCTCGCCCGTGCCCGTTTGCCTGCGAAAAAACTTACCCAGAAAAGGCGTTGCTGCGCCAAGTTGGCGGGCGACCAATGGTCGCCCCTAGATATTCAATAGGCCACGAATGTGATTTTTTGACACGCCGGAGTATGAGCAGGAGCTGACAAGCAAGTTACGGTGGCCGCATAAAAAGGCACACGGCAAACACACCCGGGCAAGGACTGCGCTTGCCGGGAACAGCATGTGAGCGGTGTCCCTTGCGCTATAGGACACCCGGCAAAGGGGCGCACCTCGCCCCTGGTCGGAGCCTTTGGGGGCGGAAGGCTTTACCCGCTGATGGCATCCTCGACCACGTCCAGCAGGTGGCAGGGGTCGAGCTGGGCGGCGGTGCAGCGGCGTGCGAGGGCCTCGACGAAGGCGCGGTCCAACGATACGTCGGAGATAAACTGTACGACCTGCTGGCAGCCACGGAGGTTCCGCGCGGCCAGAATGCCGTAGGTAGTGTAGGGCCCGAGCTCGGGCGCGGAGAGCTTTTGACAGACAACGCGATAGGTATACACGATTTTCACCCACTCCTGCTATGTTACATAACAAAATATATTGACAAAAAATGGTAACTGGGGTAAAATTATGGTAGTGTTAGTGTACTTATAGATGCCGCCCTTCACAATATAGCATATCCCGGTGTGCAAAGTACACAACCAGTGCCGGGAATTTTGGCGGCGCATTTTGCACCGCCGCTTTGCTGTTTTTCCGGCGGTGAATCGCGTTTTGAGGGGAGAGAAGATGTTATGTCCGCATATCGATGCCGTGTGGCAGAAGCAATGACCGCTGCGAGGGAGGCAGCGGGTGTTTCACAGCGGGAACTGGCAGACCGCCTGGGCCGGGATAAGCGCACGATCCAGAAATGGGAAAAGGGCGAGATGAAGATCGCGCTTGAGGATTTTCTGGCCGTCTTTGATGCACTAAAAGTGCAGGTGGAGCCGTACTCCAAATGGATTCGGCACCCAGAGCTTTTCCTCAATGGACTGTCGGACATCCTGCAATACTCCACCGATAAAAAGCGCAAGGCACTGGGGGATTTCTACCGCTGCCAGGCGTCGCCCATGGAGGTCGAGCAGGAATATTACTTTCTGTTTGCTGACCACGGCAGCGACTACCACGGTATGTACCAGCAGTGGATGGCCAACCTGCTGACACCGCTGCGGGATCGCCGCCGCATCTGTGCCCAGATTATTGAGAATTATAACGAGGCTCTTGCCACCGGGACCATCACCGACCCGGACGCGCCCCAGCCCAACATGGAGGTCCTGCAGGCCTGCTATGAGGCCATTGGCCAGAGCATCCAGAGCGGCGCCAACGGCTACACGATGCTGAGCCTTGATTTGAACCGCTGACAAAAGCATAAACCCGCCGCCCCCTGCGTACACTCTGCGCAGGGGGCTTTGTTATGGCTGCACTTCTACAAAGGATTCGGGCGCGGGCGGCATCGCTGCCGACATTCGACATACCGTTTCTGCTGATCTTGCTGCTGTTGTTGAGCTACGGGCTCATCATGCTGTTCTCCGCGGGGTACGCGGTGGCGCTCTACCGCCGCGGCGACGCCTACACCTACATCCGCCCGCAGCTGCTGTTTGCGGCGCTGGGCGTGCTGGCTATGTACGCGGCCAGCCTGGTGGACTACCACGTCTGGCACAGGCTGGCCTGGCCGATGCTGGGGATCTCGCTGCTTTTGCTTGCCATCGTGCTTTTCATGCCGGAGTACAACGGCTGCAAGCGGTGGATCGTGCTGCCGGGGCTGGGCACGCTGCAGCCCAGTGAAATCGCAAAATTCTCGATTGTGCTGGTGTTCTCGCATATCATCTCACTGAATCACGACAGGATGAAGTCGTTTTCCACAGGCGTTGTGCCGTTCGCGTTGATTCTGGGGGTCGTCACGGTGCTCATGCTGCTGGAGCCGCACCTGTCCGGCACGCTGCTGATCCTGTCCATCGGCGCGGTGCTGATGTTTGTGGGCGGCACGGGGCTGCACTGGTTCGGGCTGGCCGGGGGGCTGGGCGCGGCGGCCATTGCGGCGGCGGTCATTGCGCTGCCGGAGCTGGTGCCCTACGCCACGGACCGGCTTGCGTCGTGGCGCGACCCCTTTGCCGACCCGCTGGGCGAAGGTCACCAGACGATCCAGAGCCTCTACGCCATCGCGTCGGGCGGACTGGCCGGGCTGGGGCTGGGCAACAGCCGACAGAAATATCTGTACGTGCCGGAGCCGCAGAACGACTTTATTTTTTCGATTTTGTGTGAGGAGCTTGGTTTTATCGGGGCGGCGCTGGTCGTGGTGCTGTTTTTGCTGCTGCTCTTGCGCGGCATGTCGATTGCGGTGCGCGCACGGGATAAGTTCGGCGCACTGCTCGTCGTCGGGTTCGTCGTGCAGGTCACGCTGCAGGCGATTCTGAACATGGCCGTTGTGACGAACACGATCCCGAACACCGGCATCAGCCTGCCGTTTTTCTCGTCGGGCGGCACCAGCTTATTGATGCTGCTGGGGGAGATGGGCATCGTGCTGTCGGTGTCCAGGCAGACGGATATGGTGTAGGGAAGATTCCCTTGGCCACCTCTGCGAGGGAGGCAAGGACGTCCTAAGGCAATACCGCACAATTCCCGCCTAACGGCTTAAGCACCGCTCCGGCGGCTGCGGCACGGCATCTGCGTTGCCAAAATGCTCGATAAGACATCCAGTATTATCTGCGCTTTTGGCTTAGCATCTGCCGCACCTCGCTCGCCGTATCGGCACTTAGAATTATGCGGTATTGCCCCAACATTTGTTCAACCTTTTTTCACACTCCCACCGTTGCAACGGCGGGAGTTTTGTTTTATAATTAGACTGTATTTTTGTGTGAAAGGGGTGCCGCATGGCAAAACCAAAAAACCAAAAACCACCCTTTGCCCTGCGGGCGCTGGCGGCATTCGCCGTGACGCTGGCGGCACTTTTCGTGCTGCTGCTGGCGGCCTACGCCCTGCCCGGGGAGCCGGTGCGGGACCATGTCTACGACTCAGCGGTGAAAATCGCCGGTGAGGGGCTGTACCCGGAATATCTGAACTTCAAGCTGTTCCAGATGGACAACTACACCGACACGATCATGCTGACCGAGGCCGCGTCTGCCGACGAGGCCCCGCCGCTGACCGCCATGATGACGAATACGGTCTACAACGTCGATAACTTTGAGACGCTGGCCGACGACCTGCAATGGTACATAGAAAGGGACTGGGCCGCGGGCGCACAGCGCACCGACGCGCCCGCGCTTGTGCCGTTCTCCTACGCGCGGTACTGGCACGGCTACCTGATCTGGCTGCGCCCGCTGCTGCTGGTCACCGACATCACCGGCGTGCGCGTGGTGCAGTATCTGGTGCTGGCGGCGCTGTTTGCCGCGGTGGCGGTGCTGCTGCGCCGCCGCTGCGGGCTGCAGGCCGCGGTGTGGTTCGCGGTCAGTCAGCTGCTGGTCACGGCGTTCTGGGCACCGCATCAGGTACAGTTTTTCACCTGCTTTGCCGTTGCCTACGCGGGCTGCGTCTGGGTGCTGGCCAAGCCCCGCCGCAGCGATGATGTCTGCCTGGCACTGCTGGTTCTTGGCGTTGTGACGTCGTTCTGCGACTTGCTCGTCACGCCGGTCCTGACCCTTGGCCTGCCGCTTGTCTGCTGGCTGCTTGAGCCGCAGCAGCGCCTGCGGGCCGGCACAAGGCAGTGCGGTATCGTTGTGGGCGGCAGCCTGACGTGGGGCGTCGGCTACCTGCTCTGCTGGGCATCCAAATGGGTGCTGGCCGGGCTTGTCACCGGGCAGAACGTTATCGCCGACGCGCTGCATCAGGTGGGCGTGCGCACTGCCGCCGACAGCTGGCACGGCATGGAATTGACCTGGTGTAATATTTTACATTTTGTATACACGACGCTGGCGGGCAAACACCTGTTCTGGCCGCTGGTTCTGGCTGTCGTTCTGCTTCTGGCGCTGTTTGCAGCCAGCATCCGGGACAGGCAGCAGCTCGCACGCGCACTGCCGCTGGGGCTCTGCGCGCTGATGACCCCGGCGTGGTTCATCGTGCTGCGCACCCACAGCATCCAGCACGGCTGGTTCACCTGGCGCGCACTGGGACTGACCGTCTTTGCAGGGCTGGCGTTTTTGTATTATTGCTGTGATGTGCGGAAAATCGCCAAACGCTTAAAACGCACGTAATATATCAGCCTGTCGAAAAAGGTGCGCTCACCCCTTGGCCCCCTCGCAGAGGGAGGTTTTTCGACACGCTGAATATATGTAGGGGCGGCCATTGCCCCCTACACAACAGGATTATAGGCAAGGCAACAACAGGGGAAAGTAAAAATATGAACGAACTGAAAACGAAAACCGAAAAGACAACCGATGGAGCGCTAAAAAGGAACCCGTGGCGGCGCCTGCCCAAGGGTGGCAAAATCGCGGTCATTGTTGTCGGTATTCTGGCCGTGCTGGCTGTGCTGGCGGCCCTTTACGTCAACGGCAAGCTCGACCTGCTGCGCTATGATGACGGCAGCGTCAGCGAGATGGGTGAGATCGGCGCGGACGAGGACCAGGACCTGGACGGAACCGGCCTGACCCACACCGAAAGCGAGATGACAATGCCCGAGGGCAGCCCGTTCTCTGACGACAACGTGCTGAACATCCTGCTCATCGGCACCGACGAGCGCACCGAGGCCGTCAACGACGCCGATGCCTTCACCCACCTGAACCAGCTCGACGGCACGGAGGACACCACCGAGTTCAGCGACGACGCGCGCTCCGACAGCATGATCCTGGTCTCGCTCGACATCAAGGATCACGTCATCCGGCTGGTCTCCATCGAGCGCGGTACCGGCGTGCCGATTCTGCTGGACGGCTATGAGGGCCAGTACGACTGGATCACCCACACTTTCCGCTACGGCGGCGCAAAGCTGACAATGAAAACCATCGAGGACTGCTTCAACGTGCAGGTAGACCACTACGTCCGCGTCAACTTCAACTCCTTCGTCCAGATCGTGGATGCCGTCGGCGGCGTAGATCTTGATATTACCGAGATGGAGGCCAAGGCCCTGAACTGGGAGGTCCCCTCCAACTCGATGCTGATCGTCAACCACGTTGACCCGGGCCCCAACCACTTTGACGGCTACACGGCGCTGCAATACGCCCGTCTGCGCAAGATCGACAACGACTGGAAGCGCGTCGAACGCCAGCGCACCGTCATTAAGGCCGTGCTGGATCAGGTGCAGAACGCCAGCGTCATGGAGCTGGACAACCTGCTCAACACCATTCTGCCGCTGATCCAGACGAACTTTACCAAGTCCGAGATCGCCGCGTTGCTCGTGCAGCTGCCGGGCTTTTTGGGCTGCGATGTGCAGCAGATGTCCATGCCGCTGCAGGGCACCTACGGCATCCGCACGGGCATGGATGACCGCCTGATGTACGACCCCGACTGGGTCGTGAATATTAAGGCATTGCAGGACTTTTTGTACGATGATAAGACCGCCGAGGAGGTCATTGCCGCCACGCCGGAGACCGCCGCCGCCGAGGCCGCGGGCGAGCTGGTCATTGCGACCCGCGAGAGCGCCGACGTGACCAACCCCGTGGAGGAGTACAATAATAAGTATCTGCACCGCATTGATATGACTTATGCGCTCGATGCGTCGGACTTCGGCAGCGACGAGTACCGCGTCTTTGTGGCCGACACCGACAACCTGCGCGGCAATGAGCTGCGCGGTGCGCTGATCGACAAGCTGTACAGCGCGGGCGTGCGGGTCGTGGCCGTGCCGGACGGCGCCGCCGCGGGCGTGCTGCTGGACAACTATCTGCAGACCGGCAATACCGGGAGCCTGGACAGCTACCTGTCCGTGCTGCCCGCCGACCGGCGCGACAGCGCCCGCACCCTGTGGGAGCACGTCCGCACGCGCTACCCCGGTGTTTTCCACGCCGCGGGTCTGGGGGCAGATGCCCGCAGTGCGACAGTGGGCAAAGCGCTGACCGTGCTGGCCAATGCGAGCTACAACACGCCCGAGACAGAGATCGCCGAGGCTGTGCAGGTCATGCGCAGCGGCACGACCAGCAATGCCGTCTACTGGTTCAAGACGGCGATGGCCAAATATCCGCGCCAGATGGAGCGGTTCTTCGGCAGCAGTTACGCCGCCGTGTCCCGCCTGTACTACGCCATGCAGGGCACGCTGAACGTCGCGGACGACAGTGAGCTGCCGACCTACGACGCGAAGCAGCTGCTGAAAACCTATAAGAAGGACGGCATCCTGATCTTTACCGACGAGGCCAGCGCCCTGATGACCGAGGGCAGCATGGCGTCCGAGCTGCAGGCGCAGCTGGATAAGCAGAAATACGGCGAGGACGAGGACCCGCAGCGCGTCTGCGCCATTGGCGCAGTCTACGGCACCTGGAGCAACGCCGGCAGCTTCACGCCCGACGATACCGAGACCGCCTGGGACGCCGACAGCCTGACCGAGTACCTGGGCAGCGATGCCCTGCGCGGAAAAGATATGCTGCTGGCGCTGGACGGCGAGGACAGCCCCTACCTGACGGAGAACTGCCTGCTGAAGGACACCGACACCCCCGTGGCCGAACAGGTGCAAAAACTGTTTGTGCTGGATAAAAACAACATGGCGTCGCCGGAATCCGCAGAATCTGAATAAATTTTGAAATTGGGTGTTGACAATCACGCCCGTGTGTGGTATAAATGCTTTAAACCAATGAAGCGAAAGTAAAGCACACAGCGCAGTTACAGAGAGTCCCCGATGCTGGGAAGGGGATACAGAGCGGGTCTGCATAATGGTTCGCGGAGGGCACGGGGAAACGGGCATGGCCCGCAGTATCCGTTGACGGGCAGCTCCCGTTACAGAGCAGGGGAATGTTGGTTCCCTACAGAGTGGCCGTGATTGTATAGTAAGCACGGCAAGCAAGGTGGCACCACAGATTTGTTTTATCTGCCCTTGCACAGGAGAAGTTCTGTGCAAGGGCAGTTTTGTTTTTGACAATGGGGGAGAGGGAACATGAACCTGATGAAAGAGCGATGGCAAGCCTGAATTTGTAAATCTGGATGGCCCGGGAACGCACCGGGCACTATAGGGGCAATGACCGCCCCTACAAACCTGACATTCACTACAATTTACAAATTAAGGAGAATTTACCATGAAAAAGTTTGTTGCTGTTCTGTCCGCCGCCGCCATGATGACCAGCCTGGCCGCCTGCGGCTACACTGCCGATACCGCCAACACTGCCGCATCTTCCGCCGAGACAACCGCGTCCGCTGCCGAGAGCACCGCGGACACCGCCGCCGCTGACAGCTACAAGGTCGCCATTGTCCAGCAGCTCGACCACGCCAGCCTCGACGAGATCCGCGTGGCTATTGAGAAAGAGCTGGGCGCCAAGGCCGCCGAGAAGGGCATCACGATCGAGTACAAGGACTTCAACGGCCAGAACGACGCCACAACGCTGAACCAGATCGGCACACAGGTCGTCGCCGACGGCTATGACGCCATCATTCCCATCGCGACGCTGGCCGCCCAGTGCATGACCACCGCCGCCGAGTCCACCAAGACCCCGGTCATCTACGCGGCCATCTCCGACCCCGCCGCCGCAGACCTGACCGACATTGACTATGTCACCGGCACGTCCGACGCGCTGAACACCCAGTCCATCATGGATATGATGTTCGCCGTTCAGCCCGACATCCAGACTGTCGGCCTGCTCTACTCCAACTCCGAGGCCAACTCCACGACCCCGATTGCCGAGGCCAAGGCGTATCTGGATGCCAAGGGCATTGCCTACGTCGAAAAGACCGGCAACACCAACGACGAGATCATGACCGCCGCATCCAGCATGGTCGGCCAGGTCGATGCCGTCTTTACCCCGACGGACAACGTGGTCATGGCCGCTGCCGCCGCTGTCTCCGAGACGCTGACCAAGGGCGGCATCCCGTTCTACACCGGCGCGGACAGCTTCGTCACGGCAGGTGCGTTTGCAACCTGCGGCGTCAACTACACCGAGCTGGGCACCTACACCGCCGACATGGCGCTCGACATCCTCGAGACCGGCGTTGTCCCCGCGTACCACGTCATGGACGGCGGCATCATCACCGTCAACACCGAGACCGCCGCCACCTTGGGCATCGACTACAGCGCCTTCAACGATCTGGCCGGTCAGGTCGTCGAGGTCACCACGGCGGAATAAAAAAATCCCGGCCCCCTCTGGGAGGGGGCTCCGCCCGCAGGCGGTGGGGGAGAGAGCCTGGCCATCACCCGAAATATTTCGGGCAGTGGCAAGGTTCTCTCCCCCTGTCCTGCGGACATCCCCCTCGCAGAGGGGGACAAGTTTAATCAGAGAGGAAGTCACCCTATGTTTACCGTTGCCACCGTGCTGAATGCACTGGAGCTGGGCTTTATCTACGCGCTGGTCGCTATGGCGCTGTTTTTGAGCTTCCGCGTGCTGAACATCGCCGATATGACCACCGACGGTGCGTTCACGCTGGGCTGCGCCGTGTCGGCCACCGCCGCCGTGGCGGGCCACCCGTTCCTGGGGCTGCCGCTGGCCATGCTGGCCGGTGCGGCGGCGGGCTTTATCACCGCGTTTTTGCAGACAAAGCTCGCTGTGCCGTCGATTTTGGCGGGCATCATCACCAACACGGGGCTGTACACGGTCAACCTTGCGGTCATGGGCTTCTCCTCCAACGTGCCCATGCTGAAAACCAAAACGGTCTTTACCGCGGCACAGGGGATTTTGGGCGAGAGCGCACCCTATAAGCTCATCGTGGCAGCGCTTGTCACCGTTGTGGTCTGCGCACTGCTCATCGCGTTCCTCGGCACCCGGTTGGGCCTGTCCATCCGCGCTACCGGCGATAACCCGGACATGGTCCGTGCGTCGTCCATCAACACCGCCTTCACCATCACGGTGGGCCTCTGCATCGCCAACGCCATGACCGCGCTGTCCGGCGCGGTGCTGGCCCAGTACCAGCGCTCGGCGGACATCAACCTCGGCACCGGCATGGTCGTCATCGGCCTGGCCTCGCTCATCATCGGCGAGACGCTCTTTGGCCGCGGCGGCATGTGGGTCAAGGCTGTGGCTGCCGTCGCGGGCAGCGTCATCTACCGCTTCATTATTGCGCTGGCCCTGCGTGCCAACGTCCCGTCGGAGTGCCTGAAGCTGATCTCCGCCGTCATCGTCGCGCTGGCCATTGCAGCCCCGGCCCTCAAGGCTAAGGCTGATTTCCGCCGCCGCCGCGCCAACGCCCAGAAGGGAGGTGCCCGCCATGCTTGATCTGAAAAACATCAGCAAAACGTTCAATCCGGGCACTGTCAATGAGAAGGTCGCCCTCGAAAACGTGAACCTGCATCTGGACGACGGCGACTTTGCTACGATTGTCGGCTCCAACGGCGCGGGCAAGTCCACGCTGTTCAACGCCATTGCGGGCGAGTTCATCGCCGACACCGGCACGATCACGCTGGACGGCAGGGACATCACCTTCCTGCCGGACTTCAAGCGCTCCAAGGCGATTGGCCGCATGTTCCAGGACCCGCTGCGCGGCACGGCCCCGCACATGACGATTGAGGAAAATCTGGCGCTGGCCTTCCTGCGCGCGTCGGGGCACACCTCGGCGTTCTCCCGCATCAACAAAAAGGACCGGGAGCTGTTTGCCGAAAAGCTCTCCGCGCTGGGTCTGGGGCTTGAGGAGCGCATGAAGCAGCCCGTGGGTCTGCTGTCCGGCGGCCAGCGCCAGGCGCTGACCCTGCTGATGGCGACCCTCGTCACGCCGAAGCTGCTGCTGCTTGACGAGCACACGGCGGCACTGGACCCCGGCACGGCGGACAAGGTGCTGGAGCTGACAAAAAAAATCGTGGCCGAAAACCACCTGACCTGCCTGATGATCACCCACAACATGCACGACGCGCTGACCCTGGGCAACCGCACGCTGATGATGGACCACGGTCATATTGTGCTGGACATCAGCGGCGGGGAGCGCGCCCACACCACCGTGGACGGCCTGCTGGATCGCTTCGCAGAGAACGTCGGCCACGCGCTGGACAATGACCGGATCTTGCTGAGCAAAGAGAAGTAAAAAAGAACCGCCCCGCACGAAAAAACGTGCAGGGCGGTTTTTTTACGGTTACGCGGTAGGGGCCGGGTATGCCCGGCCCGGCAGGATAAGGCGGGCGAGCGTCTGTGGGAAGGCCGCGGGCCGCACATGTGCGGCCCCTACGACGCTGCTTGCCGGTCCGTAGGGGCGGATGGGTCTAAGTAAGCCCCTCCCTACAAGGCGAGTGAAAAAGGGGTGCTGTAGGGGCGAACATCGTTCGCCCGTTTTCACATCTCCGCCAAATCAAACCGGTAGATCGTCGTCGAGCTGTACGGCTTGTCCGGCAGCAGCGTCGTGTCGGGGAAGTTCGGGTGGTTCGGCGCGTCGGGAAAGTCCTCCGTCTCAAAGCAGACGGCATCCCGGGCAGCGTAGTGTACGCCGTCCTTGCCCGCCGTGACCGGGGCCAGGAAGTTGGCCGTGTACAGGTGGACGCCCGGCAGGGTCGTCAGCACCTCCATGCGGATGCCGGTTTCGGGGCCGACAGCCCAGGCAGCGTGGCGCAGACCGCTGTCACGGATGACATAGCACTGATCGTAGCCGCTGCAATCGGTCAGCGGGGTGAAATCCGCGCCGATGTCCAGCCCCAGCGTCTTTTCTTCGGTGAAGTCCATCGGGGTGCCCTTGACCGGCAGCTTGCGCCCGGTGGGGATGCTGGCGGCGTCGGCCTCGAGGTAAAAATCGGCGTCCACCGTCACGCGATGGCCCAGCGCACTGCCGCTGGCGTGGCCGTTCAGGTTAAAATAGCTGTGGTTCGTCATATTGCAGACAGTGGGCGCGTCGGTGGTCGCCCCGTAGCGGATGACCAGCCCGCTCTTGGCCAGGCTGTACTGGATGGTCAGATCAAAATTGCCGGGGAAACCGTCTGTCCCGGCGGGGCTCGTGGCCGTCATCGTCACGCTGTCGGTCTCGCCGGGGGTCAGCGCCACGTCAAACATCGTGTGATTGAACCCGTGCAGGCCGCTGTGCAGACAGTTTCCGTTCTGGTTCGGCGTGATATGGACGATCTCCTCATACAGCGGGAACTGCGCGCCCGCAATGCGGTTGGCAAAACGGCCCACGGCGGCGCCCATGCTGTCGGTGTTCAGCTCATAGTCGGCGGCGGTGTCATAGCCCAGCACGACGTCCACGGGATTGCCCTTGCGGTCTTTTACGATGATGCGATGGATAATGGCGGCGTAGCTCAGCAGCTGCACCTCGATAAAATCGTTTTTCAGCGTCGCCAGCTTAACGGTCTGGCCGCTGGTGGACTTGCCGAAATCCTGAATCGAAACGGACATGATGGGACCCTCCTTATTTCTTTGTGTCGGCGGTGACGCTCTGTGCGGCCAGGTCCTCGCGCACGCTCTCGGCCACGCTGCCGGTGCCGTAGTTCAGCATACGGTTCACGCGGCTGACCGTGGCGCTGGATGCGCCGGTCTCGCGGCGGATCTCGCTGTAGACCTTGCCCTGCAAAAGGCACCCGGCCACAGCGTAGCGCTGCTCCATCGTGCGCAGCTCGGTCACGGCGCACAGGTCGTCAAAAAAGCGGATGCACTCATCCAGGCTGTTCAGTCGCAGGATCGCCTCATACAGGGCGGTGTTACGTTCATTCTGCTGCATAGCGTAAAGGCGCACAGCGGTGCGCCGACCTCTTTCTTTGTAAAATTTGCATTTGTATGGTCTTGGCATCTTTTAATATTCTAGCAAATTTGCCTAAACAAGTCAATACACTAAAGTGCGAAAGTGTGTTAAAACTACTTGCATTTAACACCAAAATGTTGTATCATAGAAGCATCAAATGTTAGGGCAATACCGCATAATTCTAAGTGCCGATACGGCGAGTGAGGTGCCGCAGCCGCCGGAGCGGTGCTTAAGCCGTAAGGCGGGAATTATGCGGTGTTGCCTTGGGGAGACTGCCATGCCGACAACATTACTGATTGTGTATCGCGTGCTGGGCACCGTGCTTTTTGCACTGGCCGCAGCTGCCATTGTGGAAAAATACCGCACGGTCCGCGGGGCCGTGCTGCTGCCCGCCCGCGTGCTGGAATGCCGCCGTGCGTCATCCACCAGCAACAGCCGGGGCGCGGGCGGCTACCGCTATCTGGTGGAGCTGTACGCCAACGGTCGGCGGCTGGAGCTGGAGACGAACGACGCCTTCTGGTTCAGGCACGACAAGGACAAGGGGAAGGTGCTGCAGGTCTGGTACAACCCCAACGCCCGCTGTGTGGAGCGCAAAAGCTGGGAGACGGAATTTTTTGCGGCGGTGCTGGCTGTGATCGGCGCGGCGCTGCTGCTGATCCGGTGAGGTGCCTATGAGCTGGATTTTGTATGTGCTGCTGGTGCTGGCCGTGGCGGGGGACATCCTGCTGGCCGTGGTGCTGGCAAAGGTGATGCACAAAAATGACGAACCGCAGCAGAAAATTGATACGGCGGATGACTTTGTCCGCGCGGTGACGCCGGTTTTGCAGAGCGAGACCGACCTGCTGGCCGAGCAGCTGCGCGCCATGCAGGGCGAGAGCGCCCGCACAACGACGGCGACGCTGCGGGATTTTTCTGCCGTTCTGGCCGAAAACCAGCGCCAGAACGCCGCCGCCAGCACGGCGCGGCTGGAATCCATTGACCGAGCCGGGGCCGCCCGCCAGAAGGCCGCGAACGATGCCCTGCTGGCCCAACTGACGATGATGGAAACGCGGCTGAAAAATCTTGAGGACTCCAATGCGACCCGGATGGACAGTGTGCGCGGTGCGCTGGTGCAGGGTCTGAACACGATCCGCGCCGACAACAACAAAAAGCTGGATGAAATCCGCGGCACAGTCGAGGAAAAATTGCAGGACACGCTGCAGCAGCGCATCAACGACTCGTTCAAAACGGTCAGTGCCCAGCTTGAGCAGGTCTACAAGGGTCTGGGCGAGATGCAGAATCTGGCCGCCGACGTGGGCAGCTTAAAGCAGGTGCTGTCCGGCGTCAAGACCCGCGGCATCCTGGGCGAGGTGCAGCTCGGCGCGATTCTGGAGCAGATCCTGGCCCCCGGCCAGTACGCCTGCAACGTCGCCACCGTGCCCGGCAGCACGAACCGCGTGGAGTACGCCATCAAGATGCCGGGGCAGAACGGCACGGTCTGGCTGCCCATCGACGCGAAATTCCCGGGCGATACCTACGCGCATTTGCAGGCGGCGCAGGAGTGCGGCGATGCTGCCGCTGTGGCCGCCATGCGCAAGGCGCTGAACAACGTCCTGCGCGCCGAGGCCAGGGACATCCACGACAAGTACATTGAGGTGCCCTACACGACGAGCTTCGGCATCCTGTTCCTGCCGTTTGAGGGGCTGTACGCCGAGGTGGTTTCCAGCGGTGTAACGGAGCTTTTGCAGCGGGATTACCAGATCACGGTGGCCGGGCCGTCCACAATGGCGGCGCTGCTCAACGCCCTGCAGATGGGCTTCCGCACGCTGGCCATCCAGAAGCGCAGCGGTGAGGTCTGGACGATCTTGGGTGCGGTCAAGACCGAGTTTGAAAAGTTCGGCGCGGGTCTGCAGCAGATGCAGCGTCATCTGAACCAGACCGGTTCCGATCTGGAGGAGTTGATTGGCCCCCGCAGCCGCGCCATCACCCGCAAGCTCGAATCCGTCCAGCAGCTTGACCCGGATACGGCCACAGAGCTATTGGGCATTGAGGAGTAGGGGAGGAGCCTCCCTGCCGGGCCGTGTGTGGGTATTGCATTGCTAAAAAGCTTATAGAGCAGTGGGGGGGGGGGGGGGGGGGGGGGGGAGAAGAAGAAAGACACGCCCCCCACCCAAAAAAATATATAAATAAAATAAAAAAAAAAAAAAAAAA
>ENA-OWON01000037-OWON01000037.1-gut-metagenome-genome-assembly--contig:-NODE-37-length-102698-cov-7.460179_pt1 | contig 102698 bp, 92 predicted proteins | sample MGYA00248257_ERZ651798 | MGnify/ENA primary metagenome ERZ651798 (study PRJEB26908, sample SAMEA4031708) | gut metagenome | biome: gut; feature: normal infant; material: stool | place: China | collected... | reverse complement strand
CGAGCATTTTGGCAACGCAGATGCCGTGCCGTAGCCGCCGGAGCGGTGCTTAAGCCGTTAGGCGGGAATTGTGCGGTATTGCCCTAAGGAGGGTACACGGATGTTTCATATTTTGATTGCCGAGGATGACCCCAGCACAGCGCGTCTGCTTTGCGCCATCGTAAAGCGAGCGGGCTATGAGCCGCTGATTGCTGCCGACGGTGTGCAGGCACTGGAAATGCTCGACCACAACCATATAGATCTGCTGCTCTGCGATGTGATGATGCCCCGGATGGATGGCTTTACCCTGACCAGGACCATCCGGGAAAGCGGTAGTATGCTGCCTATTTTAATGCTGACGGCCAAGGATATGCCGCAGGACAAGCACACGGGTTTTATCGTTGGCACTGATGATTATATGACAAAACCGCCGGACCGGCAGGAGCTTGTGCTGCGCATCAAGGCTCTGCTGCGCCGCGCCCGCATCGTGGATGAACACAGGATCACGATAGGGGATGTCGAGCTGGACTACGACACCCACACCGTGCGGCGCGGCCACGATGCGCAGGTGCTGCCGCCCAAGGAGTTCAACCTTCTATACAAGCTGCTGGCTTACCCGGAAAGGACCTTTACCCGGCTGGAGCTGCTGGATGAGATCTGGGGCATGGACAGCGAAAGTGACGACAAAACGGTAAATGTTCATATCAATCGGCTGCGCACCCGCTTTTACGATTGGCCGGAGTTTGAGATACAGACCATTCGCGGCATCGGCTACCGTGCTATAAAGAAGGTGTGATATGGCACAATTTGTAAACAAGCTGCGCGACTGCATACGCACCGTAAATTTGACGATGCTGCTGGTGCTGAACCTGTTTTGCATCGTTACGCTGAATCTGACCGTTGCGACGGTGCTGGTGGTATTGAAGGCTGACCACGGCTTTTTTATCCAAGACGGCAGCATCAGCATCGGCGGTGCGCTGGTTATTTTGTATGCCAGCTGTATTTTGATGGCCGTCAGCCTTGTGGTTGCGATTCGCCTTGTGTTAATAAAGCCTATCAAAAACATCATACAGGCGATGAACCGGCTGGCGGCGGGGGACTTCACCGTGCGCCTGCAGCCTGCTGCCCACGGGTATGAGCCCACCGAGATCCGGGAGTTCAAAGCAGCCTTCAACAAAGCGGCGGAGGAGCTTTCCGGCACGGAGCTGCTGCGCAAGGATTTTGTAAATAACTTTTCCCATGAGTTCAAGACGCCCATCGTCAGCATCAGCGGCTTTGCCGACCTGCTGCTGGACGAGGATGTCACCCCAGAGGAGCAGCGCGAGTACCTGCAAATCATCCGCGATGAGAGCAGGCGGCTGGCACAGCTTTCCGGCAGTGTGCTGCTCTTGAATCGTATCGAGGCACAGACCATTCTGGCCGACTGTACAGACTTTTCGCTGGATGAGCAGCTGCGCCAGTGCATCCTTGTGACCCGGCAAAAGTGGCGCGATAAGCCGCTGCAGTTTGAGGCCGAGCTGGCCCCCTGCACCTACCACGGCAGCGAAGCGCTGGTAAAGGAGATCTGGCTGAATCTGCTGGATAATGCCGCCAAGTTCAGCCCGGAGAACGGAACCATAAGCGTAACACTGCACTGCGAGCAGGGCAGACCGGTTGTGGCTGTCACTGACCGGGGCTGCGGTATGGACGCCGAGACCTGCTGCCATATCTTTGAGCAGTTCTATCAGGGGGACACCAGCCACAGGACGCAAGGCAACGGCTTGGGCCTTGCCATGGCACAAAAAATAGCCGCCCTGCACGGCGGTGCTGTCACTGTGGACAGCCGCCCCGGCAGCGGCAGCTGCTTTACGGTTGTTTTGAAATGAATATTGCCTAATGCCTGTTCAGATCAGCCCGCAGGACCACAGCACAATCCCGCCAAAAAAGCGCCGTCCCTTGCCAAAAGGGACAGCGCACGGTCTGGGCTGTACAGCAGCCCAACATATTTATTATACCATTTTTTGCCCGGAGCGGCAAGCTTGAAACTGCACAAATCTTTCGCTGCATCGTTGGCATATCTGCGAATAGACGAATTCCAAGGGGCTGTGGTATAGTATAGTCACAGAAAGAAAACAGCCGGAGATAAGGAGCAGACAACTCCAAGAGAAGCTGATCTTCCAAGGAGAAATGTCATAAGAAATCTCCAAAGGAAGCAAGACACCGGCGGTATTTCGTAAGGAAGGAGGCTCAAGTCCAATGGCAAACTTTAAAGATCCTATTCATCACCGGCGGGCCTGGGCCTGCTGAATGAAAAAGCGCCGCATCCGAAGCCGCAGGTCATAACCTGAACAAAGCATATTGAACAAGATGTCAGGCAGCTTACTTTTAAACAGCAGACTCAGGGGCCGTCATCAAAGACCCCCATGCAACATATAGATCAGGATGAAAGAAGGCTGGTTATCATGACTGGTTCCACGCCACCCAACAGAGGGTATCTGAAATCTACCTGATCCATAAGGAGAAACTCCAATGTACTAAGTGTCAGAGGTTGATCCTCAATCTCAAAGCCTGAAATTCTGCAAAGGGAATGATTTCCCATGAAAATAGGAACCAACTCCGAAAAATAACGAATAAAGGTTATGAGGCTATGACTCCAATCATTTAGGTACTGCCGGGGCGAACGAAAAGTTCGCCCCGGTTTTGTTCGTGTCACGGTCTCCGGCTCATGTAGGGCAAGCTCAAGCGCCTCAAGGCAAACGGACTTGCATTTCCTACCGGATTTTGTTACTATTATTATATTTTCGATTATTAACAGGATTAAAGGAGATAAAACTGCATGAGCGTAAAAACAGTTTCATCGCAGGCTGATGCTGCCAACCCGCTTGGATATGAAAAAGAAGGCAAGCTGCTTGTCGGCTTTGCCATTCCCTGCATTATCTCGATGCTGGTGACGTCGCTGTACAACATTGTTGACCAGATCTTTATCGGGCAGGGTGTGGGTCTGCTGGGCAATGCTGCCACCAACATTGCGTTTCCTCTCTCGATTGCCTGCACAGCCATTGCGCTGCTGCTCGGTATCGGCAGTGCGACGAATTTCAGTCTCCAGCTGGGTGCAGGCAATGAAAAGCGTTCTGCTGAATATGCAGGCAACGGCCTGTGTCTGATGGCGCTGTTCGGCACTGTGCTGATGGCGGTCACGCTGCTTTTTCTGACGCCGATGCTGAAATTCTTCGGCGCTACGCCGGATGTTTTGCCCTACGCAGAGGCCTACACTCGCATCACAGCGCTGGGGTTTCCGTTCCTCATTATGAATACCGGCATGAGCAAGTTGATTCTGGCAGACGGCAGCCCGCGCTATTCCATGATGTCGATGCTCATCGGCGCACTTATCAATACGGCCCTTGATCCGCTGTTCATCTTCGGGCTGGATATGGGTATGACCGGCGCTGCACTTGCCACGATTCTCGGGCAGATCGCCTCGTTCTGCATCAGCATGCGGTATCTCTTCCATTTTAAATCTGTACCCTTCTCATGGGGCTGCTTTACGATTGACGGTGACAGAACACGCAAGATCTTCAGCTACGGTGCATCTGCCTGCTTCAACCAGATCGCTATGGCTGTTGTCCAGATCGTTTTGAACAACACCCTTGCACACTACGGTGCACTGTCGATCTACGGCAGCGATATTCCTCTGGCCTGCGCGGGCATCATCTCAAAGGTCAACATGATCTTTATGTCCTTTGTCATCGGCATTTCGCAGGGCGTACAGCCGATCATCGGCTTCAATTACGGTGCTGCGCTCTACCGCCGCGTCAAAAAGAGCTATCTGCTGGCGCTGGCTGTGGCTACCGGGCTTTCTCTGGCAGCGTTTGCCTGCTTCCAACTTTTCCCGCGGCAGATCATCAGTATTTTCGGCACCGGCAGCGAAATGTACTACCAGTTTTCAGAGCGGTACTTCCGCATTTATATGTTCCTGACGCTGATCAACGGCATCCAGCCGGTCACCTCCAACTTCTTCAACTCGATTGGCAAGGCGCGCCTCGGCGTATTCATGTCCCTGACACGCCAGATTTTGTTCCTGCTGCCGCTCATCGTCATCTTCCCGCTCTTTATGGGCATTGACGGCGTCATGTACGCAGGCCCCATTGCGGACGGCGCTGCCGCCATTGTCTGCGGCCTTTTCACCGTGCGTGAGCTGCGGGAGCTGACCCGCTTGCAGCAAAAAACTGAAAAAACGAACTGAGGCACCTGCAAAGCGCCCCCGCATCACTGTGCGGGGGCGTTTTTCTGTCCCGTTACGGCTTTCGCGTATGGGCGATATGACGAAAAAATCTGTGCCCGATTGGCAAAAAGGTAGAAAGTGCAGGAAACCGCTTGAATTGCACCGGTTTCCGCACTACAATGGAAACCGGAAAGCTAAATCGGGTTTCCGCAGGAGGCAAGTGATGGACGAACACAACGAGCTGCGCACAAGACTGCGCGCAGTCGGAATGGAGCTGTTCCGCAGGGACGGGCTGCGCTTTACGATGCAGCAGGCCGCTGCGATGATGCACATCAGCAAAAAGACGATCTACGCAGTCTACCCCTCCAAGGAGGCGCTGCTGCTGGATATGGTGGACGATGCGTTTACAAGGATCCACGCCCGCAAGCAGCGCATCCTTGACGGCCCCGGCACCCTGGCTGAAAAGCTGCGGGCGGTCATTATCGCCCTGCCGGAGGAGTACACCGCGCTGGATCTGCAGCAGATGGATCTTTTGGATGAAAAATATCCCAGAGTCGCAGCGCGCGTGCGGGAGCACCTGGAAACCGGCTGGGAGCCTACCTTGGCACTGCTGGAGCAGGCGATGGGGGAGGGCGTTATCCGTCGGGTATCCCTGCCGGTTCTGCAGCGGATGATTTCCGCTTCCATTGAGGATTTTCTTGCAGACCGCACGCTCGATGCGCAGGGCATATCCTACACGGATGCCCTGGATGAGATGATTTCCATTTTACTGGAGGGGTTGTTGGTACGATGAGATACAGTCTTTGCAATCACTGGGAATTTACAGAGCAATGGAGCGATGCCTTCTGTCGGGGTGAACCTGTTGGCTGTCGTCCGGTGCGTCTGCCCCATACCTGCCGGGAGCTGCCGCTCCACTACGCAGACCCCTCTGACTATGAGATGGTCTGCGGTTACCGTCGCACACTGACCGTTCCCGACGCGCCCCGGGTATTCCTGCACTTTGACGGGGCCGCCCATCAGGCGGAGATCTACCTGAACGGCCAACTGGCCGGGCAGCATCAGGGCGGCTACACCGGCTTCACCATCGAAATTACCGACCTTGTGCACCGCGGCAAAGAAAATCTGCTGGCCGTGCGGCTGGATACGCGCGAGGATCCCAGCCTGCCGCCCTTCGGCTTTGTCATCGACTACCTGACCTACGGCGGTCTATACCGGGAGGTCTGGCTTGAAACCTCGCCGCAGAGCCGTGTGAGCGATCTTTTCGTGTACACACCGACACTAACGGAGGCTGCCGTGCAGCTGACCGTTGAGGCACCGGAGCAGGCCGCAGCGCTGCGCGTCCGGCTCTGCAGCAGTGCGGGCAAGACGCTGGTATGCCGCCAGCTGCCCCCGGCAGAATCGGCGGAATGCCGTCTTACGCTGCCTGACGCCGCGCCGTGGGACACTGAGCATCCGACTCTCTATCGCTGCATAGCAGAGCTGCTCGATGCCGAAGGGCAGGTGCTGCACAGCCGTGAGACCACCTTCGGCTTTCGGACGGCTGTGTTCCGGGCGGACGGCTTTTACCTGAACGGGAAAAAGACCTTTCTGCGCGGGCTGAACCGCCACCAAAGCTACCCCTACATCGGCTACGCCGCGCCGGAAAGCCTGCAGCGGCAGGACGCCCGCATCCTGAAAAACGAGCTGCACTGCAATGCCGTGCGCACGAGCCATTACCCGCAAAGCCAGTATTTTCTTGATGAATGCGACCGTCTGGGCTTGCTTGTATTTACCGAACTGCCCGGTTGGCAGCACATCGGTGATGCGGCATGGAAGGACCGCGCCTGCGCCATGCTGCAGGAGATGCTGCTGCAAAACCGCAATCACCCCAGCATCATACTGTGGGGTGTGCGCATCAACGAGAGCGTAGACGATGACGAATTCTATACGCGCACCAATAAAATCGCCCACGCACTGGATCCGAGCCGGGCGACCTCAGGCGTGCGGTATCTGGAAAAGAGCCATCTCTTGGAGGATGTTTACGCCTACAACGATTTCTCCCATAATGGCTCAAACGCCGGGGCCAAGCGGAAAAAGGATGTAACGCCTGATTTGAGCAAGGCACTGCTGATTTCCGAATGCAACGGGCACATGTACCCCACCAAGCCCTGTGACGATGCCCCGCACCGGCAGGAGCATGCCCTGCGCCATGCGCGGGTGTTGGACGCCGCCTACGCAGATGGAGAGCATGCGGGCTGCTTTGGCTGGTGTATGTTTGATTATGCCACCCACAAGGATTTCGGCTCCGGGGACCGCATCTGCTATCACGGCGTGCTGGACAGCTTCCGCAATCCCAAGCTGGCGGCGTCCGTCTACGCATCGCAGGGCGGGGAGGAGCCGGTGCTGACGGTCAGCTCCACGATGGACATCGGTGACTATCCTGCCGGGCAAATCGGCACGGTCTATGTGTTTACCAACGCCGAGCGGGTGGATCTTTACAAAAACGATGTGTTTGTGACGACCCTGCACAAAAGCGGCTGGACGGCGCTGCCGCACCCGCCGCTGGCCGTGGATGACACAATCGGTGTCCTGCTTGAAACGCAGGAGCATTTTGACAAGGCCAAGGCCGATACGCTGCGCGACTGTCTGCTTGCAGCCGGGCGCTACGGCTTGGCCGGGCTGCCGCTGCGCTACAAGCTGAAGCTGGCGTGGTGCATGGTGCGCTATAAGATGAGCTTTGCGGACGGTGTGGCGCTGTACGGCAAGTATGTCGGCAACTGGGGCGGCGCGGCTACACGTTGGCGGTTCGATGCCAAAAACGGGGGTACCGTGGTAAAGAGCGTCACGCTCTGCCCCAGCCACCGGCTGCATCTTGAGGTAACGCCCTCCGCCACCGTCCTGCAGGAGGGTGACACCTACGATATGGCCGGGGTCCGGGTACGCATCCTTGATGAAAACGGCAGCCCCGCCGTCTATGCACAGCTGCCGCTGACCTTTGCCGTGACCGGTGCCGCCGTGCTGGTCGGCCCTGCGGCGGCAACCGCCGAGGGCGGCATGGGCGGGACTTATCTGCGCACAGTCGGGCAGACAGGTACAGCCGCGCTGACCGTCTCGGCCCCGCAGTGTGCGCCTGTCACCGTAGAATTTACCGTCACAAAGAAGGAGTGTGCAGTATGGAACTGACAACAAAGCAAAAAGCCGCCTTCGGCATCGGCGCAGTGGGCAAGGATATGGTCTACGCGCTGTCTGCCTCCTATGTCATGTACTATTATCAGGATGTGCTGGGCCTGCCTGCCACCTTTGTCGGCCTGATCCTGATGATCGCGCGTGTGTTTGACGCCTTCAACGATCCCTTTATGGGGGTGCTGGTGGCCAAGACCCGCACCCGCTGGGGACGGTTCCGTCCGTGGATCCTCAGCGGCACCGTCCTGAATGCGGTGGTTCTCTACGCGCTGTTTGCCGCGCCGGTGCTGGAGGGTGCCGACATGATGGTCTACTTCAGCGTCATCTACATCCTGTGGGGCGTCACCTACACGATGATGGACATTCCTTACTGGTCGATGATCCCCGCCGTGACCCGCACCCCTGCTGACCGAGAAAACCTGTCAGTCGTGGGCCGCACCTGTGCGGGCGTCGGCTCGGCGCTCATTGCGATGTTTACCATGCTGCTGGTTGGTGCTTTGGGCGGCGACAGCGAGCGCACCGGCTTCCGCTGGGTAGCACTGCTCGTGGCTGTCATCTTTGTGGTTACCGAGGCAATCTGCTGCGCCAGCGTCAAGGAGATCGGCAGCGCCGAGATAAAGACCGCCACCGTCGGCGAGATGTTCAAGGCGCTGTTCTCCAACGATCAGGCGCTTGTGGTCGTAGGCAGCATCGTTTTGATCAACTCGGCGCTGTATCTGACCTCCAACTTTATCATCTATTTCTTCAAGTACGATTTCGGCGGCACAGGCTGGAAGGCCAGCTACACGCTGTTCTCAACCATCGGCGGTGCGGCACAGATCCTCGGCATGATGGTCCTCTATCCGGTGCTGCGCAAAAAGCTCAGCAACACTGCCGTATTTACGGTAAGCCTAGGGTTGGCGCTGGGCGGCTATGCTGTGCTGCTCCTGCTCTGCCTGACGGGCTTTTCCGGCAGTCTGGCACTGCTCTGCGTGCCGGGCGTGGTGGTGTTTGCCTGCAACGGCATGCTCAGCGTACTGACGACCCTTTTCCTCTCCAACAGTGTGGACTACGGCCAGCTCAAGACCGGGCGCCGTGAGGAAAGCGTTATCTTCTCGATGCAGACCTTTGTTGTAAAGGCTGCGTCCGGCGTGGCGGTTTTTCTGACCGGCATCGGCCTGGATCTGATCGGGCTGGCCGGCAATGCCGAGGAGACAGGCCCCGTTGCTGCCCAGAGCGCCGGTACATTGCTCGGGCTGCGGCTCATGATGACCGTTCTGCCCATGGCCGTCCTTGCGGCGGCGCTTGTACTGTTCCGCCGCAGGTTCACCCTGACGGATGACCGCGCAGCCGAAATCAGCGCCGCGCTTCACAGGGAGGAAACTCAAAATGGCTGAGATGCAGTGGTATGCCGCAACAGACAGCGGCCGGTTTGACGGCACGGCAGCCATCACCCCGCGCAGCGGTGCCGTCTGCCTGAGGGCAGAGCTGCCCGCCGGAGTGCTGCAAAATGCAGTTGCTGCGCTTCCGTGGACGATGGCGCGCGAAGAAAAGATCTTCATGAACGGCTACCAAACCTGGACCGCCTGCCCGGAGCTGGGCAAATGGGACCGGCAGCACGGTGTTGAGCGTGTCCCGAAATTTCTTTTGGAGAAATACAGCTTTGACCGTTACGGCGATTATCATTTTGTTCCCTACAGCGGCAAGAGGGGAGAGAGCCACGGCTTCTCCTACTGCTATTTCCGGCGCGGAAAGACCTACCGCCTTTTGGCCAGCCTGGACGAGGCACCGGGCTATACGATTTTTTCCTATGACAGCCGCGCCGCACAGCTGCGCATTGAACGCGACTGCGCCGGGGTACAGCATACCGGCGGCAGCTTTCCTGCGTTCTCCCTCTTTTTTGCCGAGGGCACCGAGGACGAGGTATTTGACGCATGGTTTGCGGCGCTGGGCTGCCGCCCCCGCACCACGCGCAGGCTGGCCGGGTATTCCAGCTGGTATAACCGCTACCAGAACATTGATGAGGCCTCGATCCAGGAAGACCTCAACGGCTGCAAAACGCTTTTCCGCGCAGGGGATCTCTTTCAGATCGACGATGGATGGGAGCGCAAGGTAGGAGACTGGCTGGAGCCTGACCCTGCCAAATTCCCCAACGGGCTGCGCCCGCTGGCAGATGCAGCCCATGAAAGCGGCTTTCTGGCAGGACTGTGGCTGGCACCGTTCGTCTGCGAAAAGGAATCCCTGCTCTGCAAAGATCACCCGGACTGGCTGCTGCAGGCGGACGGTCAGCCCTGGTGCTGCGGCTGCAACTGGAGCAGCTTTTATGCGCTGGACATCGACCACCCGGAGGTACAGGCCTACCTCAAGCAGGTCTTTGACCGCGTCCTGCAGGATTGGGGCTTTGACCTTGTCAAGCTGGACTTTCTCTACGGCGCAGCACCGTTCGGCAACGCCCGGGAATCCCGCGCAGGACGGATGCAGCGCGCCATGGCACTGCTGCGCTCATGGTGCGGCGACAAGCTGATCCTCGGCTGCGGTGTGCCGGTCATGCCTGCCTTTGGCATTGTTGACTACTGCCGCATTGGGTGTGATGTAGGGCTGGACTGGGACGATGTGTGGTATATGCGGCTTTTCCATCGCGAGCGGGTCTCCACAAGGCAGTCCATCGGCAACACGATTTTCCGCCGCCAGCTCAACGGGCGTGCTTACGGCAGCGACCCCGATGTATTCTTCCTGCGCGAGGAAAACTGCAAGCTGACCCTACAGCAAAAGCAGACCCTGGCCCGGGTCAATGCGCTGTTCAGCGGCATCCTGCTCACCTCCGATATGCCAAGTCGCTATACGGATGAGATGCGCCGCCAATACAACGCCCTGCGGGAATTGACCGACCACGCCGAAAATTGCACTGTGGATGCAGACGACGGTCTGACCGTACACTACACCCTGCACGGCAAGCAGCAGGCGATCAAAGTTTTCTGAGCGTTCAGCCTTCTTCAAAAACACACAAAATTTTTGCTGCGGTGGCTGATGGAATTGCAATCACAGGGCAGGGGATGGTATAATGTATAAATAGGGCGGTATGCCCTTCCGCTTTGGCGGTATATGTTATATTGTAATAGGTTTTATCTGAGGAGTTGTGGAATGAAGAAAAACGATCTTTCCCCCGAAGCCTTCCGCTTTGAAGGCAAGATGTCCCTGAAGCAGGCACTGCCGCTGGGCATGCAGCATGTGTTGGCGATGTTTGTCGGCAACCTTACGCCGCTGCTTATCATCACGGGCGCCTGCGGCCTGGCCGGCGGCGAATTTGCCGACCTGCGCGTCACGCTGCTGCAGAATGCCATGCTTGTGGCGGGCATCGTCACACTGGTTCAGCTGTATTCCATCGGCCCCATCGGCGGCAAGGTGCCTATCATCATGGGCACCTCCTCCGGCTTCATTGGGGTATTCAGCTCGGTCGCAGCCTCGATGGGCGGCGGCGTACTGGCCTACGGCGCAATCATGGGCGCGTCCCTGATCGGCGGCCTGTTTGAGACCGTGCTGGGCTTCTTTCTAAAGCCGCTGCGCAAGCTGCTGCCCTCTGTCGTTACCGGCACGGTGGTGCTTTCCATCGGTCTGAGCTTGATTTCGGTCGGTGTAAACTCCTTCGGCGGCGGCAACACCGCGCAGGATTTCGGCTCGGTCGAAAACCTGCTGCTCGCCATCTTTGTGCTGGTCGTCATCCTGATCTGCAAGCACTCCGGCAGCACCTTTTTGAATTCCTCCTCGATTTTGGTGGGCATCATCTGCGGCTACATTGCAGCGTTTCTCATGGGCTTTGTTCTGCCCACCACGGCGCTGAACGCCGAGGGCGTTGCCTACACCAAGGCATGGGTGCTGAACTGGAACAAGGTGGCCGAGGCCAAATGGTTTGCATTGCCCGAGCTGATGCCGGTCAAGCCGGTGTTTGATATGCGCGCAATCGCACCGGTCATGATTATGTTCATCGTCACAGCGGTCGAGACCGTGGGCGATATTTCCGGCGTTATCATGGGCGGCATGGACCGCGAGGCCACCGACACCGAGCTGTCCGGCGGCGTCATCTGCGATGGTATCGGTTCCAGCTTCGCCGCACTGTTCGGCGTACTGCCCAACACCTCCTTCAGCCAGAATGTCGGCCTTGTCAGCATGACCAAGGTCGTCAACCGCTTTGCGCTGGCCACCGGCGGCATCTTCCTGATTCTCTGCGGTCTGGTGCCCAAGCTGGGCGCGCTCGTCTCGATCATGCCGCAGTCGGTGCTGGGCGGCGCAGCTGTCATGATGTTCTCTTCCATCGTGGTGAGCGGTATTCAGCTCATCACCCGCGAGCCGCTTACCCCGCGCAGCCTGAGCATCGTCTCGGTAGCGCTCGGTCTCGGCTATGGCATCGGTGCCAACAACGGCATCCTTGCACACGCACCGCAGATGCTCTCTCTGGTATTCGGCGGCTCCGGCATTGTGCCCGCGGCACTCGTTGCCATCCTCTTGAATCTGGCCATCCCCAAGGACGAAAACGGCTAAAGTAAGCTTTTCTCAATAGCGGGCAGTGTAAAGCGCACTGCCCGCTATTGATTTTTTGTTGAAATTCAAACGCACAAAAGCACCTTTAGCACCCTATTGACATTTGGGTGCCAGACTGCTATTATATGACCGAAATATCGTAGAATCGTTGCTGGTGCGCCGTTTTGGCTGCAGGCAGCTTTTTTACGATCCAGCGGTTAGATTATTCTAACCCGCATATACAAGCTGCCATGCTGCCGGCGGGCAGCTTTTCAAATAAGCAGCGGTTAGTTGATGCAAACCAAGGAGCTGAGCATTACGAAAAAGAATTTTTGGGACAGAAATGCAGCAAGGTATGACTGCTTTATGCGCAAGAACGCAATAGCCTATGATCAATTATATGCGCTGCTTCGCCCTGCTGTGTGGCACAAAACCGTTTTGGAGGTAGCCACCGGCACAGGGCAGGTGGCAAAGCATCTCCTGTGTTCTGCCGACCACATTGAGGCTACCGACTCCTCCGCAGCGATGATTGCGCAGGCAAAGCGGGGTAACTTTTCCTCCAAGCTGCATTTTTCTGTGCAGGATATGTTCCATCTGCCTTATGCTGACCAGTCCTTTGATGTTGTCATTGTCTCCAATGCACTGCACATTGTGCCGCATCCTGAGAAAGCCCTCATCGAGTTTCGCCGTGTGCTTAAAAACGATGGCACGCTGATTGCTCCTACCTTTACCCATGCAGAGAATTCCCCTTGGGGAAATCTTCAGGCCCTTGCGCTGAAAATTGCAGGCTTTCCGCTGCACAGCAGATGGACGAGTGCTGCGTATCTGGCATTTTTGCAGCGAAACGGCTGGACCGTTTGCAAAAGTGTTGTTTTGCAGAATTCCATTCCACTTACCTACGCAGAGTGTAAAAAAGTTGAAAGGAGATAAACGATGTCATTTTTTGAAAATACGAGAGACCCCAAAGGCTTCGGCGGCAGGCTGATGGTCACCATGATGAACCTTGCCCACACCCCCGTGGCGCTGTGGGGGCTTCACTTTCTGCATCTTGCGCCGGACGCAAAGGTGCTGGACTGTGGCTGCGGCGGCGGAGCGAATATCAAACGGCTGCTGAAAAGGTGTCCGCGCGGCATCGTAAAGGGCGTGGATTACTCTGCTGTCAGCGTCGAAAAATCCCGCCGTCTCAATGCAGAGGCGATTCAAAGGGATCGCTGTGTCATCTGGCAGGGCGGCGTGCAGCGCATCATTTTTGCCAGCGATTGGTTCGATGCAGTCACAGCGTTTGAAACCGTCTATTTCTGGCCGGACCTTGCAAAATGCTTCCGGGAGGTTTGGCGGGTTTTGAAGCCGGGCGGCACCTTCCTCATCTGCAATGAAGTCAATGGCGACACGGACAAAGACAAAAAATGGACAGAAATCATTGATGGCATGACCATCTACAAGGATACTGAGCTGAAAGCATATCTTGAGCAAGCGGGCTTTTGTGACATTGCGGTACACAAAAGCAAAACAGGCTGGCTGTGTTTGACCGCCGTAAAGCGAAGTGACTGTGGCTGCGGGAGGCAGGAGAATGAGGGTTTATGAATTTGGGGCGGATACCGCTCCGGTCATTTTGCTGCTGCCCGGCACCTGCTGCCACTGGAAAAGCAACTTTGGCCAAGTGATCCCTCTGTTGCAGCGGGATTTTCGCGTACTTCGCGTCAGCTATGATGGCTTTGACGAAACAGAAAGTACCGAATTTCCGACAATGCTTGCAGAAACCGAAAAAATCGAAGCCTACATCCTGAAAAACTGCGGCGGGCATATACGGGCCGCCTACGGCTGCTCTCTGGGCGGCTCTTTCGTGGGACTGCTGGCAGCACGGAAAAGCATACATATGGACTACGGTATTCTGGGCAGCTCCGACCTTGACCAATGCTCCAAGCTCGCGGCCAAATTACAAACGAATCTTCTCCTGCCGCTGATTTATCCGCTGATTCGGGACGGGCAGTTCAAAAGTTGCTTTCTGCAGAAGCGATTAGAAAAGTGCTCCGCGGAGAAGGGGGACTATGTCCGCGCTTTTATGGCGATGTTCGGTGCTGCACGCCCCTATGTGACGATGCAAAGCTGTAAAAACCAATTTTATTCCGACCTCATCACGCGCTTGCCGGAGGGAATTGATGTTCCCGGTACGGAGATTCATATTTTCTACGCGCTGAAAATGGGAGCGAAGTATCGCGCGCGTTATCAGCAGCATTTTGCGCACCCCGTAATTCATGAGCAGCATCTGCAGCATGAGGAGCTGCTGGCCTGTTACCCTTACAAATGGGCACAGCTTGTCAAAAGCATCATTGAACAGGGGGTATAAAGTACCTGTGTTTTTGTGTATATACCATAAAAGGAGGCGACTTCATTGACAGAAACTTTTTGGGGGATTCTGATCCCCTTTTTGGGTACATCGCTGGGCGCAGCGTGCGTATTTTTTATGCGGCGCGCTCTGGGAGATCTGGTGCAGCGCTCACTTGCAGGCTTTGCCGCCGGTGTGATGGTGGCGGCATCGGTCTGGAGCTTGCTGATCCCGGCAATCGAACAGTCGGAGAAGTTGGGGCGGTTCGCCTTTTTCCCGGCGTTTGCCGGATTTTGGTTCGGCGTGCTGTTTTTGCTTGCCCTGGATCATCTGATACCCCACCTGCATGTCGGCAGTGAGGAGGCTGAGGGGCCAAAAAGCAGGCTGGGCCGCACTACGATGATGGTGCTGGCAGTGACCCTGCACAACATCCCGGAGGGCATGGCAGTCGGTGTGATGTACGCCGGCTTTCTCGCAGGCAGCGCACAGATCACCGCGGCGAGCGCACTGGCCCTGTCCCTCGGCATAGCCATCCAGAATTTCCCGGAGGGCGCTATCATCTCGATGCCCCTGCGCGCCGAAGGGGAGAGCAAGGGCAGGGCCTTTGCAGGCGGTGTGCTTTCGGGCGTGGTTGAGCCAATCGGCGCAGTGGTGACGATTTTGGCCGCGCAGCTTGTGATACCGGCATTGCCTTACCTTTTGAGCTTTGCTGCGGGCGCGATGCTCTATGTCGTGGTGGAAGAGCTGATTCCCGAAATGTCACAGGGACGGCACTCTAACCTTGGCACAGTATTCTTTGCTGTCGGCTTCAGTGTGATGATGGTGCTGGATGTGGCGCTGGGGTAACAGGAGCCTTACAACGCAGAAAATGCAAACAGCTTCACCCGGCCCGACACAAAGTCGGTCAGAAAAGGTCCAGCATAGTATCCAGATACAACTCCTCGCGGACAGCCAGCTGATATTCCGGCTTGGTCAGGTAGTGAAGCAAAAATTCAAGGATCAGTGCACTGCCAAGGCCGCGCCCCTCGATCTTGAATTGGGTGAAGCCCCTCGGCAGGTAGGTATCCCGGATGGCCTTGATGCCGATAAAGCCGGGGGTTTGCCATCGCCCGGGAGAAGCGATACCCATCCGCTGCGCCGGGGGCGCTGCAGTAATGCTCCGGGCCGGGCAGACCCAGATTTTTGCGGCTGACGGCCTCATAGCAGGCTCTGCGTTCCGTGCATCCGAACCAGCAGCACTCATTGCAGAGGAACTCCACCTTGTCCTTCTGGGACTGGGGCAGCGCTGCAAGTCGGTCAAATGCTCGGTTCAGCCGGAAATCCGGCACAACATAGCGAAACTCGGGCCGTGCCAGCTCCCGCTGCAAATCGTTGAAGTCTGTCAGCACTTTTGTGGTTGAGGATACAAGATACAGCGATGGATAGTTCTTTTTAAGGTACTGCGTCAGCAGCTCAGCATGAACGATGGCGCCGTTTTGCGGGTCATTTTGTTCCTGAAACAGTCGGCAGAGCGCATTGCAGTCCGGGTCTGTGAGATGCTCCGGGCGCAGTAATGAATTGCTGAGTGTCAGCCGCGCCGAGATGCCGTATTCACGCGTCAACGCCAGCACCTCGCGTGGGGTGCGGTCACTGTACTCGACCCGTCCGCCCGCCCATAAGCAGTCAGACGGTGCGCCGTAGATCGAGCCGATGGCGCACCAGTCGTAAAAATACTCCCGATGCGCACGATAAAGCGGCAAAAACGCCGCATACAGGTCATAAAATTCAAACAGACCGGGCAGATGAAACAGGGCTGTGCCCTGGTGAGGTGTTTCCATAGAGGGGACCTTTCCTGGCCGCACAGGCGGCCCGATGGGATATATTTATTATACCAGCAATCCTGCCGGAATGCAAAGCGAAACGCCGCGTCAGCCAAAACAACCGATGCAGCGCTTTTTATCGGTTTATAGGTAATGGCCTTCGGCCTTATGTGCCAAATTCCGAAGGCCGTTGACGCAGCATAAACAGGTGTGGTACTGTATCCTCAATCGGCATTGGCCGAATGGAAGAATTAATAATCATCTGCCGAACGGCAAAGCAGCTTTACAATCTTCGGTAAAAAAGCGTGATGAACAACGATTTTGCAGGAATTGCCAAAAAGACCTTGCACTTTTTGTACAGTCTGCTATAATAACAGCATCACAGAACACGAACGGGACAAAGGGGTCGCGTACTTGTAAAAGTACAGCGGCCCCTTTCCGTTACGCACAAAGGCGTGCAGCACATCACCGTGCTGTGCGCCTTTTGTTTTGTATGAATATCAGAAAGAGGGGTCACACAATGAAAAAGCGTAATCGAGTTCTGGCACTTACCGTAGCAGCTGCAATGTCCGCCAGTCTGCTGGCAGGCTGCGGCTCCAGCGCACAGCAGGGCGGGGCCGCATCAAGTGAAGCTGCTTCCACCGACACCGCCGCATCTGTGTCGGACGGCGGTGAGGATAACATCATTCGCGTCGGCGTTGTCTGTTCCATGACCGGCGGATCCGCTATCTATGGCGAGGGCGCACAGAACGCCGTCGACATGGCAGTCGAGGAGATCAACGCGGGTGATTCCGGCTACAAAATAGAAATCGTCAACGGCGGCAAGGTCGCAGACGATGCTAAGGACGCCAAGCAGGCCATGAACGCCTACAACAAGGTCATGGCCGACTCGCCGGAGGCCATCGTGGGCAGCTTCTTCTCGTCGGTCACACTGCCCATGGCAGAACAGGCCTCCAAAGACGGCATGCTGCTGCTGGCAACAGGTGCGACAAACGCCGATGTGACTTTAAAAGGCGATACGATTTTCCGCAACTGCTTCATTGACCCGTACCAGGGCAAGATGGCGGCATTGTTCGCAAAAGACAAGGGCTTTGCCAAGGTGGCCGTCATCTACGCAAAAGATGACGACTACTCCAACGGTCTGAAGGACGCCTTTGTTGAAAACTGCGAGGCTAACGGCATTGAGGTCGCCTACGTCGGCGAGTGCATGACCACCGATACAGACTACTCTTCGCAGGCGGCACAGGCCGTTGCAAGCGGCGCAGATCTGCTGTATTATCCCTGCTTCCTTGACACCGTTCCGCTTCTCGTTGGTGCAGCCCGCAATGCCGGATTTACCGGTGCATTCATGGGCGGTGACGGCTGGGACGGCTCCGATACCACCGGCCTTGCCGAACAGTTCGATGACTGCTACTTCACGAACCACTACTCCAGCGAGGATACCGCCCCGGCCGTCCAGAACTTTGTTGCCAAGTACACAGAAAAGTACGGCACCGAAAGCCTGAACGCCTGCGCAGCCCTGTATTACGACGCTATGTATATGCTGGTACAGGCCGCCGAGAACGCAGGCGGTACCGACACGGCAAGCCTTGTCAAGGGTATGACCGGCATGAGCTTCACCGGTGTCGGCGGCGACATTACGCTCGACGAGAACGGCGACGCAATCAAGAGTATCGCAATCAATACCTACATTGACGGCGAAGTCAAGTGGACCGAGACACTGGGGTCCGACGGCACGGTCGTTTCCAAGGCAGAGTAAGATACAATCGCATTGGGGCGGGGGAAAAGGCCCCCGCCCTTTGCGTTTAGGAAAGGGGAATGGACCAGATGACTTTCTCACTGTTTTTTCAAAGCCTGATAAACGGCTTAAACCAGGGCGCAATTTATGCGCTGATTGCCTTGGGCTACACAATGGTCTACGGCATTATCCGTATGATCAACTTCGCCCACGGTGACTTTATCATGATCGGCGCATACACGCTGTTCTACACCATCCCGCTGATGGTCAACGCCGGGATGCCCGCATGGCTTTCGGTTATCGTTGCTATTGCGGTATGCGCGTTGGTGGGCGTACTGGTCGAAACCTTTGCCTACCGCCCCGTGCGCAAGGCAGGGCCGATGTCCGCACTGATCACGGCGCTGGCTATGAGCATCTTTTTGGAGAACCTGGCCATGGTACTGTTTGGTGCCAAGCCCCACAACGTGCAGGCTATCTTCAGCCTGCCCACCATCACCGTGGGCAGCGTGGCCCTGCCGCTGAACGTACTGCTGACGATTGCCATTGGCCTGGGCATTATGATTGCCTTGCAGCTTTTCGTCAAAAAGACGAAGCTCGGCAAGGCGATGCGCGCCGTGCCGCAGGATAAGGATGCGTCCACCCTCGTCGGCATCAACGTCAACAGAATCATCACAACGACCTTCGCCATCGGCTCGGGCCTGGCGGCGGTGGCGGCGCTGATGTACTGCGCCACCTATCCCCGCGTCACGAACGATATGGGCAGCATGATGGGCATGAAGGCGTTTATCGCCGCCGTGCTGGGCGGCATCGGAATCATCCCCGGCGCGATGCTGGGAGGTATCCTGATCGGCCTGATTGAAATTTTTGTCAAGCTGTTTGCCCCCGGCTGGTACGAGGCCGTGACCTACGGTACGCTGATCGTGATTCTGCTGGTGAAGCCTTCCGGTATTCTGGGCAAGAATGTCGGTGAAAAAGTGTAAGGGAGCGTGAACAAAATGACGAAACGACGGCTGGCCTCCTACGGCCTGAATCTGGTTGGTGTCGCGCTGCTGTACGCGGCCATCACGCTGGCTTTTACCTTCAACGCCTTCGGCAAAAGCACGACTTACATCCAGGGCATCTGCACGACTGCCTGCTACACGATCATCATGGTCACGTCGCTCAACCTCGTCGTGGGCTTTATGGGTGAGTTCTCGATGGGTCATGCGGGCTTTGTCTCGGTGGGGGCGTATGTGTCCGCCATCGTGTCCGGCGCGCTGGCCGGGCACGGGCTTTCGGATCTGGCGCTGCTGCTCGTTGCGATTCTGGCGGGCGGCCTGGCCGCGGGCCTTATGGGCATTGCAGTCGGCATCCCGGCACTGCGGCTGCGGGGCGACTATCTGGCTATCGTTACGATGGCTTTTGCCGAGATTATCCGCGTCTGTTTCTGCAACTTTTCCATTACGGGCGGCGGCAAGACGATGAGCGGTATTCTCAAGCTTTCCACGTTTGACCGCGCATTCTGGATCATGGTCGTCTGCGTGACGGTTATGTTTCTGTTTGTGCGCAGCCGCTTTGGCCGCACGGTGCAGGCCATCCGCGAGGATTACATTGCGGCGTCGGCCTCGGGCATCAACGTGACCTACTACAAGGTACTGACCTTTGCGGTCTCGGCGTTCTTTGCGGGCGTCGGCGGCAGCGTCTACGCCCACTACATGACCGCGATGATCCCCACAAACTTCAACTTCAACTATTCGGCAGAGCTGCTCTCTGAAGTCATCATCGGCGGCACGGGCTCGCTGACCGGTTCCATCATCGGTGCGGCATTCTTGTCCAGCCTGCCGGAGCTGATGCGTGATTTCTCCACCTACCGTATGCTGGCCTACTCGGTCGTGCTGGTGCTGGTCATGCTGTTCCGCCCGGGCGGTATCTTCGGACGCTGGGAGTTCAGCCTGACCCGCCTGTTGGACGGCATTCGGCACCCCAAGGCAAAAGCCGCGAAAGGAGCGTGAACCCGTTATGGCAGCACCCGTATTGAAAGCACAGCATCTCGGCATCCAGTTCGGCGGCCTGAAAGCCGTGGATGACTTCAACATGGAAATTGGCGAGTCCGAGCTGGTCGGGCTTATCGGCCCCAACGGCGCGGGCAAGACGACGGTTTTCAACCTCATTACCGGCGTCTACAAACCCACCGAGGGTTCGTTCTACCTCTGCGGTGAGCGGATGAACGGCAAAAAAACGCATCAGATCGTCCATGCGGGCATTGCCCGCACGTTCCAGAACATTCGCCTGTTCAAAAAGATGACTGTCATCGAGAACGTCAAGACGGCCATGCAGGGCCACACGACCTACGGCATGGCGGACGCCATCTTCCGTACCAAAAAGTACTGGCAGCAGGAGGCGGAAATCACCGCCCGCGCCAAGGAGCTGCTGGCCGTCGTGCACCTCTCCGGCAAGGAGGATCTGGAGGCCGACAATCTGCCTTACGGCGAGCAGCGCCGCCTGGAGATCGCCCGCGCCCTGGCCACCGATATGAAGCTGCTGCTGCTTGACGAACCGGCTGCGGGCATGAACCCCACCGAGACCGAGGAGCTGCTGGAAATCATCAACTACATCCGCAAGGAATTTAAAGTGTCCGTCCTGCTCATCGAGCATGATATGAGCCTTGTCATGAAGATCTGCGAGCGCATTCAGGTGCTGGATTTCGGCACAACGATTGCTTCCGGCACGCCGGAGCAGATTGCCAACGACCCGCATGTCATCGAGGCATATCTGGGCAAGGACGAACCGGGGGAGGCCGCCAATGCTTGAGATCAAAGACCTGTACGTCAACTACGGTGCCGTCCACGCGCTGAACGGCGTATCCATGACCGTGAAGGATGGCGAGATCGTCTCGCTGATTGGGGCAAACGGCGCGGGAAAAACAACGACCCTGCGCACGATAACCGGTCTGGAAAAGGCGGCAAGCGGCTCCATCACCTTCGACGGGCACGACCTGCGCAAGATCGAACCCAGCAAAATCATCACGCTGAAACTGGCCCATGTGCCGGAAGGGCGGCACATCTTCCCCCAGATAACGGTGGAAGAAAACCTCGAGATGGGGGCTTTTACCGACCAAGCCGACATGGCCAGAACGATGGCCGATGTCTATGAGCGGTTCCCCCGCTTAAAAGAGCGCAAGCGCCAGCTGGCTGGCACGCTCTCCGGCGGCGAGCAGCAGATGCTGGCCGTGGGCCGCGCCCTGATGGGAAAGCCGAAGATGATTTTGATGGATGAGCCGTCCATGGGTCTGTCCCCGCTGTTGGTAAAGGAAATTTTTGCCATCATCCGGGAGGTGAACAAGCAGGGCATTACGATTCTGCTGGTGGAGCAGAACGCCAAGATGGCGCTGGCCATCTCTGACCGTGCCTACGTGCTGGAAACCGGCACCATCACGCTTTCCGGCGATGCGCAGGAGCTGCTGAACGACGCTCGCGTCAAAAAAGCCTATTTGGGGCAGTAAGGAGGAAGTGCTATGTATCCGAACTATCCCTACTTTGCCGTGGCCATTACCCGCACCTGCGGGTCGGGCGGCGGCAGTTACATCGGCAAAAAGCTGGCGCAGGATTTTGATATTGATCTGTATGACCGCAAACTGCTGCGCCTGGCAGCCGAGGACAGCGGCATCAATGAAAAGATCTTTGCCGCTGCCGATGAAAACACCAAAAAAACGCTGCTATACCGTGTTTCGCGGCATATCTACGACGGCAGCGTCATCCCGCCGGAGAGCGGCAATTTCATCAGTGACCAGAACCTTTTCAACTATCAGGCCAAGGTCCTGCGGGAGCTGCTGAACGAGGAAAGCTACATCTGCGTGGGCCGCGCGGCGGATTTTGTGCTGAAAGACAAACCCAACGTGCTGACCGTCTACATCGACGCGCCCTACGAGGACCGCATTGAGCGGGAGATGAAGCGCCAGGGCATCGGACGCAGCCAGGCTATCCACTACATTGATAAGCTCGACCACTATCGGGAAAGTTACTATAAGTATCATACGGGCCGCCAGTGGAAGCGTGTGGAAAATTACGACCTCTGCCTGGACAGCGCCGCGGTTGGGCTGGATAACTGCGTGGAGGTCATCAAGAAAGTTATTGAACTGAAATTTGGGGCAAAGTGCCCGCGGTAAAAAGCAACAGGGGAGGAAAGACTTATGGAAGCACTGGCCTATTATGACGGAAAAATCGGCACACCGGAGGAACTGACAGTTCCCTTCAATGATCGTGTGCATTTCTTCGGTGACGGTGTATACGACGCCACTGTCGGCGCAAACGGCAAGGTCTACCTGCTGCAGGACCACCTTGACCGCTTTTACACCAGCGCCAGGGCATTGGATATCCACATCCCGATGCCGAAAGACGAGCTTGGCAGACTGCTGACCGACCTGCTGGCCAAAGTAGACGGTACAACGCATTTTGTTTACTGGCAGGTCACCCGCGGCATCGAGACCCGCAACCACGTCTACGCCGAGGACCTGCCCGGCAAGCTGTGGGTGTCCATCCGCCAGAACCATTTGAACGACCCGGATGTGCCCATCAAGCTCAACACCGAGGAAGACACACGCTTTTATCACTGCAACATCAAGACGCTGAACTTGCTGCCCAGCGTTGCAGCGGCGCAGCACGCAAAGCGCATCGGCGTGCAGGAGACGGTGTTCCACCGTGGTGACATCGTGACCGAGTGCGCCCACTCCAACGTGTCGATTCTGAAGGATGGTGTATTTTATTCGCATCCCAACGATGAATTTATCCTGCGTGGCATCGCCAAGACCCACATGATCCAAGCGTGCTATCGCCTGGGCATTACAGTCATGGAAAAATGCTTTACGCTGGATGACCTGCGCAACGCCGATGAGATCATCGTGACGTCGTCCTCCAACTTCTGCCTGCACGCCTGCGAGGTGGACGGCAAGCCCGCGGGCGGCAAAGACCCCGCCACGCTGAAAGCGATTCAGAGCGAGGTCCTGCGCGAATACTACGCCTACACCGGCAAAGCAACCGTTGTAGACTGAAACGGGAGGTGGGAAGGATGACCCGTGACGAACTGGAAAAGCGCAACGTAGGCGAAAATCTCGATGCTTTGATGAATCTTGATCCCCGCGGCTACGGTGTCTGCCGCATTTTGTACGCGGGCAGCCGCGCCTATACCGGTGAACCTCTGGCGATGCACGCGGCGCAGGTGCTGTGCGATGCGGTAAAAGAGAACGATCTGGTGTACATTATTACCGGATTCGTCCTGCTGCCGCATAAAGTGCCCGAGATGGACGGCACAGTCAGTTCTATGCTGCTGGCGCGCGCGTTGGTGATGGCGTTCGGTGCAAAGCCGGTCATCGTATGCCCCGCCGACAGCGTTCAGGCCATTGAAAAGTGCGCCGCCGTCGTTGGTCTGCATATCTATGAAGACCTCGACATCGTGCAGACGCTGCCCTTAAGCATGGGGGTCGCGGCCTTTACCAAAAGCCTGGCCGACGCCCCGGCCCAGGCTGCCGCGCTGGCTGCCCGCAAGCCCGCGGCAGTCGTCTCTGTCGAAGCCTGCGGCGCGAACGCCCTGGGGGTCTGTCACAATGCCGTCGGGCTGGACGTGACCGCCTTGCAGGCCCGCAGCGATGTGCTGTGGGAAAAGCTGCGCGCCGACGGTGTGCCGAATATCGCCATCGGTGACTTGGGCAATGAGATCGGCATGGGCACGATTGCCGACCACATCAAAAAATATGTGCCGTTCACCGACAGGGGCGAGTGCCAATGCGGCTGCGGCGGGGGCATATTAAGCGCCACCAGAACTGACAACATTATCACGGCCACCTGCTCCGACTGGGGCTGCTACGGCTTGATGGCCGCGCTGGCGTATCTCAAAAAAGATATGGAGATCCTGCACCACGAGGACATGGAGTCCGAGGTCATGCGGGTGGCGGCACGCAACGGGTTTATTGATATGACGGGCTCACTGCTGCCGGGCATTGACGGATTCAGCACGCGCATGAACGTCAGCATCGTCAGTCTGATGCGCCAGTGTACGGCCTACGCGGTACGGTACTCCCACAAGTCTGATCACTGGTTCGACCCTGTGTTGGCAAAGCACTTCTTTGACTGACTATTATAGAAGGAAGGGGGCAGCGGTCATGCTGCCGTTTACGCTACACCCGGTTGGGGACTGCGCCCTGCTGGCGGGATTCACCCAGCGCATTGCACCGGAGATCGGCACGGCGGTGGCGGAACTGAACAGCCGCGTTTTGGCGGCCAAGCTGCCCGGCGTGACCGAGACAGTGCCTGCTTTTGCGTCGCTTCTGGTGGTGTATGATCCGCTTGTGACCGACTATGACACGCTGGCGGCAGCCCTGCAAGGGCTGCGTGACGCTGACGGTGCGGACAGCGCGGCGGGGGAGGGGAGGCTTGTCACGATCCCCGTATGCTACGGCGGCAATTTCGGCCCCGACCTGCCCTTTGTGGCAAAGCACGCGGGGCTGACCGAAGCAGAAGTCATCGCGCTGCACACCGGGCGGGAATACCGCATTTATATGCTGGGGTTCCTTCCGGGGTTCCCGTACCTGGGCGGGCTGGACGAACGATTGTTTACCCCGCGGCTGAACACACCGCGCACGGCCATCCCGGCCGGGGCGGTGGGCATCGGCGGCGAGCAGACCGGCATTTACCCTATTGCCAGCCCGGGCGGCTGGCAGCTCATCGGCCGCACGCCGCGCAAACTGTTTGACCCGGAATCGGGCGCACTGCCCTACACGGCGGGGGACCGCATAAAATTTGAACCCATCACCGCGGCGGAATTTGCAGCCCTGGCGGCAAAGGAGGGCACGGCATGAGCATCACCGTACTGGACCCCGGCCCGCTTACAACTGTGCAGGATGCGGGCCGCGTGGGCTATGCTGCCCAGGGCTACCGCAGCTGCGGCGCAGCGGACGGATACGCCTACCGTCTGGGCAATGTGCTGGTCGGCAACGACCCGGGTGCAGCCGTGCTGGAATGCACCCTGCGCGGCGCAGCCCTGAGGTTTGAAACGGACACCGTCTTTGCTCTGACGGGGGCCGAAAGCCCTGCTGCGCTGGACAGTACGCCCGTACCCTATTACGCACCGCTGCTTGCCAAAGCAGGCAGTGTGCTGCAGATGGGGGCGGCAAAAACAGGACTGCGCAGCTATCTGGCCGTGGGCGGCGGCATTGCCACCCCGCCCGTGCTGGGCAGCCGCGCCACCGATGTAAAATGCGGCATCGGCGGCCTGGAGGGCCGCAAGCTGACCGCGGGCGATACCCTAGCCATAGGCTCATGTGATACCGCCGCGCTGTGGCAGGCCATCACTGCCAAACGGCTGGACCGTCCCTTGCGGGACAAGACTGTGTGCGGCGGGCTGCACCCCATGCGCGTGCAGGGGACGCAGATGCTGCCGCTGCTGCGCGCCGTGCCCGGCCCGCAGGACGCCGCCTTTACCGTGCAGGGCCGACAGGATTTTATCCACGGTATCTATACCCTGACGCCGGACTGTGACCGTATGGCCTGCAAGCTGGCGGGCACGCCGCTGCAAATGCGCCGCGGCGCGGATATTCTCTCCGACGGTATTGTGCCCGGGTCGGTGCAGGTCTCCGCCGACGGGCAGCCCATTGTCATGCTGGCCGACCACCAGACCACGGGCGGCTATGCCAAAATTGCTACGGTGATTTCTGCCGACTTGCCCGCGCTGGCGCAGCTCCGCCCCGGGCAGCGGGTATGCTTTACCTTTGTGACGCCGTCCCGGGCCGTGCAGGCTGCCCGGCAGCAGGCGGCCCTGTGGCAGCGGGTAAGAGATCGCTTGTAAAAGAAGGTGCACGTTATGAACTATTCCGCATTTCCCCCGGCTGAGATTCGGGCGTTGATCCGCGCGGGCAAGCTGGATGCCCCGACCACAGGCTGCTGCGACGGCTACGCTCAGGGCAATCTGGTGGTCCTGCCAAAGGCACTGGCGTGGGATTTCCTGCTGTTCTGCCAGCGCAACCCCAAGGCCTGCCCGCTGCTGGAAGTGGCCGATGCCGGGGAGCGCAGCTTTTCCCAATTTGCCCCGGGCAGCGATATTGCGCAGGACATCCCGCGCTACCGCATCTACCGAAACGGCGAATTGACCGAGGAAACCACCGATGTGCTGCGCTATTTTGAGGAACGGTCCGATTTGGTCAGCTTCCTCATCGGGTGTAGCTTCTCCTTTGAGTCGGCGCTGCTGGACGCGGACATCCCGGTGCGCCAGATCGAGGAAGGCGTCAATGTGCCGATGTACAACACCAACATTCCCTGCACGCCCGCGGGGGTGTTCAGCGGAAATATGGTCGTCAGTATGCGTCCGATTCCCCACGCGCAGGTGCCTGCGGCGGTGGCCATCACGGCGGGCATGCCCCGCGTGCACGGTGCGCCAGTGCAGATCGGCACTCCGGAGGCCATCGGCATCACTGATCTGGCCCACCCTGATTACGGCGATGCCGTGACGATTCGTCCGGGCGAAACACCGGTTTTCTGGCCCTGCGGGGTCACGCCCCAGGCCGTGGTCATGCACTCGAAGCCGGAGTTCTGCATCACGCATGCGCCGGGGTATATGTTTGTGACCGACGTAAAAAACACACTGCTGAAATACTAAGGGGGATGTTGCAATGCCGTCCATTGATTTAAACTGCGACCTGGGCGAGAGCTTCGGCGCGTACACCATCGGCATGGATGCCGAAATTTTGCCCTATGTGACCAGCGCGAACATTGCCTGCGGGTTCCACGCGGGCGATCCGTCCGTAATGCAAAAGAGCGTTCTGCTGTGCAAAAAGTACGGCGTGCAGGTGGGTGCACACCCGGGACTGCCGGATTTGCAGGGCTTTGGCCGCCGCAGAATGGCAATTTCCCCCGCCGAAGCCGAGGCCGACGTGATGTACCAGATCGGTGCGCTGAAGGCATTCTGCGACGCGGCGGGCGTACCGCTGCACCACGTCAAACCCCACGGCGCGCTGTACAACATGGCCGCCAGGGATCCGGTGCTGGCGGTGGCCATCTGCCGCGCTGTGCAGGCTGCAGCTCCCGGTGCTGTGCTGCTGGCTCTCTCCGGCAGCGAGATGGTCAAGGCCGCAAACGCCATCGGATTGCCCGTTGCCAGCGAGGTATTTGCAGACCGCGGCTACCAGGCCGACGGCAGCCTTGTGCCACGCGGCGCTCCCGGCGCAATGATCGAGGACGAGGATACCGCCATTGCGCGGGTCTTGCAGATGGCGGCGCAGGGTACCGTACAGGCCGACGACGGCAGCACCGTAACCCTGCAGGCCGATTCCGTCTGCGTCCACGGCGACGGCCCCAAAGCCCTCGCCTTCGTGCAAAAAATCTCCGTCGCCCTCCTTGCCGCAGGGACAGCAGTTGCAGCATTTTGATCGTCGGCAGAAAGCAAGATGGGGAATGAACCTATCGGAAGAAGGTAAAGCAGCGCTAAGCAGCAGGAACTTTTTGCCAATAAAAATACCGTTGTATCGTGTGATACAACGGTTGAATAATTTGAATGCAGCCTTTATGTGTTTAGGAAGCGGATCCCGCACGGAGGACGAGCCGACACCATAGCACGAAGGCTGTTTTCATTCCGGCAAACGTCCGTACAGTTCCATTTCACTGTGCAGCTTTTTGGCCAGCCGCGTGTTAAAGACACCGGGTTCGGCACGCCAGCACCAGTTGCCGCCCAGAGTGGACGGCGTGTTCATGCGGGATTCATGCCCAAGGCCCAGCAGATCCTGTGCCTGCACAACAGCCAGATCGGCAGCACTGGACCAGATGCCGCGCATCATGCCCCAGTGATAGCCCTCTTTCTTCGTCAGATTCAGGTAACGCACGGCGCGCGCCACGTCCTCAGGGGCGGCGGTTTCCATCCAGCCGTTCACAGGCTCGTTGTCGTGGGTGCCTACATAGGCAATGCAGTTCTTGGGGTAACTATGGGGGCGGTAATCGCCACCGTCACGGCTGTCAAAGGCAAACTCCAACACTTTCATGCCGGGATAGCCGCATTGCTTCAGCAGGGCAGTGACATCTTCCGTCAGGAATCCCAAATCCTCGGCGATGATGCGCGGGCTGCCCAGCTTTTTCTTTATGGCAGCAAACAGCGCATAGCCGGGACCTTCGCGCCAGCGGCCGTTCCGGGCGGTTGCTTCCCCGTAGGGGATAGCATAATAGCCCGCAAATCCGCGGAAGTGGTCAATGCGAACCACATCATAGATGCTGCACATGTGTTTGATGCGCCGCACCCACCATGCGTAGCCGGTCTTGGCCATGGAGTCCCAGTCGAACAGCGGGTTGCCCCACAGCTGGCCTGTGGCGGAGAAGCCGTCCGGCGGGCAGCCTGCCACCTCGGTGGGCAGCAGGTTCTCGTCGAGCTGGAACTCCTGCGGGCAGCTCCACACATCGACGCTGTCCAGCGCCACATAGATGGGAAGGTCGCCGATGATGCGGATTTCCTGCTGGTTGGCGTAGTGCTTCAGCGCCTGCCACTGACTGTAGAACATAAACTGTACAGCCTGCCAGAACGCCACATCGTCGGCGTACTGCTGCCGGGCTGCTGCCAGGGCAGCGGGCTCACGGCGCCGCAGCGGTTCTTCCCATTCCAGCCAGCAGACTCCGTTGTGGGCGTCCTTCAGCGCCATGAACAGCGCGTAGTCGGGCAGCCAGAAGTCGTTTTCCTTCACAAAGCGGCGGTAGTCGGCACCGGGCTTTGCCAGCAGACGTTTAGCTGCACAGCGCAGCACTGCGTAGCGCTTTTCGTACATGACGCCGTAGTTGATGCAGTCGGGGGTGCATTCCCAGTCGATGGACGCATATTCCTCCGGCAGCAGCAGTCCCTGCTTTGCCAGATCGTCCAGATCGATAAAATACGGGTTGCCCGCAAAGGTCGAGAACGACTGATAGGGACTGTCACCGTAGCTGGTGGGGCAGACAGGCAGAATCTGCCAGTATGCCTGCCCGGACTTGACTAAAAAGTCCACAAAGCTGCGCGCGGCTGCACCCATGGTACCAATACCGTAAGGCGAGGGCAGACTTGAAATGGGCATTAGAATGCCGCTTGCTCTCATCAGAGAACCCCTCTTTCTTTTGATAGTAAGCAGCCGGGATGTCTTTCGTTCACAGTTCGCGCACGCTTTCTCCTTCGGTCAGATCGAAGGAGACGATCTCGTGCACGGCATTGCCGGGTTTTTGGATGTTGTGGAGCAGGATCCGCGCCGAACGCTGCGCCAATTGCCCCATATTCTGCCGGATGGTCGTCAGCCGGGGCACACTGTACTGTCCCAGCGCAATGCCGTCAAAACCTGTGACGGAAATATCCTGCGGCACACACAGCCCGTGATCCCGCAGCGCACGAATTGCGCCGAGCGCCATCAGGTCAGACATGGCAAACACTGCCGTAATGTCGGGACTGTGCTTTAAGAGATACTCCATTGCCTCATACCCGCTGGAAAGCGAGAACCGCGCATACGCATACTGCTTTTCCATGTCAAACGGCAGACCAAGGCGCAGCATAGCACCCTGACAGCCGGCCAGACGGGCGAGACTTGGACGGGAAAGATTGGGCTTGCCGCCGATGATTCCGATGCGGCGGTGCCCCTTTTTGTACAGATATTCGATCATCGTGTCCGATGCAGCCATATCGTCTACGGACACACTGGACAAATTGCGGATGCGCAGGGATGCCGCGCTGTTTGTCAGCAGCAGGCAGGGGATACCCAGTGCCTCCAACTCCGGCGTGAAGTATTCCGGATTTGAGCCGAGAAACAATATACCATGGGGTTTGCGCTCTGTGCAGATGCGTCGGGCCTGCGCAACCTCGTTGGCCTCCTCGTCAATATAGTAGACCGTCGCAACGTAGCCGCTTTCCTCAATGATCTGCTGCAGCGGTTCCAAAATGCCGGCAAACAGCATATTCTGGGTGCCTTTCACAATCAGTGCGATCCCATCGTTGGCCTGCTGCTTCAGATGCTTGGCGTTGGCGTTCGGTTCATAATTGTGGCGGTTTACGATTTCCAATATTTTTTGACGGGTTTCTGCACTGACGCCGGGGGCGTTATTTAAGGCTCGTGAGACGGTCCCGACCGCATAGCCGGACTCCCGCGCGATGTCTTTGATGGTCATTTGCCAATCCTCTTTCTTGAAGAAGTGTCAAATTTACCCCTTGACAGCACCGGCGACCACGCCATCAATAATATATTTCTGGCAGATCAGGTACAGCACGATAACAGGCAACACCGTAATCATGATGCAGGCCATCATGGGTGCCATCTCCACCTTGCCGTAGCTGCCGCGGAAATACTGGATCGCCATAGGAATCGTGCGGTAGGTCTTGATGTCCAGCACCAGCGTGGGCAGCAGATAGTCGTTCCAGACCCACATGGTTTCCAAAATAGCGGTAGAGATCATCGTCGGCTTCAAAATCGGGCAGACGACCTTGAAGAAAATCTGGATGGGATTGCAGCCGTCGATCATAGCGGCTTCTTCAATAGCAATCGGCATGGATTTTACAAAGCCGGTGAACATGAACACCGCAAGTCCCGCGCCGAAGCCCAGATAGATGATGCAGATGTTGTAGGGGTTATTCAGCTTTAAGGTATCAGCGGTTTTTGCCAGTGTGAACATGACCATCTGGAAGGGAACAATCATGCTGAATACGCACAGATAGTACATACCTTTGGACAAGGTGTTCTGCACACGGGTGATATACCATGCGCACATGGAGCAGCACAGCAAAATCAGTGCCACAGACGAAACCGTGATCACTAAACTATACCAGAAAGAGGACAAAAAGTCCATTTCCTGAATGCCATAAATGTAGTTTTTCAGGCCGACGAAGGTCTCGGCGTTCGGCAGCTCAAAGGCGTGGCTCGTCGTGATGGCGCGCTCGGTCTTGAGGGAGTTCATCAAAATCATGAACACCGGGTACATCCAGGCGATGCACAGGATCGTGAGCAGAACGGACAGTACCGCGTTGATGCGGCGGTCTTTTTTAGTAGCACCCATTATGCCTGCACCTCCTTAGAGCGGGTAAAATGCAGCTGGAGCAGCGAAAAAACGACCACAAACAGGAAGAAAACGACGGCCTTGGCCTGACCGATGCCCTTCCACTGGGGTCCGGAGCGTGCGTAGAACGTGTCGTAGATGTTGTAGGCCAGCATCATGGACTGCTTTGCAGGCTCACCGGCTGTCAGCGAGAGGTTCTGGTCGAACAGCTTGAAGGAGTTCGTCAGCGTCAGGAAGGTGCAGATCGTCACGCTGGGCATGACCATCGGGATTTTGATTTTGAACAAAATCTGGCTGCTTGTTGCACCGTCAATGCGTGCGGCCTCTACCAGATCCACAGGCACATTCTGCAAACCGGCAATATAGATGATCATCATGTAGCCGATCTGCTGCCAGCACATCAGGATGATCAAACCCCAGAAGCCGTAGGTGGCATTCAGCGCCAGCAGCGACTTACCCCAGGAGGACAGCAGACCGTTGAGCAGGATCTGCCAGATATAGCCCAGCACGATGCCGCCGATCAGGTTCGGCAGGAAGAAGATGGTGCGGAAAGCGTTGGTGCCGTGCATACCGCGGGTGAGAAGCAGCGCGATGGCAAAGGCCAGCACGTTGATCAGCAGGGTGGACACGACGGTGAACGCCGCTGTGAACCAGAACGCATGGGTGAAGGTGTTATCCGACCAAATCATTGCGTAGTTGCTTAAGCCCGCAAACTGCACATTTTTGACGGTGGTGAACTTGCAGAACGACAGCCCTGCACCCCAGATAAACGGCCAGACAAAGCCGATAATAAAGGCGATGAGGGTCGGCAGTACGAAAACAGGCCAATAACGTCGAATGGCTTTTTCCATAAGTATGCTCCCTTTGTTGTAATTTTTGTTTTCTGCAAAAGAAGCGGGGCGGGCGAAACCGCCCGCCCCGCTAACCGGTAATACTAGGTAAGGAGAAAAAGCTTTCAGAGTAGAGAAAACGATCTTATGTTATGCAGCAGCGTTCAGAGCAGCCTCGGATGCCCAGCCATCGACGAAAGCGGTGACGACATCATCCCAGCTGCCGGTACCGGCGGCGTAAGCGGTCAGAGCAGAACCAACACCGTTCTTCCAGTTCTCGGAAGGCATGGTGGAGAAGTTCCAAGCCACAGGGGTCTTGCCCGCGGCGGTCATTTCCTTGTCGACCTTGACGAAGAGGTTCGGGGACTCAGCAGCATTCTTGAAGGGGATAACGAAGCCCATGTCATCCGCCATGGCCTTGGTGCCCTCGTCAGAGGAAACGCACCAGTAGATGAAGTCGAGCGTTGCGTTGATGTCGTCCTCGCTGGCTTCCTTGTTGACGCACCAGTAGTTCTCAGTGCCGGTGCACAGACCCTGATTGGCCTCGTCGCCAGCGCCAACGTAGATGGGGATCATGGTCAGATCATCATCGGTGAAGGGCTTGCCATCGCCGACGAGGTTGTTGTACTCCCAAGAACCATTCTGGAAGAAGACAGCCTCTTCGTTCAGGAACTCGTTGCGGCTGTCGTCGCCGGTCTTGCCAGCCAGTTCGGCAGGGTCGCAGGTGGAGTTGTTGATGTACAGGTCAAAAATATCCTTGTAGTTGTCGAGATAGGTGCCCTTGATGGCGTCGGTGTTGTCGATGCCGTCCTCCTGATACTCGAAGTAGATGGGCAGGTTGGCCAGATGGGTCTTGTAGCGCCAGTCAGAGGAGCCGTCCATACCGGCGGAGCTGAAGGCAGAGAAGCCCAGCTCGTCCTTGCGGGCGGTGATGTCCTCGGCAACCTTCTTCAGGTCGGCAAAGCTCTTGATGTCGTCAACGGTGTAGCCGGCCTTCTCCAGCAGGGTCTTGTTGGTGATCAGGCCGTAGCTCTCGATAACGTAGCCAACACCCAGCGTGGCGTCGCCGTCCTTCAGGGCGTAGGAATCGCTCGTCAGATCGCCGAGGATCTTGGTACCGGTCAGATCATAGCAGTAATCCTTCCAGTTTGCCAGACCGACAGGGCCATTGACCTGGAACAGGGTGGGCGCATCGCTCTTGGCCATCTCGCTCATCAGGGTGGTCTCATACTGGCCGGAGGCGGCGGTCACGACGGTGACGGGAACACCGGTCTCCTCGGTGTACTTCTTGGCCAGATTCTGCCAGGCTTCGTCCTGCTCGGGCTTGAAGTTCAGGTAGTAGACCTTGCCGGCTGCATCAGTGGTCGCCTCGGTAGAAGCGGCAGTGGATTCAGCTTTGGATTCGGTGCTGGTACTGGTAGAGGAAGCAGCCGTAGAGGAGCTGCCGCCGCAGCCTGCCAGCAGACCCGCAGCCATAGCGGCTGCCAGAGTCATCGAGAGTGTCTTTTTTGCGTTCATGTTTTTTCCTCCTTCTTAAGAAAAACAATGATTTGCAAGGGTGTTGATTTGTTTCGTCGGAAACGTTTCCGTTTCGGATTGATCTTATAATACACCTTTCCGGCGCAATAATCAATCGTTTTTTGCGATTTACTGCAAAATCGGCCTGATGCACAAATTTGCACCCCCTGTTTTTGTGGAAATGTTCCAAAAATAGTGACAAATTTAGCGGAAACGATTCCGTAGCCGCGCAACAATCTTTGAGAATTGCAGGAAAACCACTCTATAAATTATTTTTCGCCAAAATATTGACACGGCAATTTTGTCATGTTATACTTTCTTAGATTTTGAAAGACGAATCGAGTTTGTAAGAGTTTTTCAAAGCAATTTACCTACGGACCGCCCATCGGGGGCTAAGGCCATACGGACAGCCGGGTCCACTGCCGATCGGCAACTTTGGTTGCCTTATTGATTGAGTTAAAAGCTCAAATTTTATAAGTTGGTTCCTTTACAACCATGAAATTGCACGTTTTGGTGTGCAGACTTGTGAAACGGTCAATAAAGAGTAGTAAAAGTGTAATTGCTATATAGACTCTGACACGCTCAGCCTTTTTGAATCATGCAGGACGCTCTCCCGGTGTGGTACCGGGGGTTTTCGGCCTGTGCAAAAATACGCTGGATTCAAACGCAAGTCTGCACGTATGTGCACGGCTTGCGTTTTTTATTTTGCAAGGGGACCGCGAACGGAGGTAAAAATGAACGGAGAAACAAAGCGCACCCGGCTGGACCAGCGCCGCGCACCCATCCATGAAGCGCTGGAAAACTTCCGCCGTATGCGCGTCGTGCCCTTTGACGTGCCGGGCCACAAGCGTGGGCGCGGCAACCCGGAGCTGACCGCGTTTCTGGGCCAGCAGTGCGTCGGCGTGGACGTCAACAGCATGAAGCCGCTGGACAATCTCTGCCACCCGGTTTCTGTCATCCGCGAGGCCGAGGAGCTGGCCGCCGATGCGTTCGGCGCGGCACACGCCTTTTTAATGGTGGGCGGCACGACCAGCTCGGTACAAAGCATGGTGCTGACCGCCTGCAAGCGCGGGGATGAGATCATTCTGCCGCGCAACGTGCACCGCAGCGTGCTGAACGCGCTGGTGCTCTGCGGTGCGGTGCCGGTCTACGTCAACCCGGAGGTGGACAACCGCCTCGGAATCAGTCTGGGCATGAAGCGGGAGCAGGTGGCCAAGGCCATTGCAGAGCACCCCAACGCCGTGGCCGTGCTGGTGAACAATCCCACCTACTACGGCATTTGCAGCGACCTGCGCGCCATTGTGCGGATGGCCCACGACGCCGGGATGCTCTGCCTGGCCGACGAAGCCCACGGAACACACTTCTATTTTGGCGGCGGGCTGCCTGTCTCTGCCATGGCGGCGGGCGCAGATATGGCCTCCGTCTCGATGCACAAGAGCGGCGGCAGCCTGACCCAGTCCAGTCTGCTGCTGACCGGCCCCAATGTCCACGCGGGCTATGTGCGGCAGATCATCAACCTGACCCAGACGACGTCCGGCAGTTACCTGCTGATGTCGAGCCTTGATATTTCCCGCCGCAATCTCGCATTGCGCGGGCGGCAGGTGTTCCATCAGGTGGCCGATATGGCCGAGTACGCCCGCGAGGAGATCAACGCCGTGGGCGGGTACTATGCCTTCGGCAAGGAGCTTTGCAACGGAAACTCCGTTTTTGACTTTGATACGACAAAACTCAGCGTCCACACGCTGGACATCGGTCTTGCGGGCATTGAGGTCTATGACATCCTGCGCGACGAATACGACATTCAGATCGAGTTTGGCGACATCGGCAATATACTGGCTTATCTCTCCATCGGTGACCGCCCGCAGGAGGTCGAGCGCCTTGTCAGCGCACTGGCCGAAATCAAACGCCGCTACCACACCGACGGTGCGGGCCTGTTGAGCCAGGAGTACATTGACCCCGAGGTCGCCGCCAGCCCGCAGGAAGCGTTCTACGCCCCCAAGAAGAGCCTGCCCCTGCGCGAGACCGAGGGCATGGTGTGCAGCGAGTTCGTCATGTGCTACCCACCGGGCATCCCGATTCTGGCCCCGGGCGAGCGCATCACCGCTGAAATTTTAGACTATATCGAGTACGCCAAGGCCAAGGGCTGCAGCATGACCGGACCGGAAGATCCCGACATTCTGCGCCTGAACGTGCTGGCCTGACAGGGAGGTTTTACAATGGAAATGTGGTTTTCGGAGTTTCATACCCCCGATGTCAAGCACAGCATCCGGGTCAACCGCCAGCTTTACTCCAAGCAGAGCGACTATCAGCGCATCGACATTTTTGAAACACCGGAGTTTGGCCGTGTGCTGACGCTGGACGGCAACGTCATGCTGACCGAGCGCGACGAGTTCATCTACGACGAGATGATCACCCACGTGCCGATGTCGGTACACAAAAACGCCAAGGATATTCTCGTCATCGGTGCGGGCGACGGCGGCGTTGTGCGGGAGCTGACCCGCTATGACCGCGTGGAAAGCATTGACCTTGTGGAGATGGACCCGCAGGTCATCGAGGCCTGCCGCGCCTACCTGCCCGGCAACGCCTGCCGCATGGATGACCGCCGCGTACATATTTATTACGAAAATGCGCTGAAATTCATCCGCAAGTGTGAGGACGAGTACGACTTGATTATTGTGGATTCCTCCGATCCGTTCGGCCCGTCGGAGGGGCTGTTCACTCGCGAATTTTACGGCAGCTGCTTCAACGCCCTGCGCGCGGACGGCATCATGGTCAACCAGCAGGGCAGCCCGTTCTACGCCGAGGACGCCACCGCCATGCAGCGCAGCCACCAGCGCATTGCCAGCACCTTTCCCATCAGCAAGGTGTACCAGGCGCACATCCCGACCTTTGCGGCGGGGTACTGGCTGTTCGGCTTTGCCAGCAAAAAATATCATCCCATCAACGATATGGACGCCGATGCGTGGAACACGCTGAACATGCGCACCCGCTATTACACCTCCCGGCTGCACGTCGGGGCGTTTTATCTGCCCGCTTTCCTTGAGGAAATGCTGCGGGAAGTGGAGGAACACTGATGCTGCATCGCAATGTTGAAAATTTCATCGGCTGCGACAGCAGCTACCGCACGGCCAGTATCGTTTTGTACGGTGCGCCGTTTGATTCCACCACAAGCTACCGCCCCGGTGCGCGCTTTGGCCCCGCGGCCATGCGCCACGAAAGCTACGGTCTGGAAACTTACAGTCCCTATCAGGACAAGGACCTGACCGATGGGAATGTGTTTGACAGCGGCGACCTGGAGCTGTGCTTTGGTTCCAGCGAGAGTGCCCTTGTAGACATTGAGTCCCGCGCGGCGGAAATTCTGCGCGACGGAAAGCTGCCGCTGCTGCTGGGCGGCGAGCACCTTGTCACGTTGGGCGCGGTGCGCGCAGCGGTGCGCAAATATTCTGATTTGCATATCGTACATTTTGACGCCCACGCCGATCTGCGGGACGATTACCTCGGCGCGCAGCTGAGCCACGCCTGCGTGCTGCGCCGCTGCCATGATTTGGTCGGCGACGGGCGCATCCACCAGTTCTGTATCCGCAGCGGTGACCGGGAGGAATTTCAGTTCGCCGCGCGGCACACCGATATGCACAAGTTCGACTTTACCGGCCTGACCGAGCTGACCGACTGGCTGTGCCAGACCGATGTGCCTGTCTATCTGACCATTGATTTGGACTGCCTCGACCCGTCGGCCTTCCCCGGCACGGGCACGCCCGAGGCGGGCGGCGTCAGCTTTTTGCAGCTGCTTGGGGCCATCCGCACCGTGACGAAAGCGAACATCATTGGCGCGGACGTGAACGAGCTGGCCCCCATGCTCGACCAGAGCGGCGTTTCCACGGCCACGGCCTGCAAGGTGCTGCGGGAATTGCTGCTGGCACTGGAAAAGTAAGCAGCCATCCCTGTAGGAAGCGGCGTCCTCGACGCCCCGCGGAGGGGTCAAGTCCCCTCCCTACATTCTCAACCTTATCGGGGGAGAGGATGTAGGGGCGGATTCCATATCCGTCCGGGAAAGCTGCCGCTGCCACAAACAGGCACGGGCGAACAATGTTCGCGCCTACAAAACATCCATACACATCATACAATAAAAAATACAAAGGAGTTCCATCATGAGCAAAGTTCTTGTTATCGGCTGCGGCGGCGTGGCAAGCGTCGCCATCTCCAAGTGCTGCCAGGTCAGCGACGTCTTTACCGAGCTGTGCATCGCCAGCCGCACCAAATCCAAGTGCGACGCGCTGGCCGCCAAGCTGGCCCCCACCACCCGGACCAAAATCACCACCGCGCAGGTCGATGCCGACGACGTCCAGCAGCTGTGCGACCTCATCAACAGCTACAAGCCTGACCTCGTCATGAATATCGCCCTGCCGTATCAGGATCTGACCATCATGGACGCCTGCCTGGCCTGCGGCGTAAACTATATGGACACTGCCAACTACGAGCCGGAAAACACCGACGACCCCGCGTGGCGTGCCATCTACGAGAAGCGCTGCAAGGAGGCCGGCTTCTCCGCTTACTTTGACTACAGCTGGCAGTGGGCGTACAAGAAAAAGTTTGAGGACGCCGGCCTGACCGCGCTGCTGGGCTGCGGCTTTGACCCGGGCGTGACCCAGGCCTACTGCGCCTACGCCGCCAAGCATGAGTTCGACACCATCGACACCATCGACATCCTCGACTGCAACGGCGGCGATCACGGCTATGCGTTCGCCACCAACTTCAACCCCGAGATCAACCTGCGCGAGGTCTCCGCCCCCGGCAGCTATATGGAGAACGGCAAGTGGGTCGAGATCCCGCCCATGAGCATCAAGCGCGAGTACAACTTTGACCAGGTCGGTCAGAAGGATATGTACCTGCTGCATCATGAGGAAATTGAGTCTCTTGGCAAGAACCTGCCCGATGTCAAACGCATCCGCTTCTTCATGACCTTCGGACAGAGCTACCTTGACCACATGCGCTGCCTGGAGGATGTGGGCATGCTCTCCACCACGCCCATCAATTACAACGGTCAGGAGATCGTGCCCATCCAGTTCCTGAAAGCGCTGCTGCCCGACCCCGCCAGCCTCGGTCCCCGCACCAAGGGCAAGACGAACATCGGCTGCATCTTCACCGGAAAAAAGGACGGCAAGGACAAGACCTACTACATTTATAATGTGTGCGACCATCAGGAGTGCTACCGCGAGGTCGGCAGTCAGGCCATCAGCTACACCACCGGTGTGCCCGCGATGTGCGGTGCGCTGATGATGCTGACCGGCGAGTGGACCAAGCCCGGCGTCTACACGGTGGAGGAGTTCAACCCCGACCCGTTCCTTGACGCACTGGACAAGTACGGCCTGCCCCGCAGCGAGAACCATGACCCGGTTCTCGTGGACTGATGGCGCAGCGCGACGCACGGCCGCCGTTTGCGGCCATCGACGGCGCAGTGCCGCCGGAATTTTCCGCCCTGCCCACGCCCTGCTACCTGCTGGATGAAGCTGCCCTGACCCGCAACGCGGAGATTCTGGGCGGGCTGGCCCGTCGTACCGGGTGCAAGGTGCTGCTGGCGCAAAAGGCGTTCAGCAACTACGATTTGTACCCGCTGCTGGCGCCGCACCTCGCGGGCACCGAGGCCAGCGGCCTGTTTGAGGCGCGGCTCGGCGCGGAGGAAATGCCCGGCAAAGAAGTGCACGTTTTCTGCGCGGCCTACCGCGCAGATGAAATGGACGAGCTGCTGCGGTACGCTGACCATATCGTCTTCAACTCGCCCGCGCAGCTGGCAAAATTTGGCCCCGCGGCCAAGGCGGCGGGCAAAAGTGTGGGACTGCGCATCAATCCCGAGTGCTCGACCCAGGACGGCCACGCGATTTACGACCCCTGCGCCCCCGGCAGCCGTTTGGGCACGACCCGCGCCCAGTGGGACGCGGCAGCGGCAGAAAATTCTGCCCTGCCCGGGCTGTTGGACGGCCTGCACTTTCACACTTTATGTGAGCAGGACGCCGATGCGCTGGCCGTGACGCTGGACGCAGTGGCAGAGAAATTCGGCGATTTGCTGCCAAAAATGAAGTGGCTGAACTTCGGAGGCGGGCATCACATCACCCGCCCCGGCTACGACATGGCCACTTTGGAAAAGTGTATCCGCCGTGCCCGGAATGACTGGGGCGTGACGGTTTATCTGGAACCCGGCGAGGCCTGCGCCCTGAACGCAGGGTATCTCTTGACCCGCGTGCTGGACGTGGTGCAAAACGGCGATACGACGGTTGCCATCTTGGATGCCAGCGCCGCCTGCCATACACCGGACGTGATCGAGATGCCCTACCGCCCGCCGCTGCTGGGGGCAGGGGAACCCGGCGAAAAGCCCTGCACTGTGCGGTTGGCCGGGCCGACCTGCCTTGCGGGGGATGTCATCGGTGATTACAGCTTTGACGCTGTGCCTGCCGTGGGAGATCTGCTGGTGTTCGGCGATATGGCCATTTACACCACCTGCAAGAACAACACCTTCAACGGTATGCCCCTGCCCGGTATTTACGCCCGCAAGCCCGACGGCACTACTCGGAAAATCGTGACGTTCGGATATAAAGATTTCAAATGTCGGCTGGGAAAATAAGCTGCGATAAATGCAAAGCGCCCACCGGCAGGCCGTTGCTGCGCCGTATTATCTCGCATTTTCGCATATTTTGCCACAAAAGAAGCTGCTCACTCCGTAGGGAATGAGCAGCTTCTCACTTTTAAGCCTGCTACCAGGGCTTTTCTTTCATTATGGGTCGTCCGGCACCGGCATTGGCTGACAGGCAGGGGTTATGCAGCGGTCACTTTTTTGCTTCGCTTGGATGGGGGACAGGAGGCATTTTCGTGAACAGCGCTTTCAGCGCCAGCGGCGTGGCGACGCTGGAAACCACGATCAAAAGGATGACCGCCGTAAAATAAACAGGCTCGACAACGCCGACCTCAAGGCCCTTCTGGGCCACGATCAAGGCGACCTCGCCGCGGGTCATCATGCCGACACCGACTTTAAGAGAGTCTCCCCAGTTGAAACGGCAGGCTCTGGCCGCCAGTCCGCAGCCGATGATTTTTGCCAGCAGGGCAACGAGAACGAAGCAAACACTGAACAGCAGAATCTCCGGCGTCAGCCCGCTGATGTCGGTCTTTAAACCGATGCTGACAAAGAAAATCGGCGCAAAAATCACATAGTTGCTGATGTCGACCCGGCGCTCCACATAAGCGGCGTCGTGCAGCGTACAGAGAACGATACCGGCAATGTAAGCGCCGGTAATATCTGCAATGCCAAAGTATTTCTCGGCAATATAGGCCATTGCAAAGCAGAATGCAAGGCTGGCAATCGTTATGCGCTGCGTATGGGGATTGCGGGAATCCAGCCACTTCATGGCGCAGTGAAACGCATAGCCGATACCAACGGCAACCAGAAAGAACAGCGCGGTCTGGACCAGCACGCCGCCGATGCCGGTGCCCTCACCGGAGCTGGCACCCAGCACACAGGTCAGCACGATAATGCCGATGACATCATCAATGACGGCAGCGCTGACAATGGTAGTGCCAAGGAAGCTCTTTAAGTGGCCCAACTCCTGCAGCGTTGCCACCGTGATGGACACGCTGGTTGCAGTCATAATCGTGCCGATAAACAATGCGCGGAAGAATTCCGGGCTGCCGATTGCCGAAAAGCCGTAGAATGCGCTGTAGAGCAGCGTACCGCCCATCAACGGTACAAGCACACCGATGCAGGCAATCAACGTGGCAATAGGCCCGGCCCGCATCAGTTCTTTCAGGTTGGTGCCAAGTCCTGTGGAAAACATCAGCAGCACAACGCCGATTTCAGCAAAAACGGAGATCGTATCGTTGATCTGCACCAGATTGAGCAGACAAGGCCCAATCAGCAGACCGGCGAGAATTTCACCGACCACCTGCGGGGCCTTGCACTTGCGGGCAGCCAGGCCAAAAAACTTGGCGCTCAGAATAATAATTGCCAAATCACGGAAGATGGGATACATACATGTCATCTCTCTCAATTTACTGTAATCCATCCTTGTTATAGCACTTCTGCCAGATTTTTTCAATAGCTGAAACCGCCTTTTGGAGTTATCGTCGGATATTGTATAAATGTGGTAAACTGTAAGCCAAAGACAAGGCAAAGCACTTGCAATAATGTCCGTAGTATGATAAAATTCCAATTTAGAAAAGTTATAATATGGTTTACTTCATGGCTTACTGCGTCCGACAGGGTTCGGCGGCAAGCGGTATACAACCTATATAATAAGGAAGAGAAGCGCATGTTCCATTTTTCAAACAGGCATCACCACACAGGAAAAACGTCAATGAGCAGGGCAAAAGTGTATGGTCTGCTTATGGCTTTGGCTATGCTTTTTATGGCAGGTCTGTGCGCCTGTTCCGCACAGCCGCACTCTGCGGCAGAGACTGCGCCGCAGACGATTGTGGTCGGCATTGATGTGTTTGACCCTTACAGCTATCTGGACAGGAACGGGCAGTTTGCCGGCATCGACGTGGAACTGGCGACGGAAGCGTTTTCACGACTTGGCTATACGCCGGAATTCCGGACGATTTCATGGCCGGACAAAGACAACCTTCTCAGCGACGGAACGATCGATTGTATCTGGTCATGCTTCAGCATGAACGGGCGGGAAACCAAGTACCAATGGGCCGGTCCGTATATGTACAGCCGTCAGGTCGTGGCTGTTCGTGCAGACAGCGATATCCAGTCGCTGCCCGATCTGGCCGGTAAGCGCATCGGCGTACAGGCAACCACAAAGGCGGAGTCGCTGTTTCTCGGCGAAATTTCCTCTTTGCTGCCCGAGGTCAAGCAAGTCAACAGCTTTGAGACGACAGAGGATATGTTTGCGGCACTGCGCAAAGGCTATGTAGATGCCGTCGCGGGCCATGAAGCACTGGTAGCCAAGCGGACAAATCTGGATGAAAGCAGTTACCGTGTGCTGGCAGAGAGTCCTTACAGTTCCGAACTTGGCGTTGCCTTCGCAAAGGACACCCATGAGGATTTGGCTGTGCAGCTGACTCAAACTCTGGAAGATATGAAGCAGGACGGAACGATTGGCCGCGTTGCAGAAAAATTCGGACTTGATGCAGAAAAAACTGTGTGGGGGGAACAGGGAAAATGAATGTGAAAAAGCAGTCCGGCAAAAAAAGACTGTTTTTGCTTGTGTTAGTTGCGTTCGGCATTGTACTTTGGATCACATTCACGAATCTGAACCGAATTGCACTGCGTCATACATTGGATGAAACGATTGGTTTTGTAAAGATCCGCTTAGAGCAGTACGAGACTGATGCGGCCAACGACCGCGTGAAAAGCCTTGTCCGCCTGCTGGATAAAACGGTAAGCCTTGGCAACGAAATGACGCTGAAGGAAGGTTTCGGCACGCAGGACCTGAACTCTTTTGCAGAGGAACAGCGTCTGACCGGTGCGCTTGTATTAGATGAAAACCTGAATGTTGTCATGCAGACCACAAAGGGTGGCAACGCCATGCCGCTGTGGGAGAAGCTGATCGACAGCCCCTATGTACACAATATCGTTGATTATCCAAAAAAGACATACTCGACCCGTCTGGAAGAAAATGGGATACTCTATGATTTTGCCGCGGTGGCACGCGCGGATGCACCAGGTATCCTGATTACCTATATACAGAAGGACAATGAGGATATTGGAGATTTGACGGTGGATTCCCTGTTGAGAGATTTTCCGTTGGAGCTTGGCGGCATCGCTACGATCACGGAGAACGGCAGGGTCATCAGCAGCAACAGCAGCAAACAGGTAAACAAGGCAATAGAGGACTGCCAGGAATTATATAACGGAACCTTCGGTGCTGCGGAGGATGGCATTGCGCGCCTGAACAGCAATCAGGGCGTCTGGTACGGCAGCCGGGAAAATACCGAGAACTATGCGCTCTTTGTGTTTTTCCCGGCATCTCAGGTGTTCATGACGCGCAACATTGTCTGTGCATCCTATCTGGCCATAGCCGTAATGGTCTTTTTAATGGCACTGCTGTGGCAGACCAAAATGGAAAAAGACGCGCTGCGGCAGCACCAGAAACGTACCGGAATTATCACAGCGCTTGGCACGGCGTATACGTCCATTTCACTGGTGGACTTGAAGAAAAACACCGTTGAAATCGTCAAGAACGCGTCAGATACGGTCAAGAAGCAGAAGCACTTTGCACTGAAACGATCCGTACAGCAGGAGCAAATCGAGAAAATTATCGCGGAGCCATCCCGCGAGGAGTATCTCGCCTTTACGGACATGACGACAGTGGCCGAACGTCTGAAGGGTCACACCTCTTTGGCTCTTACGTCTCAGACTGTCGACAGAAAATGGATCCTTACGCTGATCACACCACAGCGAAAAGACGCGGACGGCAACGTAACAGCCGTATTGGTTGCTACCCGCGACGCTACCGAGGAAAAGCGGCGGGAGCAAAAGCAGGAGGATGCCCTGCGCGATGCACTGGCGGCGGCGGAACACGCCAATAAGGCCAAGACGGTATTCCTGAACAGTATGTCGCACGATATTCGCACCCCGATGAATGCCATTATCGGGTTTACGGCCCTTGCCACGGCGCATATTGATAACATTGACCTTGTCAAAGAGTATCTGAAGAAAATCAGCGTATCGGGCCAGCATCTGCTCAGTCTGATCAACGATATTCTGGATATGAGCCGTATCGAAAGCGGCACGGTCAAACTGGACAACACAGAAGTCCACCTGCCCGATGTACTGCACGACCTGCGCACGATCATTCAAGGCAATATCAGCGCCAAACAGCTTGACCTTTACATCGACACGCAGGATGTGCACCACGAGGATATTGTCACCGATAAGCTGCGCCTGAATCAGGTTCTGCTCAACATCGTGGGCAACTCTGTCAAGTTTACACCGGCGGGCGGTACCATCAATATCCGCGTTGAAGAAAAGCCGTCTGCCCGCAGTGGGTATGCGACCTTTGTTTTCAGCGTGAAAGATAACGGTATCGGTATGTCGAAGGACTTCCAGGCGCACGTCTTTGACTCTTTTTCACGGGAACAGACTGCGACAAGAAGCGGCATTCAGGGTACGGGCCTTGGCATGGCCATCTCGAAAAACATCGTAGATATGATGGGCGGAACCATCGTCGTCAAGAGCGAGCAGGGAAAGGGCAGCGAGTTTACGGTCACCCTAGACTGCAAGGTTTGTACGGAATCGGTGAAATATCCGCCGATTCCTGGCCTGAAAGGCACCCGTGCACTGGTTGTGGATGATGATGCACAGACCTGCATGAGCGTAAGCAAAATGCTGCGGGAAATTGAGATGGAAGCCGACTGGACGACCTCCGGCAAGGAAGCCATCCTGCGTGCGAGGGAGGCGCACAATCAGGGTGCGGAGTTCAAGGTTTACATTATTGACTGGCTGATGCCGGATATGAACGGCATTGAGACGGTGCGCAGGATCCGCAAAGTAATCGAACCCGGCACGCCGATCATCATATTGACAGCCTACGATTGGGCCGACATTGAGGACGAGGCCCGGCAGGCCGGTGTCACGGCGTTTGTTTCCAAACCGCTGTTTATGTCGGAACTGCGCGATGCACTGACACACAAAGTAGTGTCGGGCAGGCAGCCCCTTCTGCCCAAGCACGGCGACTATACGGGCAAAAAGGTGCTGTTGGTCGAGGATAACGAACTGAACCGCGAGATTGCAACGGCCATTCTGGAAGAAGCCGGACTGAAAGTGGACGCCGTTGAGGACGGCACGGATGCCGTTGCCAGAATGAACGAGGCTGCGGAGGATGAGTATGATCTGATCCTGATGGATATTCAGATGCCCAAAATGGACGGATACACCGCCACCCGGGAGATCCGTACATTGAGCAGCAATAAAAAGGCAAACATTCCCATTGTGGCCATGACAGCCAACGCTTTTGAGGAAGACCGCCAAAAAGCATTCAAAGCAGGGATGAATGCACATATTGCAAAACCGATTGATGTGAACATCCTGATGGGAACACTGGATAAAGTTTTTAAACAGAATTCGTGATCGCGTTTAAATAGCGTACAAAGGATCTGTACGGCAAAGTAAAAAGCATATACAGCTGCGTTTATGGCGAACGGCCTCTCGGCGGTTCGCAACGCGATGCTGTATATGCTTTTTTCATTGATTTCTTAGGGCAATACCGCAAAGAGCGCCGTGTAAGCCGGGATGCAAAGCGGATCGTATCAGATGGCCATTGCGGATATGCGCAATCTGTCAGCCGCCCAGCTCCACCATGCGGCGGATGCAGCGCCCGGCTCCCTGCATGACGTCCTGCGGCAGGGTGATTTCCTCGCCGCCGCTGCCCTGCAGGCAATGGTAAATGTCCACCAGGGTGGTCAGTTTCATGTTCATGCAGGTAAGCTGCACGGCCAGCGGATAGAACCGCTTTTCCGGGCAAGCATAGGAGAGGTGCTCCACGATGCTGTTTTCCGTGCCGATAATGAACTCTTTGGCATCGGACTTTTCTGCATAAGCCATAATGCCGGTGGTAGAGCCAACATAATCAGCCTGCTCCACGACCTCGGGGCGGCATTCGGGATGAACCAGAAGCAGCGCCTCCGGGTGGGCAGCGCGGGCTTTGGCTACATCTGCTGCCGAACATACGATATGGCGCGGGCAGCCGCCGTGGTAAAAGGCAAACTGCTTTTCCGGCAGCTGCTTTGCTACATAGCCGCCCAAATTGGGATCTGGGATGAACAGAATCTTATCGTTTTCCAGCGCACTGCAAATTTTCAGCGCGCTGGAGGACGTCACACAGACATCGCAGGCCGTTTTCAGCTCCGAAGTTGTATTGATGTACGCCACCACGGCGTAGCCGGGGTACTGCTTTTTCAATTCCTGCAAGGTCGGCAGATCAAGCTGCTCGGCCATAGGGCAGCCCGCCATGGGGTTGGCCAGCCAGACAGTTTTCTCCGGGCTTAAAATTTTGCAGGTCTCGGCCATGAAGCGCACACCGCACATGATGACCCCGTCCGCGTTGGTTTTGGCCGCCTGCACGCTCAAGCCGTAGGAATCGCCGGTGTAATCGGCGACTTCCAGCACAGGCTGGCTCTGGTAGGCATGGGCCAGGATGCAGATATTCTTTTCCCGTTTCAGGCGCAGGATCTCCTGCTGCAGTTCATGGACAGTCATAATTATGCCTCGTTTTCTTTCTTCAATGCTCCCACGGTTGCAGCGGGGCCAGAAAACCGTGCTCTTTCAGTTCTTTTTCGATCAGGCTCAGCCTGTCCGGGGTGGCTGCCTCCACCAGATGATAGTGGTAGCCGTCGGTGGCGGTGGACAGCACCGTGGAGGAACTGTCCTCAAACGATTGCAGAAATTCCCGCACATCCTGCCGGGAACGGATGTCCATCTCGGCGGTGATACGGCCATAGACCCGGTGGCTGATGCTGATATTCTTGACCCGGCCGCCACAGTCCACAATCAGGTTCAGCTCCTGCCCGGTTCGGTCAGGTGTGTGGCGCACCTTGAACTCCCGTGTGCAGCCGGCAGGCTGATCAGGCTGCTCCAGCACATAGCCGCGTGCAGTGGAAATGATCCCGGGGTGTGATGCCCGTATGACCGCCAGATCCTGCACGATGACCTGACGGCTGACACCGTAATGGGTAGCCAGCGTGCGGGCGGCAATAGGCGCTCGGGCATGGGCAAGCTGCTGCAAAATGGCGGCGCGGCGCTCTGCGGTGGTCATATCAGGCCTCCTCCGCGGTCAGGGGGCGCAGATGCTTCATGGAAAGATCCAGAATGGAGGCCGAATGGGTCAGTGCGCCGCTGGACACATAGTCAATGCCAATGTCCCGCAGACGGGCAATGTTTTCCCGCGTGACATTGCCGGAGCACTCGGTCTTGGCGCGGCCTGCAATCAAAGTCACAGCCTTGCGCATATCCTCGTCGCTCATGTTATCCAGCATGATGATGTCCGCACCGGCTTCCACGGCCTCTTTGACCTGCTCCAGCGTTTCAACCTCCACCTCGATCTTGCGGACGAAAGACGCATACTGCCGGGCCATCTTGACGGCCTTCGCCACGCCGCCGGCAGCGCCGATGTGGTTATCCTTCAGCAGAACGCCGTCGGACAGGCCGGTGCGGTGGTTGCTGCCGCCGCCAACGCGGACAGCGTACTTTTCAAAAATGCGGTTGTTGGGGCTGGTCTTACGGGTGTCCAGCAGGGTGATGCCGGTGCCTTCCAGCAGGGCAGACAGCTGATGGGTATAGGTGGCAATGCCGCTCATTCGCTGCAGGTAGTTCAGCGCAACGCGCTCACCGGAAAGTAGGGCGCGTATATCGCCCGTAACAACGGCCAGCTTCTGGCCGGGCTGTACGGTATCGCCGTCCCGGCAGAAGAATTCCACCTTGGCGCCGAGGTCCAGCAGCGTAAAGACGCGGGCATAGACCGCCAGACCGGCAACAATGCCGTCCTCCTTGGCAATCAGATCCACGGTGCCGGGGCAGTCGTGGGGCATGACGGCGTTTGTGGAAACGTCCTCCTCCGGAATATCCTCCCGCAGCGCTTGCAGCAGCAGCGGGTCTATATGCAGCAGCTGGGTGATCTCATTCATGGTTTTTACTCCTCTCAATAGCGGTCAGAACCTCCTGCCGATACGCGGCAAACAGCGGTTCCTGTTCACGGTATGGGGCCAAATCGGGCTTATCGCCTGTAAAGACAGGCGGTTCTCCGTATAGTATATCATCTGCCGCGCGCTGTGCAAAGACCAAAGATTCCAGCAGGGAATTGCTGGCCAGCCGATTGCGTCCATGCACACCGTTGCAGCAGGTCTCGCCGCAGGCATACAGCCGGGGCAGTGCTGTGCGGCTGCTCAGGTCCGCCGTGATGCCCCCCATAAAATAATGCTGGGCCGGTACAACGGGGATCGGTTCATGGATGGGGTCGTACCCCTCCTCCTCGCAGCGCTCCAGAATGTTGGGGAAATGCTCACGGATAGCCGCCTCACCGATGGGGCGCATATCCTCCCACACATGGTCGGTGCCGTCCTTTTCCATCTGTGCGCGGATTGCTGCGCTCACAACGTCGCGGGGCTGCAATTCGTTGGTAAAGCGGTTCCCGTTTTTATCCAGCAGCAGCGCACCCTCCCCGCGAACCGATTCCGAAATCAGAAAGCGACGGCCTTTTCGGTGGCTGTACAAAGTCGTGGGGTGGATCTGGATATAGTCCAGGTGCTCACAGGCAACGCCGTGGCGCAGGGCCATGGCGATGGCATCCCCCGTGATGTGGGGGAAGTTGGTGGAGTTTTTATACAACCCGCCGATGCCGCCGCAGGCCAGCACCACCGCCCCTGCCCCGATGGCTCGCGGTTCGCCGTCCGGGCCGGCAGCAATGACACCGCCGCAGGCCGAGGCGTCGGCGAAAAAATCCAGCAGAGTCGTATACTCGCGCAGTTCGATGTTCTCGCAGCGCAGGACCTCGTTCAGCAGGGTCTGGGTGATCTCGTGGCCGGTAATATCCTCATGGAACAGAATGCGCGGGCGGGAGTGTGCACCCTCCCGGGTAAAGCGCAGAGCCCCGTGGTCATCCCGCGCAAAGCGGACGCCGCGGCGCACCAGATCCCGGATGATCGAGTTGGAGGAACGAATCATCAGGTCTACTGTGGCGGGGTTGTTCTCGTAATGTCCTGCCCGCATCGTATCATCAAAAAAGGGGCGGTAGTCTGCCTCGCCATGCTGCATACAAATGCCGCCCTGCGCAAGGAAGGAGTCGCTCTCGTCCGCTTTCTGCTTTGTAAGCAGAAGAATGCGGTACCGCGCAGGCAGATTCAGGGCGCAGTAAAGGCCCGCAGCGCCGGTGCCAACGATGACTACGTCAAAATAGTCATCCATATTAGCCATTTTCATGTGGTTTCCTCGGTTTCTTCTGTAATTCCAACTTTGACAGTATAGCACCGTTCATTACACGTGTCAAGACACGTGTAATGATATATAGTGACACCCCGCCATGCGCAATAAACTTCGGCATAAAAAACAACAGGAGCACCACTGTACATTCAGACTGCCGAAAAACCTCCCTCTGCGGGGGAGGTTTTTCGACACTGCTGTACATTGCAATGTTCCTGTTGTTTTTATTAGGTTGGCCGCTGCAAAGCGTTACAAATCGTTCCGCAGCTTTACGGCACTCCGTTCGGCGATGCACTGCTTTAAGGCGTTGATCATCTTGGCTTCGTCCAGCGGTTTGGCCAGGTGAATATCCATGCCTGCCAGACGGCTGTCCATAATATCCTCGGAAAAAGCATTGGCGGACATGGCAATGATGGGGATGTTTTCCGCGTCGGGGCGGTTCATGGCGCGGATGGTTCTGGCGGCGTCCCAGCCGTTCATACGCGGCATCATAATATCCATATAGATCACGCCGAAATAACCGGGTGCGGACTTTTCAAACAGCTCTACAGCCTCCTGTCCGTCGGCAGCGCGGGTCACCTCCATACCGCTGTTTTCCAGCATACAGCAGGCAATTTCCATATTCAGCTCGTTATCCTCTACGACCAGCGCACGGAGCCCTTTGAAGGAAATATCACCCATTACCTGCGCCGCAGGTTTGAGATCATCCTGCTTGCCGATTTTGAACGGCAGCTTGACCGTGACCGTAGTTCCCGCGCCGGGCCTGCTCTGCAAGGTGATGCTGCCGCCCATTCTGTCAACCAGTTGTTTTACGATGGCCAGGCCCAGACCGGTTCCCTGATAGGTAGAACGGCTCGTCACCTTTTCCTGCGTGAACATATCAAAAGCGTGTGCGGCAAATTCTTCACTCATGCCGATGCCTTGATCCCGGCAGACAAAGGTGACAAGTGCGTGCTCCTCATCCAGCTGTTCTTCGCCGCTCCAAACGGTGATCGCACTGCCTGGCGGACTGAACTTGATGGCATTGTCCGTAATGTTGGAGAGGATCCTGCTGAGGTGCACCGGGTTTCCGATTACGAACGGATGCCGGATCGTGTCCTTATCCCGTGCAACCTGATACCGAATGTCTTTTTCTGCCGCCTTTTTATGATACGTCTGGTTCAGGTCGCGCAGCACGGCAATCAGGTCAAAGGTCAATGCCAGCTTCCGTCGCACATGCGGTATTCTGTGGAGATATATTCTTCGTTTTTCAGTCTTTCCGCAAGGGTGGGCACATCCAGGAAACGGCGGACCAGGTCGCGGTATTCGGGCACCACAGTGGCATCGCAGAGCTGATACAGCTTCTCCGAGGCACAGCCGTTGTTTCCGGTCAGGCGGTGCGTCGTAAGAAAACTGTCCCGGAAAATGTGTTGCCGCGGCAAGTTGACATATACTATATAAGGTCTACTGCAACACACCGCAAAAGGCAGCCCGCCCGCCCCCCTATAGTTCGCTAAAGTTACATTTAGCGAACTTATGCATTTCTCTTTTACGGGAGGCTTTTGCTTCCCGATGCCCCCTGCTCCCGTCATCTCGTTCTCCCTGCCGATGACTTTTATTTCCGCTTTACATGGGCAGCGCAACGGTAAATACGGTTCCTGCCCCTTCTGCCGGCTCATCCTGTACTGTACCGCCGTGCAGTGCTGCAATTTCCCGCACCAACGCCAAACCCAGTCCTGCTCCGCCCATTTCGCGGCTTCTGGATTTGTCCACACGGAAAAACGGTTCAAAGATGCTGGTTCTGTATTCATCGGGAATACCGCAGCCGGTATCTGCAACGCGCAGTATTGCTTTGCCGTTTGACCGGCTGATCGTAATCTGCACAGAACCGCCCGGCTGATTGTACTTGATTGCATTTTCCACAAGGTTGAACAGCATACGGTAAATCAGGGCATCGCTTCCGATAATATGAATATCCTCACATTCCTGATGCAAGGTGATCTGCTTTTTCTGGGCCAGCGGCGTCAGATCCGTCACAATTTCATCTGCCAGCGGCGCAAGCTCAATGCAGTCATCCCGCGGAACGGCCTGCAAATTGCTCATTTCCAGCAGGGTCCGTACAAGCGCCGATAAACGGGCTATCTGCTCTGTCTGAAAGTGTATCAGCTCTGCGGTTTCCGCGTCCGTATTCATGTGATCTTCGGCGAAGATTTCCAGTTTTGCCTGCATGATGGCCAGCGGTGTTTTCAGCTCATGGGCTGCATTCCCGGCAAACTGTCGCTGTAGGTCAAAGGAATGGGCCAGGCGATTCAGCATTTGATTGACAGATTGACTTAGCTGCCGAAATTCCGCAACGGTATTTTCTTCCAGCCGTACATCAACCAGATTATCCTGATCGACCTTCTCGGCCTGCTGTGCCAGCTCTTTCAGTGGTTCCAGCGCTTTGCCGCTGATAAAATAAGCAATCGCTGCGCTGAACAGCGTCACCACTGCCGTAATGCACCACCCTTTGCGGCCAAAAATCGTCTTTGTATCGTAAACCTCTTGCGAGAATTGCACCAGAAAGTCTGACATCTGATCTTCGGGGATCTCTATGGTCAGATCCTCCCCGCCGTCCTGTTGATATTGTAAAACGTACCCGTTCAGATTGTCCATACCGGAGGCACCGGAGCGATACAGCAACAAGTTCAGGCAGATGCAGGCACCCGCAATCAGTAATGCCGTCATAAGTGTGATGCGCCATTGCAAAGATAATCGCTTCATTGCTCGTTCTCCCCCACTTCATAGCCTTCTCCGATGCGGTTTCGGATAGGATCATACCCCAGTGCCGTGCGCAGCTTTTTGCGCAGCGCCGAGATATGCACCCGAATCGAGTTGCTGAACGCATCTACGCGGCCGTCCCAGACATGTTCCATCAATTCCTCCTGACTGACAGGGCGTCCCTGATGCAGAAGCAGATATTCCAGAACACTGCTTTCCTTGCGGGTCAGTGGAACAGGTTGACCGTCCACCATAGCCACCCGGCTCTTGGTATCAAAGCTCAGTCTGCCGCATCGCAGGCAAACATTGCGCTGAATAAACTGCCGCCGTGTCAGGCTGCGGACGCGGGCTTCCAGTTCGGCCAAATGGAACGGCTTGGCCAGATAGTCATTGGCGCCGGCGTCCAGGCCTTCCACCTTGTCCGCAATTTCACTGCGGGCCGACAGAATCAGAACCGGCGTTTCCAAATCGGTCTTTCGCAGTGTGCGCAGAACTGTCATTCCATCCACTCGGGGCAGGTTCAGATCCAGCAAAACAAGGTCATACCGCTCTGCCGCCAGCATTTCCAGCGCGGTTTCCCCATCACCGCAGTCATCTGTTTCATACCCTGCACGGTGCAGCTTTCTGGCAACGCTTTCCCGCAGGGACGGCTCATCCTCAACCAGCAGCAAACGCATAATAAACACTCCTTATATAAACTGTGTTTCTGTTTACTACCATTATAACAGCTTTTGCTAAAATCTGCGTTAATTTTTTCTTAGCAGAAAATTTATACCCGTTGTGCTATACTGATCTCATCAAGACAAAAAGGAGGATCGAAATGTTGAGCAAAAAGGCAATCGTTCAGGTGCTTTTTCTGCTGGCTGCCGTTATGATGATCGGTTACGGGGCATGGCGCGGTGAGGCGGGCACTGTCTTTACGAAAGCAATTCGATTATGTATGGAGTGTGTTGGCATTGGATAAGAATCATTCGCATTTTCTGGCCCGTTTCCGGGGACTGATCCAGGCAGGTGCAGCACTGCTGACAAACATCCATCTGCCGAATTTTCTCAAAGGAACGCTTTATCAGGGCAAGGGGAAATATCTCTGCGTTCCGGGCCTGAACTGTTACTCCTGCCCCGGCGCTGCGGGGGCCTGCCCTATCGGGGCCTTTCAGGCTGTGGTCGGGTCGTCAAAGTTTCGGTTTTCCTATTATGTTACCGGCATTTTGATTCTGCTGGGCGTGCTGTTGGGGCGCTTTATCTGCGGTTTTCTCTGCCCGTTCGGCTGGCTGCAGGAGCTTTTGCATAAGATTCCCTCTCCCAAGCTGTCAACCAGACGCCTGAAACCGCTGCGCTATATCAAATATGCGGTACTGCTGATCATGGTCGTACTGCTTCCGGCTGTTATTGTCAACACATCCGGCATGGGGGATCCGTTCTTCTGCAAGTACCTGTGTCCGCAGGGCGTACTGGAGGGCGCAATTCCGCTTTCTCTTACAAACGCGGGCATACGAGCGGCTTTGGGAAAGCTGTTCAGCTGGAAATTCTGCATTCTGCTGGCAGTTGTGGTAGGCAGCGTGGTTTTTTACCGCCCGTTCTGCAAATGGCTGTGCCCCTTGGGAGCGGTCTATGCACTTATGAATCATGTATCCCTGTTTCAGATGCGCGTTGACCGCGATACATGTGTTTCCTGCGGTGCCTGCGCAAAAGCGTGCCCGATGGATGTGGATATTACCAAAACACCAAACCACGCGGAGTGTATCCGCTGCGGTAAGTGTATAAAGTCTTGTCCGACCAAAGCGATCTGCTATCAGTACGGTTTCGGCGACAAGTCAAAAACAGAAATCAAGGAGAATTGACAATGAAACGTTTTTTTGCATGGATCACAGCCCTTCTGATGCTGCTCTCCCTCGCTGCTTGCAGCAGCACACAGACAAGCACTGCGGCAGCTTCCCAGCAAGCATCTACTTCTGAGACGGGCAAGTCTGAAAATGAGCTTCTCGCAGAGGAAAACGATATTCTGGCGGCAAATAACGCCCTGTGGGAAAAGGTTTTTGCCTCCATGGACAAGAATGTTACCGACACCACACTAAGCAGCAATTACGGTGATATTCTTATGAATGCGTTGGATCATGCGAAGGACCAGTTCACCGATGAAGAATATGCTGCTTTAAAGGCCGATGCGGACAAAATCCGTGAGATCGAAACACAGATCGCAGCACTGCCGCAGGATGAAGCTGCCAGCCAGTCTATGACGCAGACGGCCAGCACATTCCCGCAGTTTGAAGGAAAGGATTTGGACGGCAACAGCGTAAGCAGCAGTCTTTTTGCCGATAATGCGTTCACCGTTGTAAATTTCTGGTTCAGCGGCTGCAAGCCCTGTGTGGACGAGATGGACGACCTTAACGCATTGAATCAGCGCATTCAAGAGCAGGGCGGCGAGGTGATCGGTATCAACACAGAAACTCTTGATGGCAACGCGGACAACATTGCCGCTGCCAAACAGATTCTGGAACAGGCCGGGGCTGCATTCCGCAACATCTATTTTGACTCTGCCAGTGATGCCGGTAAGTTTGCCCTCGGCATTATGGCCTTCCCCACTACCTGCGTTGTGGATCGTCAGGGCAACATCGTTGGGGAACCGATTATGGGCGGTATTGATAAAGAGGATAACGCTGCCACACTGCAAAAGCTGATCGATGAGGCTCTTGCGCAGTCGCAGCAGTAAATAAGAAAATAGCTTACAAACTCGCAGCAGTCATGGATACGAAAGTACCCTTTGACTGCTGCGAGTTTGTATTTTGCTGCGCCGCCGTGTGGCGGGCTATATCCCCTGCTCCAGGGCTTACTGCCCGGTTTGCTTTCCTTCTATAGCATATATTTTGTCTTTTCGATTGTATATCAGCATTTTATACTTGACAAAGTCAAGCGTATAGACTATACTCTTTTACGAAAGGAGATGCTGCATCCACCATGTATCAAAAGACCCTTTCCTACTACATCGCCATGCTGTACCGCAGCTTTGCGGATTTCACAGGCGACAAGCTGCAGGAAGTCGGACTAAATTTCGGGCTTTTGTTTTTTATTGTATATATCGGAAAAAAGCCGAACTGTACCCCTTCGGAATTGACAAAAGCGTTGTCCCTTGACTGGGGGCACAGTCAACGGTGCATCAATCGTCTGACTGACGATGGCTTTATTACCAAGGAAAAATCAGGGCGTCACTATCTGCTCAACCTGACAGAACGCGGGCAGGAGGCTTTTGAAGCCGCCCACCGGATATTCTTTGACTGGGACGACAGATTTATGACGAATCTGACTGCAAAAGAAAAGGAACAGCTGCTTGCCTTATTGGAAAAAGCAACAGAAAGGATACCGCACCATGTACGAAACGATTAACAGCCCCATCAATTACGGCGGTTTGGAATTGAAAAACCGCATCATTTTTGCCCCTACCACCTTTGGCCTTGCGGAGGACGAATACTTTGAAAAGATCCGCAAGATCGCCGCAGGCGGCTGCGCCATGGTTATCATCGGTGACGTCCCCGTCGGCAAAAGCCAATTTGAGAAATCTCTTTTTGATAAAAAAGGCTTCGCCCATTATCAGAAGCTGGTCGAAATCGTCCACAGCTATGACTGCCGCATCTGCGCCCAGCTGCACCAGTCCGACTCCAATATGCTGGCCATGCTCAAATACGTGCCCGGCGTTCTGACGAAGAAGATTTCCATGGAGGAGCTGCGTCCCCTGCTGAATGCCGAGGTTGCCCCTTACATCAGCAAGCTGTCCACCCGCAAGATTCATAAGATCATCAACGGCTTCGGCGAGGCCGCCGTGCTGGCTGTCAAAGCCGGGTTCGATATGGTGCAGGTCCACGGTGACCGTATGTGCGGCAGCTTCAGCTCCACTGTCTTTAACCACCGCACGGATGAATACGGCGGCAGCGCCGAGAACCGTGCCCGCTTTGCGGTGGAGGCCGTCAAAGCCATCCGCAGCCGCCTGCCGGAGATTCCCATCGACTACAAGCTGGCCGTCCGGCAGGAAGATCCCCACTATGGCAATGCCGGTGTGGTGGAGTCCGAGCTGGGTATTTTTGTACCGCTGCTGACCGATGCCGGTGTGACCAGCTTCCATGTAACGCTGGCGAACCATTCCAGTCTGGAGGACACCATTCCCCCGGCCAACCACCCGTACTTCAAAGAGCAGGGCTGCTTCCTGAAATTCTGCGATGAGGTGCGCCAGTATACGGACAAGCCCATCACTGGCGTGGGCGGGCTGAATCAGCCTGATTTTGTAGAGCAGCAGCTTGCAAGCGGACGCATCACCTGTGCTGCCATGAGCCGCCAGCTGTTGGCTGACCCGGAATGGCCGAACAAAGTGGCCTCCGGGCAGATCAAGGAGATTCACCGCTGTGTTCGCTGCAACAAAAAATGCCTTGGCGGCTTGCAGCAGCATCAGGGCACCCATTGCATTTATGAGAAGGTATGACCTGTGAAATACGCTATTGTATTCAGCAGCCAGACCGGCAATACTAAACAGCTTGCCGAGGCTGTTTCCTCCGTTCTCCCTCAGGCAGATTTGTGTTTCTTCGGTTCCCCGTCACAGGAGGCCCTGCAGGCAGAGCGTCTTTTCATCGGCTTTTGGACGGACAAGGGGCGCTGCAATCAGGAAATCACCGATTTTCTGAAAACGCTCAAGGGCAAAGAGGTGTTCCTGTTTGGCACAGCCGGGTTCGGCGGCAGTCAGGAATATTTTGACAAAATTCTTTCTTCCGTTCAAAAGTGCCTCGGTGCTTCCAATACTGTCATCGGCACCTACATGTGCCAGGGGAAAATGCCGCAATCGGTGCGGGAGCGCTATGTAAAGATGAAAAACAGCCCTCTGCCGATCCCAAACGTTGACAAAATGATTGAAAACTTTGATACTGCTGTTTCCCACCCCGACGAAACGGATTTGCAGAAATTGAAATATGCCGTGGCGCAATGCATAAAGCACTGATACAAAGTAGGTCCTAAAAACACACTTCCGTCTGGCTGCCTGCGCCGTTATGACGATCCACTTTTTAAAGCTGCGGCAGACCAAACCCTGCTGACCCGCCATGACCGCTTTTGCCGCAGTCATAGCAAGACCCTTTATTTGCTTATCAATTGCGCACGGGTGCACGCGGGGCTGTTGCACAGCCCCCAAAAAGAAAGACCGAAGTAAAAGCCAAAAAAGACTTTACAACTTCGGTCTTTTGCTTTAAGTTAATAGTTGGGTCATCTGACCAATTGGTGGACGACCTATCATCTTTTCAGCGTCTATCGTTCTTCGCTGGCCGATCCGCTGTTTTTTGTCCGGCTGTTTGGTCATGTGCTGGGCCATGCAGGCTGGGACCACTTTATAGGCAACATGCTGCTCTTTCTTGTCATCGCGCCCCCGCTGGAGGAGCGCTACGGCGGTATTCCGATCACTTTGATCCTTGTCGGTGCGCTCTACCTGAGCCAGCAGGTATATGATATTTTGTTCGTGCAGGACAATGTAGCCAACTTTATGCACATCGTCGGCGGCGCCTGCGGCACTGTGTTTGGTTTTGCCGTGCGCAGAAAATAATACGCGGAGGTTTCCTTCATGAAGATCCTTGTCACCGGTTTTGACCCGTTCGGCGGAGAGACCGTCAACCCGGCCTATGAGGCTGTCAAACTGCTGCCCGACACCATTGCCGGGGCACAGATCATCAAGCTGCAGGTTCCCACCCGGTTTGCTCTTTCCTGCACCGTTCTGGAAGCCGCCGTAAACGAGCACCGGCCCGATGCGGTCATCTGTGTCGGGCAGGCAGGCGGGCGATCCGCCATCACGCCGGAAAGAGTTGCCATCAACCTTGCGGACGCAAGCATCCCTGACAATGCAGGCGACCAGCCTGTGGACGAGCCGATCCGGAAGGACGGTGCGCCCGCCTACTTCACCTCTCTGCCCGTAAAAGCCATGGTGCAAAAAATGAGAGCCGCCGGTATTCCGGCAGCCCTCTCCTACACCGCTGGCTCCTTTGTGTGCAACTCCCTGATGTATACGTTGCTCTATCTCATCGACAGGCAGTATCCCGCTATGCGGGGCGGTTTTATCCATGTGCCGTATGCGATGGAGCAGGCCGTCAGCAAGCCGCTTGGAACACCCAGCATGGAGCTGCATCAAATCGCGCGCGGCCTTGCGCTTGCGGTAGAGGCAGTCGTCGAAAACGAGCGTGACCTTACCGTGAACCGGTAATACAGGCCCAATTTCTCGAAATAGTGCTTGCATTTGCACACAAAGGCGTGCCGCACTTCATTGGGTGCTGCACGCCTTTTGGCTTTTCTGCTGCTTGTTTTCCGAATGGAGGGATTTGAAAATGCTTACCGCACGAATTGAAAAAATACGCCAAAACTATGTAAACGCCAAACCGCAGATCTCCTGCGAACGCGCCGCACTTTGGACAGAATCCTACAAAAGGAGTGCGGGAAAGCCCGTCTGCATCCGCAGCGCCGACAAAAGCACAGCTTTCCGGGTGGGAGCAGCTGGCCGCGCAGGAATACGGGATAAAGGTCACTTCCTATAAGTAGTCCCTGTCTTCCACTGCGGCGACCTTACGGCTCCTGCAGCATGATCCGCACGATCTCTTTATCGGTTTCGCGCATACCCTCACGGCCCAACAGTCCCACATTACGGATGGTATTTTCAACGCCCTTTGTGACGATGCCATCCCCACTGCGGAACTGCTGGCCGTTTTTGTACATGTGATACCCCAGGATGCCCGCCTCCACGCTGGAGGCAATCTTCGCCGCACAGCTGGCCTTGGCACCATCGCAGATAATACCCGAAACGATGGCCAGTGCATTGACAAGGGTGTGGGAGACCGCTTTCAGGTCTGCGCCCTGCAGATAGGCAATGCCGCAGCCCGCAGCACAGCCCGCGCTGACGGCCCCGCAGTAGGCGGACAGCCGCCCTATACCGGCCTTCTCGTGGATCGCAATCAGGTTGGAGAGGGCCAGTGCGCGGCAGAGAGTCTCATCGGATGCCCCCAGCTCTCTGGCATACTCGATGACCGGCACCGAGACCGTGATGCCCTGATTGCCGCTGCCCGAGTTGATGACAACTGGCAGCTCACAGCCGCTCATACGGGCATCAGAGCCTGCTGCTGCCTTGGCAATAGCGCGGTTGCGCACATCCTCGCCGTAAAATTTCAGCATTGTAGAGCCGATGTTCGCACCGTAATCCCCTCGCAGTCCCTCCTCCGAGATGCGGGTGTTGTACCGGATCTGGGTTTCCAGCAAAGGTCGGATGTCGTTGATCTCGCAGGTATCGGCAAATGCAAAGATATCCGCAATGTTCAGCAGTGCCCGGTCTGTCAGACCGCTCTCGGCAGGGGCGGCATCACCGCAGAGCTGCTTTGTCTCCTGCGCGGTATGATCCAGCAGCACTTCGCTGTTTCTTTGGATCAGGACAATATTCGTGTGGTACTGGCAGATGCGCACCACGGCAGAATCGTCCCCCTGCCGCAGCGTCACGATGATGTCGAAGATAAAGCCGTTGTCGATTGCCTTCACCGTGACCGGCACCTGCGTCAGGAAGGCGCGCATCGCTGCCTTCTGGTCCGCTGTTACAGCTGAGATGACCTCCAGTGCCTTGTCCGCCTGCCCGCCGACGATGCCTGCCGCTGCGGCGGCTTCAATGCCCTTCATGCCATCGGTATTGGGCACGATGACGCTCTTGACATTCTTGATAATGTTGCTGCTCACGCCGATTTCAACTTTGTCCGGCATGCCGCCAAGCACATCCCGCGCCTTGGCGGCGGCGTAGGCGATGGCAATCGGTTCGGTGCAGCCCATGGCAGGGATCAGCTCCTCTTTCAGGATCTGCACATACGCCTGATAGGTCCTGCTCTGCTTATCCATACAAGTGACTCCTTTGGTTGCTCTGCAAAGTGTCCGCAGCGGGGTATTATACCGCGTCTGCTGGTTTGTAATAGTACAAGTATAGACATTTTCCCCACCTTTTGCAACAGCTTTTTGCCGGCGTTCCGATCCGGAGCACTTTATGCACTGGTTGGACATAAACCCTGCCGCTTTCTACATCCCATAACGCAAAATGTGCCTGCTTGCGCGGGCACATTTTGCGTTATTCTGCTTTTTCCTGTCTGGCCGCATTCAACAGCTGCTTTTGAAATTCCCGGGCCGCCGTATTCAGCGGACGGTGCCGGTCATAAACCAGACTTACTGAGCGCTGCGGAATCGCCTCCCGCAGGGTCAACTGCACAATGCTGCGGCGCTGCAGGCTGCTGCGGGCCATCGGCTCCGGCACAAAGGCAAGGCCAAGCTCACTCTTTACCAGCGTCATCATTTGGTCTGTGGTGGCCGCCTCAATATCCGGCTTCAGGTCCGCGCTGTGCTCAAGGAAAAACTGCCGGTAAAACAAGCGGCTCATACTCTCGTTCCCCAGCATGATCAGCGGATAGGCGTCAAGCTCCTGCAGCGAGAGCGTCCGGCTTGCCAGCGCCGTGAAGGTTTTCCCGCCGACCAGGATTTCGTTGAACGGCATCAAATCAACTTTTTTCAGCTCCCCCTCTGCGCCGGTGGGGGTCGTCACAACAGCGAAATCGACCTCGCCGTTTTTCACTGCCTGAATCGCCTGCGGCGTTGAATGGTTGGAGATCCGCAGCCGGATACCGGGGTACTGCGCATGGAAGTCCCGCAGCCGTTCCGACAGGTAGATATTCAGCGCCGTCTCGGTTGCGCTGATACTGATTGCACCATGCTCAAAGGTCGCACTGGCGCTCAGCTCCTCCTCGGCATCTTGTATCTGCACAGCAGCCGAGGAAATGCGGGTATAGAGCATCTCCCCCTCCGGCGTCAGCGTCACACCCCGGTTGGAGCGGATAAACAGCACACAGTGCAGCTGATCCTCCAGCTTGTTCATCGTATGCGTGATGTTGGGCTGGTTGCTGCCCAGCACGCGAGCCGCCTTGGTAAAATTGCGGTATTTTGCGACAAAGTAAAAAATCTTGTAGTATTCCCAATCGACATACATAGGCGCAGCCTCATTCATACCAAAATTACATAGTCATAATGCGGTAAATACTTTGCACATTCTATGTCACAAAGTATAATAGCACCGCAACCCAAAAGCAAGCAAAAATTTCCCTCTATAGAAACAAATTGTAAGGAAGGCGAAACCAAAATGCTGACCGCAGTACCTGCGGAAGGATACCTGGCTCTAAGGCAACACCGCATAATTCTGTGTGCCGCCCCTATATTTTTTCAAGGCTGCGTCTCCCCCTCTCCCCTGCCCGCATTTGCGGGTGGGGGCTTTTTGTTTACCGTCTTCAGCGCGTCCCTCTCTCAGAGCGCGTGAGTGGACGCCTCTGCAGCGCGTTTTACTGCAGGCAGCGGCAGACAAAAAAACACCCACAGCGGCGGCTGTGGGCTTTGGGTTCAATCATTATTGGCGGATGCTCCCAGCGCACGGCAAAGCGGATGATTCAGCAGCATACCGGCGATAACATACCGATAGGAGTGAACCGCACCGTTTCGCATCGTTTGCGGTATCCGCTGCTTTCGTACCAGCTTTTCCAGCGCATCCATCTGCTCTTTCAAAAAGTAAAAAGATATTTGTGGATAGATCTTGTCATCCAACTGCGTAGCAATAAACCGGCTGACAACCTTTGTTTCCGGAAACAGATAGTAGGCCGCCCTGTTCTGCTCGATTTCTGCTTTGCTGGCCAGATATTCCCTGCTGTTCATGATCAGGCAGTTGTCAGCACCGACCTTCATGACCTTATCCATCTCGGACTGGAGCAGCCGATTGGCCAGGGTGCCTACGCGGATATCCTCCACAGCAGCCTCATCCACAAGCGTCTCCCGAATCAGGAGCCCTACCCGAAGGTTGACCTTGACTTTTTCTTCTTTCATTCGCATCACCCTTTGGTTACCGGGACAGTGTCTCCCCCTATCCTGCCTTACTTTGCGGCTTCAATCAAATCCCGGAGGCTTTGCGCCTGCTCGATCAGTTCATTCAGAATCGCAACATCATTATCACGGCGCTCCTGAGACATCTTTCTGACGCCGCGCTTATAGCTGGTTGAACTCATCTTCTTAAAAATCTTATTGGCAACAGGCTGGATCGTCTTTTCCACAAAGGTCGCGCTTTCAGACTCGCTCTTTTGCTCCTTTTTCTCGACGCGCTTTGCCTCCTGATCCCTGGCCACATCCTTTGCGATTTCCTCGGCCTTCTCCGTATCATGCCGACTGACGGCGGTACGGTACTCCCCTACCCTGTTCTGCAGCAGGCGGATTGCGTTTTCACACTCCGCAAACGCAGTCTCCAGGCGCTCGTCCCGCTCATCCGGCTCGTTGGTTTTTCTGGCTCTGTCAATAGCCCGTATAAAATCATAATGTATGCTGTTGCGCTCCTGCAGCAGGCGCTCCCGGGCATCGGTGTCACAGTTGCTCACATCAACCGCGCTCAGCAACAGATAGCACTGCGCAATTTTATGCTGCTCCTCCGGCTCCAGCGTGATATAGCTTTCACACTCCATGCGGGTCAGGAACTTGTTATCCAAAAGGCGAAGTAACTCTTTGTCCAGCTTTTCCTCAATGCGGAAATCACGGTCGATCTGCTTGGCTGTGGTTGCACTCACTTCCTTAATTGCCTTTTTAGCGTCCTTTTCCGTCATATTGAACGGCTCGTTCTGAAGGCAGACCACAAATTCTGCAACGGCCTTGCGGCGGATCTGTTCATCTGCAAAGCCGCCGCGGACCTGCAGGTTCGCACTGTACAAAAGCACCTTTTTTTCATTTTCCGAAAGACTGGTTGTGATCACATTGCAGTTTTTGATGGTATTCCAGGTGGCGTCTCCTCTCTTTTCGAGGTACTCTATCGCGCGGTAGCGGCGTTCACCGGAGAGAAGGACATACACTGTTTTTCCATTTTCTTCCTGCGGAAACACCACCAAATTATGCATCAGGCCGTTGCGCTGAATATCCTCCGCCAGCTGCACAATATCCTCTTGGGTATCTGCCTGCCGGAAGATTTCGTTGTCCTCGTTTACGCGAATATCGTACAGTGCAATATCCCGTGCTTCGTATTCAATGCTTTTATGCCCTGCGGTCAGATCACTGATAATTTTTCCTGCATCGCCATTATTGGAATCAATTTTGCCAAGCTCTGCATCCGTCGGGCGGGAACGTTTTACGATTTCCTTCTTTTTGGCGGGGCTTTTCATTCCCATATCATTTCACCTCCAGACGCTTTTTCAACTCTTCGTAGGCTTTCACATAGGCTTTTGCCACAGGCTGCGTTTTTGCCATATAGCACACCGGCAAAAAGCGGGAAATGGATGTTTTCACCGTCTTGCTTGTGGGAATTGCAACGCTGAACAGCGATGTGCCGAGTTCTTCCTTAAAATGCTCCTGAATCTTCTTGTCTGTTGCTGCGCTTTTGTCTACATTCACCAACAACACACCGGCACCCATCAGGTGAGAAGTGGAGCTTTGCTTCATCTTATTGCATTCATAATAAAGGCGAAACGCCGATTCTTCGGAGTTATCCTCACAGCCGGCTGGAATCAGGATATAATCCGCTGCATAGATTGCATTGGAAAGCAACAGGCTGTCCCGCGTAGGCTGTGTGTCAATAAGAATGTAATCGTACTCATCACGTACCTGATTGAGGAAATAGCACAGAAAATCCCCCATACCGGAAACCTTCCTCGGATCTCCGTCCTTCAGGCGCTCTGCATCGCCAATCAGCAGTTCAATGCGCTTATTGATTCGCGGCGTCTGCGCATCGCACGGGATCATATCCACATTTTCATACTGCGTTTCCACAATAAAGTCTCGCGTCTTGCTATGATACAGGAACCCGTCGAAAAGATTATAGAGTGCCTTACCGTAGAATTCATCACTTGTGATGCTCAAGCCGCCGCTGAGTGCTTTGGTGAGATTTCCCTGCGGATCAGTATCCACGCAAAGAACTTTTTTCCCCTCATCGCCCATCAGGTAGGCAAGATTGGAGGCCGTTACGGTTTTACCCGTGCCGCCCTTTTCAATGGCAATTGTAATAATTTTTGCAGACATTGAGCAATTCCTCATTTCTGTAAAGGCTGTTATTTGTGGATGTGTCCGTCAATTCTTGTTGCTGTGAATTATCGTTCTGTAATTCTCTTGTAATCGATTTTCCATGTCTTTTTGCCATTTCCGGTTGTACGATTTTATCATACTTCAGTGGCTGAATATGTTGAAGCCTATACCTCACCAAAAAATAGTTGCAGCCATCTTTTGCTGTTTATTGTAATTTCAATTATAACATAGATATAAGTAAAGTCAATTCTCTTTTCCGTGTATCATCCTGCCATAACGATATTTCAAGTCTATCAATTCTTGTTGCTGTTCTTTAATATATCTGCATTCGTATAGGCTGTTTCTTTACACACTCACACCGTGCTTCACAGTACGAAACAGAGTCCAGACCGTCAAAAGAATTGCCTTCTTGCCTTATTGCATGTGTAGGGGCGACCATTGGTCGCCCGTCAACTTACCGCAGCAACGCATCTTCTGGGATAGTTTGCTTACAAGGCAAACGGGCACGGGAAAGCAATGCTCGCCCCTACAAGAATTTTTCGACAGTCTGACAGAGTCAACACATCTTTCAATTCTTGTTGCTGTTCTCGGTTTGCATTTATTTGTCACTTATAATCTTAGTTTTTTCTTTACAGCAAAAAGCAGCAGCCTGCAACTTGCAGGCTGCTGCCAAATAATACTTATACATCCTCAAAGACAGACATATCAAACTTAAACACTCCCGCCGGATCCAACGATGTGAGCTTCTGCTTGCCGGCCGCGATGATCAAAGCACTGTTTTCAATCGTATCGTTATAAACAACCGTGCGATAATACTGTGCAGACTTCCTTTCGGTTGCTTTTTCAAACATCTCCGTAAATTTTACACACAGTCCCAGGGCCCATGTTTTCAGCCCGGCATTGTCATGAATGATTCTGTTTAAAGAATCCAGTGTTTCCTCCGCTTGGTCACATCTGTTGGTGTTTGTCAGAATCTTAGCCGTGTATGTGAAAATATCATTACAGATATTTTTCTCGTTGTCTGTCAGCTTATCCTCATACGAAGCATAGTCTGCTTTGTTTCTGATCTCCGTAGTTGCTTTTCTATACTTCATTTTCAAAATATCTGTGCTAAATGGCTCTGCAATATGCTGGGCTGCTTTTTCCGCACTCTGGGTTTTCTTCTTTCTGGAATCCCTTACAATTTCGTCATCGTGCGTATTTCTATCATGATAGGAGCGGACATCCCTCATTTCCGCTTTGGTCTTGTATTTGATGAAAATATACAGGTATTCATATTTGCGAACACCGCGCTTGCGCGCCGGGGCATAGTCAAACCAAAGATCCGTCATCTCATTGATTTCTTTCTTAACGGTCTTTAAAACATTCTTCTCAAACTCTGTAAAAGTCTTGTACTTTTCAGACAGCGGTTTTTCGCGGTCAAACTTTTTCTTGTCGGCAGATGCCGGATCCTTTTTCTTTTTGCTCTTTGTGGACTCTCTCTCTGCCTCTGTGGGTGCAGAAAGCAGACCTTTAAACTCATCAATATTGAATTTTTTATACTTATAACCCGTCAGCTCGTCGCGCTTTGAGGAGAACTTATTCAGGATCTCATCATTTACCGGCTGGAACACAAGCCCGTTCGTATAGCCATAGTCTCTGTTTCCATTGTCATAGGAGAGTATGATTTCATAAACGCGCATAGAGTAAGTGCTTTTCATCATCAGCAGATATTCGATGCTGTAAGAGGTATAGTTGCTGGTAAGCTGCGCAATATCCTTCCAGATGTCCTGGTTAAAGCGCAGGCGAATCTCTTTCTTGTCGAAATCGACCTCAGAACCTTTTTGCAGCCAGGAAATGGAGCGATACACCTTACTGCCGGGTTCTTTCTTGACCCAGAAGGTACGATTTTCCAAATTTTCTATAGTTTCTTTCAGATTCAGTGCATAGGTCGTATCTACCGTGCGCACTCCGGTCAACTTGGCAAAATCGTTGAAAGTGATCGAATAATATTTGGATGCATCCTTATCATTTTTCTGGTCGATTTTAGACATGAGCATAAAGAGAACCTTTTGCTCATTTCTGGGCAGAGAGTACTTTGTCCGCTGGATCAGGTCATTACTTTTGGTAATGTAAGAGCCAAAGCCGACAGGGGAGTGCTGCCATTTCGCAATCGCTTGCTTTTTTTCGCGGACCTCATCATCAGAAAGGACCTCTCCAACTAAAGATTCCTCGTTTTCATCAATGGACGAATTTGTTTTGTTCATATCCATTACTTATAGCTGTACAAGGAGGGGTTTAAAATAATTACGATATACAGCTATATATTCCTTTCGTTAGATGTTACTATACAAATAGGTACACAAATATCATTATACTGATAATATTACTATACTATTTGCCGACTGTCAACGAAAAATGTTTGGAGCTTTTCTATTTTTCAAATTTTGCTTTTTTCTCTTTTACAATTATTTATCTTATATCTTACTTTTTACTTATTTATTATAATATGTAGAAAGAGAGGTTTCCACATGCCAGCGGAGAGGAAAAAACACTTGGCGAAAGAGATTTCCACACCGGATGCAAGAGGTTTAAAAGGCTGTAGAAAGAGATTGCTACAGCCCAATCAGCCAAAATAAGCATGTAGAAACCTCTTTTTTGCAGTGGAAGAATCTCTGTTTTCAAAGTTTTTTCTGTATACTGCCTGTTGCGGCTACAAATTGTGCAGGGCGGAAATCTTGCCTTTGCGATAGCGGGAGAGCATTGCCGTGCAAAAATAGGTGGAGAGTGCGATAGCTGATTTTTCCGGTGTAGAAACCTCTCTTTGCACAAGCATCGAAAAACGCCGGCGCTTGAATTAGGATAGTATGCATAGAGGCAGGGGAGAGAGTGAAACAAAAATTTCCCCTTCCGCGTGTGTAGAAACCTCCTTTTGTTGCTGCGAGTGATCTCTGCGGTAGGAGGTGATCGATTTTTTCCGGTGTAGAAACCTCCTTTTAGAAATTGCTTCAAAAACACTATATATTGGTGTTGTGGATCAACTAACATACTTGTTCTTGCACAAAGAGAGGCTATATAGGCAGAGACAGGAAAGGTAATAGTGGCGAACAAAGAGGTTTCTACACATAAACAGCGTAAGATTTTTAAACAGAATAATAAGCGATATACCGATATATAACTGGGCTGCGAAAAAGGAATTATCTGCACTAAAAAGAGATTTCCACATCAAAAGAGCGAAAGAAAAGAGGAAAAAACACAGCCATGTACAGAAGAGTACTACCAAAGCAGCGTAGTGATAAAAGGATGTAAAACCACAATATATAGATATAGAAAAGAAAATAGCACTTGAAAAACCAAAAAAGCTGGGAGAGAAGATAGTAGAAATGGGAAAAATCGTTGCAGATGAAATACAATAAGGAAATATTATTATAATGTATACAGCATGTACACAGCGTAATGCGAAGATGATCCAGAGAGGTCCATAGTGGTGCAAAGTATGGCATAATGCAAAGTAAACATTTTTTTCGGGAATGAGATGTAGAAACCTCTCTTTTCACTGGACTTCCCGACTTCTTGATGAGAAAACCTCTTTTTGACGGACTTATCCACTTTTTCGGCAGTAATCCACAGGGATTGCGGGCTTAATGTACTGACATAAGGTGGATAAAAAGGATAGGTGAGTGGCTGTATAAGATACAATTTAATATACTAATAGGATAATATATGAAAAATATACAAATTGGTTCATACAATCTGTTCCAAAAAGGGAAATTATCCGATTGTTAAAGTGTAGGAACCTCTCTTTTAGGTGGGAGGGGAAGCCTTCGCAACACAAAACAAACTGAATTTGAGAATGGACCTTGCAATAGGTAGAAAACCGGATTATCGCCCCGTAGGTTATATGGCACATGGCGAAGGAAGAAAAAGCATAAAGCAAACACCATCCAATAAGGTAAGGGTTATATCAAGAGGGCAGGGGAGGGGACTGGCAGCAGGATTTGGGAAAGTTGCGATATGCTATAGCAGCGAGAGCAGTCGCCTTGGCAGTCAAGAGATCTCTTAGCGAACACAACAAAAAATCGAAAATAAAGTTACAGCAACAGGAATTGATGGAAAATGAAGCACGATGAATTTTTACAAGTACTCAGAAACCCTTTTCATTTTGCCACTTGCGATGCCGTACTCCGGGGGTGTAAAATAGTAGACATAAGTAAGCCACTGCAGTGGCGCAGACTGTCGAAAAAGGTGCGTTCACCCCTTGGCCCCCTCGCAGAGGAAGGTTTTTCGACAGCCTGAGCCGCTGCGGCGGCAGGGCATATAGCGACAGGGGATGTAAGGTATGAAACGAATTTTGATCATTGATGGGCAGGGCGGCGGCATGGGCGCACAGCTTGCAAAGCTGCTGCTGCCTAAGCTGCCTGCGGATTGCGAGCTGCTGGCAGTGGGCACGAATGTGCTGGCAACCAGCGCCATGCTGAAGGCGGGTGCAGTGCGCGGTGCCACCGGGGAAAATGCGGTGGTGTACAATGCCGCCAGAGCCGATGTTATCCTGGGACCCATCGGTATCTTGATGGCCAACGGAATCATGGGAGAGGTTTCTCCCAACATGTCGGTGGCGATTTCCGGCAGTGAGGCAGCCAAGGTTTTGATCCCGGCGTCCGGCTGCGGGATCTTTGTGGCGGGCACGCAGGATTGCCGCCTTGACGAGTATCTGCAAAATGCCGTAGCACTTACGCTGCGTGCGCTGGACGCATGACGCCGCTGGCAACAACCGCCGCCCCAATCCTGCAGGCCGCACAGTTGGCCGCAGAAAACGGCCCGGCGCTGCTGGCCATTGACGGGCGTTGCGGCAGCGGCAAGTCTACACTGGCGGAATTTCTGGCGGGGCAGCTGGGCTGCCGGGTAGTGCATACCGATGATTTCTATCTACCGCTTGCTGCGCGCTGCGCGAACTGGCAGGAGCAGCCCGGCGCGAATATAGATTTCATTCGGCTGCGAAACGAGGTTCTGCAGCCACTTTTGCGCGGCGAAACGGCGCTCTATAATGCATACAGCTGTGCGGCGGGAGCTTTCCTGCCGTCTAAGCCGTTTGCTGCCGCGCCACTGACGATTCTGGAGGGCAGCTACAGCCTGCATCCGGCGCTGCAGACTGACTTTGCGGTGCGTGTGTTTGTTACCTGCCCGCCCGATGTGCAGGCGGTGCGCCTGCGGGCAAGAGAGGGTATACGTTACGCAAATTTTGTGCAGCGGTGGATCCCGCTGGAGGAAGGGTATTTTGCTGCCCATGATCCAGCCGCACGCTGCAATTTTGTACTGGACACGGCGGAGATTTTTGTGTAATATAGTAAGCGGACCTATGGCATAACTGCATGGTTCCCGCTATAGCGGGCTTGAAGGATGCAGGAATGCCCTTATGAAAAAGCCAGGAAGGCAGTGCCCAGAAGGGTGCGCGGTTCAAACTTTTTGATAAGGGTGATATGTTGTGAAAAACCAGAATACAAAAAAATTGGCTTATGCAGCGCTGTTTTTGGCGCTGAGCCTCGTGCTGCCCATGCTGGCGGGCCAGATTCCGCAAATTGGCAGCATGCTGCTCCCGATGCATATTCCGGTGCTTTTGTGCGGCCTTGTCTGCGGCTGGCAGTACGGTGCAGCGGTGGGCTTTGTTGCGCCGCTGCTGCGCTCGGTCCTGTTCGGGATGCCTCCGATGTATCCGGTGGCTATTGCGATGGCCTTTGAGCTGCTGACCTACGGCCTTGTTATCGGGCTGGTATACCGCCGTATGGCTCAAAAGGGCGCGGCAGGGGTGTATGCAGCGCTGCTTACCGCCATGGCAGCGGGGCGGCTTGTCTGGGGCGTGGCTGAAGTCGTGCTGCTGGGCTTGGGCGGCAAGGCGTTTACCGCCCAGGCATTCTTGGCGGGCGCACTGCTCAATGCCGTGCCGGGCATTATCGTGCAGCTGGTTCTGATCCCCGCTGTGATGGCGGCCCTGCAGAAGGCTGGAGCCGTTAAAGAATACGCCGAATAAGGACGTTTGCTGAGAGGCTGCGCAGGAAGCGCAGCCTTTTTGCTGTGTGCGGCTGTATTGCAGCTCGCTTTGCACGATACAGCAACAGGAATCGCTCGCCCCATATTTTCGCAAATGAAAACAAAAAAAGCTTGCAAGTACAGGCATTTTAGCTTTATCTTGCAAGCTTTTGTTGTTGCAGCGGTGAAAGTGGCCGACAGCCACTGCCTGCTGCTAGAGGAGCTCAGCCATACTGATCTGATCGACCAGCCAGCTTTCCTGTTTTGCCTCGTGGATCACATCGCCCGGCTGGCTGTGCCCGACCAAAAAGGGAGAAGCGGGGTCGTGCATACGCATATTCTGCGCTACAGTCACACGGCTGGCGTTGGCGTAGCAGTATAGGCAGCCGTGACCGCAGGTATTGTAGGCACCGATATCCGCCGTAAGGCAGCAGGCGCACTCCTTGCGGGCTGGCTTTTGCGGGGGCAGCCGCAGGGGACGGTGCAGCGCGGCCTCGAAAGTCCGTTGCGTCATGCAGCCGCTGCAATCGGCACCATAGCGGGCCAGCGCAGTGCCCTCGGCGCAGGGTCGTATCATCATGCCGTATTTTCTGCCAATCTCAATAAAAGCCTTTCCCAGCGTTTCGCGCTCAGTGAGTGGGACGCTTTTCACCTGCGGAAAATTCCGCCGTACCTTCTCGTAAAGGTCGATAAAGCTGATCACACAGGTCCTGGTATAGCCGGAAAGTGCAGATGCCATCTGCTCGAATTCAGCGATATGTCGCGCAGCTGTGTAGGTGTCGGAAAGAAAAATGGGGTCATACCGCCATGCGATACAATCGGGACCGACAATTTTTGACAGGGTGATAAAGTCCTGCAAGACCTGCGCCTTCGGCGGTACATGCGGCTCTATCTCCGGTCCGTAAGGGGTGATCGTGACAAACCAGTACTGCCCATAGGGGCGCAGCAGCTCCATGCGGGGGAGCATCGGTGCAGGATTTTTGGTGCAAAAGCCGATCAGGTCCACCACATCCGGGTTGATGGCATACCGCGTGACGGACTGCGGGTCATAGGGGTTGCGCACCAGCACAAACCCTGCACGCAGGCGGTTCGCAAACCACGTGCTGTAAAAGCCGGGTATATCGGTGCGGAAACCTGTTTGTAAAATCATAAAATGCCCTCCTGCTGGTGCAGCATACAGCTTGCCGATTCTATACAAATTATAATACCATGCTGCAGAGCATTGCAAGGAGTCTGAGCGCCGCTGCAAAATTCTTCTTTTTAGCTGGTTCGTCTCTTAAGCCTCGATGGCTTTCTACCGGGCGTAGTGGGATAGCGTCTCTCCTATGGTGCGCTTGAACAGGCGGGTAGGGTACAACCGGGATACCTACATCCTGTGCCGCCTGTGTGATCGTGTAGTGATGATACCGGAGCAGGTTTGCCGCAAATTGGATGTGGGTCAGGGTCACATAGTCGGTCAGGTTGCTGTGCACTTCCCGGTGGAGCCGGTCAGACAGATAAGAGCGGCTTAGGTTGAAGCGGGCAGCCAGCGTGGAAAGGGTCAGGTCCTCCTTCAGATGCAGGTTGATATAGTGGATGATATTGCGGATGACCACCGAATAGCCGGCGGTAGAGTACCGCGCCACCCGGTCGCAATATTGCTGCAGCATCTCGACCACAAGGGCCTGCTCTTGCTGCCCGGTGGTGATTTCACCGGCGGCGAGCAGATAATCGTTATAAGAGGAAAGATCTGTGTAGTTTACCCAGTGGGTGCGGAAGGTGCTGCAGTTCATCGGTGCCAAATTTTTCTACAATCTGGACAAAAAGACGCTGGCCCAGATGGAGACCGAGCTGAAGGAAAAGCGTGGCTGATTTACTGTAATAAGACACGGGAGGTTTTTCCGGGGATCTCCGGGAAAGCCTCCCGCGCTTTTTGCGGTGCGCCGAGAATGAGTGCCTCCTGCGTGTTGAAAAGCACAGCGGGAACATGGTACAATTATCAAACCAAAGCACAGTACGATGAGGGAAGGAGAATAAGCACATGACGATTTTGATCGATGCAGACGGTTGCCCGGTGGTCGATCTGACCCTGCGGAGCGCAGGGAAAAAAGGTGTGCCGGTTGTGATTCTGTGCGATACATCCCATCGTATCGAGCGGGAAGGGGCACAGACGCTGGTATTTGACAAAGGCGCTGACAGTGTGGATTTTGCACTCGTCAACCGGGTGCAGCCCGGGGACTTGGTTGTGACGCAGGATTACGGTCTGGCAAGTATGTGCCTGGCAAAATGTGCGCGGGTGCTGAATCAGAACGGTTTGGAATATACGGCGGATAATATAGATGCGCTGATGCTGCAGCGGCATGAAAACAAAAAGCTCCTTCGCGCCGGCAAGCATCCAAAGGGGGCTGCAAAACGCACAAAAGAGCAGGATATCCGGTTTTGCGATGCGCTGGAACGGATTTTAAGCGGCACATCCGGCAATCAGCCGACGGAATGTGAAAATGTGTCATTTGCAAGGCAATAAAATGTACAATGTGCATTTTTTACAGGTGAATGGTAATTACAGAGCGTAGCTATGTGAAAAAGGCGCAAAGGAGAAATGTGCTTTTTGGGTGGATTTGTGCAGAAATGTACACTTTTCAGGGCGGCAAAACAGCACATTTTTGCCGATATTGCCGCTTGCTACATGAAATGTGCGATTTGCTATAAAATCATACGATATATCGGAATAATTTACCTTTCGGAATGTGACATTTGGCACATGCTATGCGTAAAGAAGCTGCACACCGCCATAAAGAGCCTATGGGGGTGAACATAGTTTAGCTGCAGAGAAATGGGATACGGTACGCGATTCCGGCACGGTAACGCTGCTTTGAGTTGGTTACAAAAGTTTATGCGGAATGCTCCGCACAGCAATGCATACTGGTTGGAAGCGCAATACAACAGATTCCCGGGCTTCAAAATACAACAATTTCCGGGAGACAAAAATGAACCCCGGAAAATGTTGTACTCTGCGTATTGAAAACACCGGTGAATTGGGCGCTTGTTCGATGCCTACTGGTCCGCAATAGCAAAATAAGGATACAAATCAAAGCGTACAAAAGAAAGAAAAGCGCAAGCAGCATATCCTTGCCCTGCAGAGAGAATAGATTCCGGTATTCTTCCGCAGAAAGCAAGATAACAGGACTAATTTTCCGGATTTTCCCTTGTGATTTGGTGGCGCGATAAACTATAATAAGCATAAGGCGAGCAAGTGCGATGACGGTAACAGATACTGCGCAGGAAAGTGAAGGGAAGAAACGCAATGAAGATGCTTTTCAAGCAACGGATGTTCTCCTGGTTCGACAGCTATGATATTTACGATGAATATGGGAATACCCTGTTTGTGGTCAAGGGTCAGCTTTCCTGGGGGCATTGCCTGAGAATCTTTGATGCGGCGGGCTGCCCGGTTGGCTGCGTCAAAGAAAAGATATTTACATGGATGCCCCAATTTGAGCTCTACACAGGTGAGGATGATTATGTGGGGTGCCTGAGCCGAGAGCTGACGCTTTTCCGGCCCAGCTACCATATCGACTGCAATGGCTGGCACATTGAGGGCAGCTTTTGGGAATGGGACTATGACATCCTTGCCCCCAGCAGGCATACCGTGGCGCATATCGCCAAGGAGCTTTGGAATTGGACCGATACATACACCATTGAGGTTGCCGACCCAAGAGATGCCCTCTGCGCGCTGATGGTCGTGCTTGCGATCGATGCAGAGAAATGCTCGCGGTATAACCATACCTGACAGGCTGCACACAAAAAAATACTCCCTTATTCTGCTGCGCACGCAGCAGGGTAGGGGAGTTTTCTGGTTCGTGAAGCAGCACGCCGGTGTATAAGGACCGTATGGAGCTGCACAGCAAAAAGGAAGAAACAACCAATGAAAACATTTAAAACGGCAGTTATCGGCTGTGGTATTACAAGCTGACTCTCTCGGGCGGTGACCCCGACAGTGTACGAGAAATGGCCGAAACGCTGTTTGCGGGCCGCTGCGTGGATGGTGACATTGCTTTGTGCGAGGCCGCGCTCTCGACCCAGTGCTTCTTAAAATTGGTCGAGCTGGGCGTGCCGTTCCCCCCGCAACCGCTACGGCGAGTACATCGGCTACAAGACCGACCACGACTCGCGCCGCCGTGCGACGAGCGTAGGCCCCTACACCAGCAAACAGATGACCGAGTGCCTGGAACGCGCTGTGCTGGCCAAGGGCGTACCTATACTGGACAAGACGCAGGTCATCAAAATTCTAGCGGATAGCGGCACGGTATGCGGCCTGCTCTGTCTGAACACGGCTGCGCAGGACGCCGCCAATCGCTTTACGTTGATTCGATGCAAAAATGTTATCTGGGCTACCGGCGGCCCGGCAGGCATGTATGCCGACAGCGTCTACCCGTTCAGCCAGTATGGGGCTACCGGCCTTGCACTGGAAGCAGGCGCACGCGGCAAAAACCTGACCGAATGGCAGTACGGCCTTGCATCGGTCGCGCTGCGGTGGAATGTCTCCGGCACCTACATGCAGGTGCTGCCGCGGGTCTACTCCACGGCGGCGGACGGCAGTGACGAGCGGGAGTTCCTGATGGACTTCTTCTCCGATGTCCACGATATGCTGAGCAACTTGTTCTTGAAAGGCTACCAGTGGCCGTTTGATGTGCGTAAGGTTACCGACGGCAGCTCCATCATCGACATCCTGGTGTATCTGGAAACCTGCAAGGGACGCAAAGTCTATCTTGATTACCGCACAAACCCCGCGGGCGGCGAGTTTAGCTATGAAGCCTTACTGCCCGAGGCACGCGAGTACCTGACCCGCGCCGGTGCCTGCTTCGGCACGCCCATCGAGCGGCTGGCGCATATGAACCAGCCCGCCATCGACTTTTACCGCGACAAGGGTGTGGATTTGTACACCCAGCCGTTGGAGATTGCCCTCTGCGCCCAGCATAACAACGGCGGCATTGGCATCGACTGCTGGTGGCAGACCGACGTGAAAGGCCTGTTTGCCGTGGGTGAAGCCGCTGCCAGCCACGGCGTCTACCGCCCGGGCGGTACGGCGCTGAACGCCGGGCAGGTGGGCAGCACCCGCGCGGCACAGTACATTGCCGCCCGCTGCCGGGGCGATGCGTCTGCCGGTTTTGACGCGGCAGCATCCGCAGCCCTGGCCGAGATGGCTGCGCTGGCGGATGCCTGCCGCGCCGATACCGGCAACGTGCGCGCCCTGTGGCAGCACGCCGCCGAGGAAATGAGCCGCTGCGGTGCCGCCATACGCGACCCCGCGCAGATACGCGCCTACGGCAAACAGGTGGAAGCGCAGCTTGCCGACTTTGCCCAAACGGTCAAGGCGGGCAGCCGCACCGAGCTGGCCATGCTCTACCGCCTGCGAGATATGCTGCTAAGTCAGCGAGCCTACCTGACTGCCATGACTGACTACACCGCCCACGGCGGCAAAAGCCGCGGCAGCGCCCTGCACACCGACCTGACGGGCGGGGTCAAGCCGTTTGGACAGCTCCCCGATACGTTCACTTTTGCCTTGGATGAGACGGAGAACCCGCTCGTTCAGGAACTGTGGTATGAGGACGGCGTTTGCCGCACCGCTTGGCGCGCCCCGCGCCCCATCCCCGGGGATGACGACTTTTTTGAAAACGTCTGGCGCAGCTACCGCGAGACAGGGAACATTGACTGAATAGATGGTTCTGCCTGGCCTGATAAACACAACACTAGTATATCATGAAAACGAATATCCCGGGCCTCATTACATGCGATGCAGAAGCGCTAAATCATGGAGCGTATCCCTGTTATCGACCTGCTTGCATACATCTGCATCCTGATACCGGCAAAACGACACGGCATCGTTTTGATAGTAGGGAATCAGTCTGATTTGCTCATCAACGATTTGTTCTTTCATATCTGTACACCGGCCAATGCCAGAAACTTTTTGTCGGACTGGATACCCTGCGTCAGGAATACGCCGTCCCGGAACAGTGCGTAGGTCGTGGCGGGTGCGGATACATTCTGCGCGGCTTCTTTGTCGGTGATGTGGATGGCCCGGAACGGGATGTTATGCTGCTGCGCGGCCTGCTGCACCTTCGGCACCCAGTAATAGGTAAAGGGACACTGATCGGTGTAGTAGAGGACGAAGCCTTCTCCATCAGCTTTAGGGTGCTTAGCGCAGTTCTTGAATTTCGGCAGTGCTGTATCGGCGTTGAGCGGGAGGCACATGAGAGTGATTCCACAGTCTGAGACATCTGCGACTTCAAATCCCTTGTGGGACAAAAACTTGGGGTCGGCGAGAAATTCCCGCTTGCGTCCCTCGGCGCACAAAATGCAGATGCCCTTTTTGCCCTGCGCTCTTGCATCGCTGAGGCATTTTTCCAGCAGGTCATTTGAGCAGCCGTGCCCTTTCATGGAACCGGAGACCCACAGGCAGTTGATATACAGCCAGCCGTCCGCTGTAATGGGCACCCATGCGTTTTCTGCCGGGATGTACTCGATAAAGCACTTGCCGCGCTCAACACTGCGGTAGAAAACAAGCCCCTCAGCAAAGCGCTGCTTGAGCCATTCTTTTTTGGCAAGGCTCTGCTTGCCGGACATCGCGCAGCAGATATGCTCCTTGTCGATGTTCTCTTTGGTGATTTGGATGTAGTCCACAGGTGGCCTCCTTGCAGAAAAGGCGCAGCATGCCCCCGCATCTGGGGCACACTGCGTCTTGAGCGTCTGGTGAAATAGTGTTTATACGAATTACTATATGCCAAACAGCTCGTATTGTCAATAGAGCGTTAAAAACTGCGTTACAAAGTATGATGACAGTGGACATTGCTGCAAGCACAAAGAACATCCTGTGCAAGGCGGCACATACCTGACAGGGAAGCGGCGGGATCTGCAGACCGCACGAACCGCAAATATTTCATGAAATTTCGCAATAAGCAATTTACTTGGCGTGAGTTTGTGATACTATAAAGAAAATACGGGGCTGCAGTGGATAAGAATTGAACACGCGGGCAGGTTGGCATAGCGTACCCCGCAGGCAAACGGTGGAATGGAGTTGTGTTGTGATGAAAATTCGTAAGGCAGAAGAAAAGGACATCCCAAGAATTATGGAGCTGCTGGGTCAGGTACTACAGATCCATGCAGAGATACGCCCGGATGTGTTTATCCCCGACACCACAAAATATACCGACAGCGAACTGAAAGAACTGCTGGAGCAGGAAGATAAGCCCATCTATGTTGCAGCCGGTGAGGATGATGTGAGCATAGGCTATGCTTTCTGCCAGTTGAAGGAGCAACCATTTTCTACCAATATGGTACCGTTTAAGGCACTGTTTATTGATGATCTGTGCGTTGACAAGCAGGCACGCGGACAACATATCGGGGAAAGCCTGTTTGAATATGTGAAGCAGCAGGCAAAGAAGCTTGGCTGCTATGAGGTGACCTTGAATGTCTGGGCGGGTAACACATCGGCTGAAAGCTTCTATGAGAAGATGGGTATGAAAACAAAGGAACGGCAGATGGAGTACATCCTATAAAGATAGAATGATTGGCAAGGGTTGATATTGGGGAGATGACCAGGCAGAAAACAGTACAAGTTGAACGGTAGTTTTGGGCGTGAGGACCCTGCTTTGCGAGCAGATATGTACGCTGAAATTCCCGGTCACAGGCTGATCATCCAGCTGCGCTTTTTGAAGATGACAAGCGAGACGGCCAGGCGGAAAATCTCCTCCGTTGTAAGCAGGGCATACACACCGACAATGCCCCAGTGCAAACCAAATGCGGCCAGCAGGCACAGCGGGATGCCGATGCCCCATGTGCCGATGGTGTCAATGATCATGATTACTCTGGTATTGCCGCCGCTCCTCAAAATACCACCGCTCAAAATCATGTTTTCTACCTTGACGGGTGCATACAGGGCAAACACGACCAGCAATGCTTTGCCCAGCGTCTGTACATCAGCGTCCACGCGGTACAGATTGGTGTATGCGCCTGCAAACAGTACCAGCAGCGAGGCTACGCCTATGGCACCGACCAGCCCGGTCAACATAATGCGTCTGGCATCACCGTAGGCGGCGTCGTAGGTTTTCTTTCCCAGATGCTTGCCGACCATCACACCGGCTGCCGCCGATAACCCGCTCAATGCACCTACGATCAGCGACTGAATCGGGCAGGTGAGGGTGTAAGCGGCAAGGTTGGCTGTGCCGAGATGCCCGTACACTGCAGACTCGACATTCTGCCCCAAGCTCCACAAAAACTCACTGAGCAAAATCGGCAGGATCATGCCGCCGTACGCCCGCAGGGTGATTCTTTCAAAATGCAGCGTCCACAGAGGATGACTGCCATCCCTTCTGAGGCAGACAACAAAGCCCAGTAAAATCAGCAGGAAATTCAGCAGCTGCGAAACGAGCGTGGCAATCGCTGCGCCCTGCACCCCCATGGGGGCAAACCCGAGCTTGCCGAATATCAGCAGGTAGTTCAGCCCGGTGTTGGCAGCCACCGCGCCGAGGCTGGCCCAAAAGGGAATGGCAGCATGCTCCTTACAGCGCAGCCACGCGGACAGGACCGTGCTGAGCGCCATCGGCAGATAGGCGAGTGCTACAGTTTTAAAATACACCGTACCGGCTTGCTGAATACGCCCATCGGCGGTGTAAAGCTGTAAAATCTGTGCCGGAAAGCCCCCGGCAGCCAGCAAAAACAGCACCGACAGCAAGGCCCCGCAAAGCAGGCTGACATTCAGGCTGCACCATGCCTCCCGCTCGTTGTCTGCGCCGGTGAACTGGGCGATCAGGATCCCGGCAACAGTGCCGACTGAGCCGATCACCACGGAAAAAACCAGCGAAAAATTCCCGTACAAGCCCACGGCGGCAATATTGACCTCGCCCAACTGCCCGATCATAATCTGGTCTATTATGGAAAAGGATGCCTGCAGCATACTTTGCAGGGTAACGGGAATGGCAATTTTGCTCAGCGATTTCATAAAATCCGACATGGCATCTTCCTCGTACTTTCTCTGGGTATGAGTGTGACCGGCAGAACGATTTGCGCTTCGCAATCCCTGCCGCTGCGCATCGCCTCAAGACAGGCCAGCGCAGTTTTATGCTGCGAAAATGACAGTGCAATACCTTCTTTTTATTCGCTCTTATTCCATGGTACAACACAAGAGAAAGATTCTCAATGGTTAAACGCATAATCTATAACAAAAATTGAATCTGATTTTTGTACAAGATTTCTAATAGCAGTGTGCTGCGTTATTACAGCCTTGAAAACCGCTGTTATGGAATTTGGTGGATTTGCGCAGAAACAGGCGGGAAAGTTGTGCATTGTGTCAACGGGTAAATTGGTTTGTGCGTGAATTCAAACGGTTTGTGAAAAGGCGCACCTATTTTGTTTCAGATGTGGTATAGTACAGGCAGAAGAACAAAAATGCGGCAACCCTGCAAAAAGCGCGCATTTCAGATTTCTATACAAAGCAGCGGAAAGTGAGTACTGATCTATGAAAGCAACACCCCTTCTCACCGGCTGGACTTACCGTCACTTGGGCGATACCGCACCCGGCCGGCCCGTGACCCTGCCCCATGACGCCATGCTGGCGGAGCCGCGCACGGCCCTGAGTGCGGGCGGCGTCAACACCGGCTGGTATGAGGGTTATGACTATGAGTATCAGTGAACCCTGACGGTGCCCGAAAACGAGCTGTCGGACACCCACATTCTGGAATTTGAGGGTGTTTATCACAACGCTGAGGTCTGGCTGAAGGGCCAAAAGGCGGCGTTCCGCCCCTATGGGTATACCAATTTTTATGTAGACTGTGCGCCATTTTTGCGCGCAGGGGATAACGAACTGCGAGTGATTGCCCGCAACGCCGACCAGCCCAACAGCCGGTGGTATTCCGGCGCGGGACTGTATCGTCCCGTTCAGCTGTGGACGGCAGGGGATAAGCACATATTGCTCAACGGTGTGCGCATCCGTACAGTGTCGCTGGAGCCGGCTGTGGTGGAAATCCGTGTCAGGACCAGTGCGCCCGGCACGGTTCAGCTGATGGTTGAGGGACTCCCCACTGTTCGGAAGGAATCTGATGGGGAAGCAGTTTTTACGCTTACCATCGACAATGCCCGTCTTTGGACACAGGAAACGCCGAATTTGTACCGATGCCGCGTACAATTTGCAGATGATGAGGAGGTCGAGACCTTCGGCGTGCGCACGGTGAGTTGGGGCAAAAACGGCTTCACTTTAAACGGCGAGCGGGTCATCATTCAGGGGGCCTGCATCCACCACGATAACGGCTTGCTGGGCGCTGTCTGCGACCTTGATGCCGTGGCCCGCAAGGTGCGCCTGCTGAAAGAAACGGGCTACAACGCCATCCGCTCGGCGCATAATCCCTGCTCCAAGGCTTTGCTGGCAGAGTGTGACCGCCAGGGCATGCTCGTCATGGATGAATACATCGACCACTGGTACATCCACAAGACCGAATACGACTATGTACCGTATTTTATGGAATGGTGGCGGCAGGACCTGACCGATATGGTCGAAAAGGACTACAACCACCCCTGCGTGGTGCTCTACTCCACCGGAAACGAGGTCAGCGAGACTGCCCAAAAGCGCGGCATCGCCCTGACGAAGGAGATGACCGACTTCCTGCACGGACTGGACGATTCCCGCCCGGTGACCTGCGGTGTGAATATCTTCTTCAACTTTTTGAGCTCCATCGGCTTCGGCGTGTACAGCGATGAAAAGGCCAAAAAGGAGGCTGAAAAAGCAGAAAAAGCCAAGGCTAAGGGAAAAGCCGTCAAGAAAAAGTCGGTGGGCAGCAAGTTCTTCACCGATCTGGCAGGGCTTTTGGGTGATGAATTCATGAAGCACGGCGCGACGCTGCATGGCTGTGATGTCAAAACCCGCGATGCCTTTGCGAATATGGATATTGCGGGCTATAACTACGGCATTTATCGCTACAAGCACGACCTGAAAAAGTACCCGCAGCGGCTGATTTTGGGCAGCGAGACCTTCTGTAATGATGCCTATAAGTTCCGCGAGCTGGCGAAGGCTGAGCCGCGTCTGGTCGGTGATTTTGTCTGGGCGGGCATGGATTATCTGGGCGAGGTCATGGTCGGCTCGTGGGAGTATGAGGACTATGCCAAAAACTTTGACGGCGGCCTTGGCTGGGTTTCGGCAAGATCGGGCCGCATTGATCTGACCGGTAAGCCGCTGGGCGAAGCCCTATATACCCGCGTGGCGCTCGAAAAGGACAACGGACCGTACATTGCCGTCTGTCCGGTCAACCATACGGGTGACCGGCACAGCCCCAGCGCATGGAAGATGACCAACGCCATGCCAAGCTGGAGTTGGACAGGCTGCGAGGGCCAAAAGGCCAGCATCGAGGTGTACGCCCGCGCGGCGCGGGTAGAGCTGTGGCTGAATGGCCGTATCATCGGCAGAAAAGCATTGAAAAACGACTGCTTTGCGAAGTTTTCGGTGACCTATGAGCCGGGAAAGCTGGAGGCCGTCAGCTATGACGCGCGGGGCTGTGAGCTCGGACGCTGCACCCTGACGACGGCAGGGCAGAAAACCCAGATCACTGCGGAACCGGAACAAAGCACCGTGCAGGCTGGGCATCTTTGCTATATCCGGCTGCGCTACACCGATGAAACGGGTATCACGAAACCGCTGGCACGCGGCAATATCAAGGTGGAGGTAGATGGCGGTACACTGGTCGGGCTTGGCAACGCCTGCCCGTATCATGAGCGCAGCTATCTGGACTGTGTGGCCGACACCTACTACGGCGAGGCGCTGGCCATCGTGCGTGCAGGGGAGGGGAACAGCCTGACCCTGACAGCGGATGACGGCATGTACAGCACTGTCGTGACAGTGCCGGTGACACGGTAAAAAGGCAGACAGAAAGCAATTTTCCAATCAGTAATGGGCTTTACATAAATAACAGGCACCAGACCGAGGCAAGAACGCTTCGGGTTGGTGCCTGTGTGTATGCAGAGGCTTGTTCATCACGGAGGAAGGCGAGCGGCGGAGAAATACTGCACACAGTGGGAAACTCGGGCATTTGGCACTATGCATAAATGAACCGCTGTAAAGTTGTGAAACCTCCCGATAGAGGCACGGATGGGAAAGGACGAATGCGCGAAATATCCAGCTGAATGGTGCTATACTCCATAAAAGCATCTTGCATCTTGAGGGACTTCTTGCTATACTCAGTATAAAACGCAACGATTACTTAAATATTGGTTGCGCATGTTGCGCAGCCAAAGGAGGATCTGCCATGCAGGGGCGCAAATTACTTCACGGCGGGGACTATAACCCGGAGCAGTGGCTCGACAGGCCGGACATTCTGGCACAGGATATTGAATTGATGAAAAAAGCCCGCGTCAATACCGTGACGCTGGGGGTGTTTTCATGGTCGGTGCTGGAGCCTGAGGAGGGCGTGTTCAATCTGGACTGGCTGGCGGACATCATCCATAACCTTTACGCCAACGGGATCTGCACGATTTTGGCGACCCCCAGTGCTGCACGCCCCGCATGGCTGGCACACAAGTACCCGGAGGTGCGCCGTGTGCGGGCTGACCGCGTGCGGGAGCTGTACAACCGGCGTCAGAATTACTGCTATACCTCGCCGATTTATCATGAGAAGGTGCGCACCATCGACCAAAAGCTGGCGCAGCGATTTGGGGGTGATCCGGCGGTCATCCTTTGGCACATCTCCAACGAGATGGGCGGGGACTGCCACTGCGCATTGTGTCAGGCGGAGTTCCGCCGCTGGCTGCAGGCACGGTACGGGACGCTGGAGGCACTGAACAAGGCATGGAACGCCCGCTTCTGGAGCCATGACTACACCAATTGGGAGCAAATCGAAAGCCCTGCCCCACAGGGCGAAAACGCCGTGCAGGCGCTTGCGCTCGACTGGAAGCGCTTTGTCAGCGACCGACATATCGATTTTTTGAAATTTGAGCGGGATACTGTCAAAGAAATTGCCCCCAATGCCAAATTTACCGCCAATATGATGTATCGGTTTGATGGCATCGACTATTTTAAAATGGCAAAGGAGATCGATGTCGCCAGCTGGGACAACTACCCGACCTGGCACAAGCCCAGTGAAACGGTCGAGGAAACGGCGCTGGACACCGCCATGATGCACGACCTGTTCTATTCAATGAAGGACAAGCCTTTCCTGCTGATGGAGTCCAGCCCCAGCTTTACCAACTGGCAGCCTGTTTCCAAGCAGAAAAAGCCCGGCATTGCAGAGCTTGCCGCGCTGCAGACGGTGGCGCACGGCGCAGACAGTGTGCTTTATTTCCAGTGGCGCGCCAGCCGCGGCGCGGAGGAAAAGCTCCATGGCGCAGTCATCGGCCACGATGGGCGGGAGGATGCCCGTTCTTTTACGGAGACTGCGCAGGTAGGGCAAGAACTGGAGACTTTGGCTGAAATTACAGCGGTAAAACGAGAAAAACAGGCTGCGATAGTCCATGATTGGCAGAATAAGTGGGCACTGGAAGGCTCCTGTGGCCCGCGCAATGCCGGTATGGGCTATTGGGATGAGCTGAAGCGGCACTATAATGCCCTTGCACGGGAGGGCATTGCTGTGGAGTTTGTTGACCAGAACGCCGACCTGACAGGCTATGGCTTGGTTGTGGTGCCGATGCTCTACCTGCTGACCGATGCTTTTGCGAAAAAACTTTGCGCATTTGCGCAAAATGGCGGCACAGTCATCGTCACCTACTGGTCGGGCGTGGTCGATGAAAGTGATCTCTGCCGCCTGGGGGATACGCCCTACGGTCTGACTGAACTGTTGGGGCTGCGCCGCACCGAGATTGACGGCATGTATGACGGGGAAACCCGCCGCTGCGTGCCTTCAGCTGGCTGCACACTGCCTGCGGCACAGGCGTCCACCCTGTGTGAGGTGGCGGCCCTTGATGAGAAAGATCCGGCAGAGCCGCTCAGCCTGTATGCCGAGGACTATTTTGCCGGGCACCCGGCTGCGGCGGTCCACCGATACGGTAAAGGCCGCGCTTACTATCTGGCCAGCCGCTTTGACGAGGCTTTTTATCGGGCGTTTTATCACGATGCTGCAAAGGAAATCGGCTTGAGCCCTGCTTGGCCGGAGGCTCTGCCGGAAGGAGTCTTGGCGGTGCGGCGCGGCAGCTTTGTGTTTGTGCAGAACTGCACGGAACAGCCTGCCACGGTGGGAAACACTGTGCTTGACCGCTACCGAACTGCAGTTTGGAAGGACATGGACCGTATTTTTTGACAAAATCGGCCTGTTTTAGCGTTCTGCTAAAAAGCAGAACGCTTTTTGTTGCTTTCGGACATTGACAACGAAAGAATATCCCGTTATGCTGATATGAGACTTGTTGCGCAATGCAATGCAAAGGAGAAGGTTCCCCCAATGGCCGCAAAAGAAAACGAAAAAATGACTATCGAGCAGGTGGCGGAGGCGCTGGGTGTTTCTAAAACAACGGTGTCCCGCGCACTTTCCGGAAAAGGGCGCATCAGCGAGAAAACCCGCGCCAAGGTGTTCGCCTATATGGGGCATGCCCGCACAGAGCCTGCGTCTGCGCAAAAAGACCCAAAGGTGCGCACTAACAACATTGCCATGGTTGTGCCGCAGCGCTTTATTACACTGGATCTGCCGTTTTTGCGCAAATGTATGGGCGGCATCTGCACCATGGCTGATCAGCGCGGCTATGACATGCTGCTGTGCTACGCCTCCAGCACAGAGTATACCCAGCTGCAGCGTCAGCTGGCGAGCCATAAGGTGGATGGTGTTATTCTGACCTACGCCATGGCAGACGATCCCTGCGTTGACCTGCTGCGGCAGTATGATGTGCCGTTTGTGCTGATTGGCCGCAGTGAGGATAAGACGATACCGCAGGCGGACAATGATCAGGTTACCGCCGCCTGCGAGATGACCCGTATTCTGCTGCAGATGGGTGCTAAGCGGATCGCGCTGCTGGTCGGCAGCACGATCTACGCCGTCAACACCGACCGCACGCGCGGATACCTGCGCGGCTTTGCAGAATCCTGCGTGCCGGTGGACCAGCGCCTTGTTCATTCCGGCATTGAATCAACAGGGCAGACCATTGATGCACTGGAGGCAGCGCTTGAGCAAAAGGCGGACTGCCTGCTCTGCGGTGACGATGAGATTGCCTATGAGGTCATGCGAGAGTTGCGCAACCGGCATATTCTGGTGCCGCACGATCTGCGCGTTGCCAGCCTGTATGACAGCTCGATGCTGGCCAGTATCACGCCCTCGGTGTCTGCGGTGCAGTACGATGCCGAGCAGCTGGGGCGCACAGCCTGCCGTATGCTGCTTGACCGCCTGCTTGGCAAGGAAATGGTGCAGCGCCAAATTGAGGGGTATCAGGTTATTTTGCGTGAGTCCACCAAATGGAATAGCCGTACCCACGATGGACGATGACCTGCGCCCCTCTATGGCATACCCACAGATTGTGCAGCAGGGGAGGTATGCTGTCCTGTAATCTTTCTGAAAATATATAGCGCTTCCGGCCCCCCGGTTTTACGCCAAAACCGGGGGCTTTTTTGGGAGAATACACGCATGTTGCGCAAAAGTTGCGCGTAAAATGGGCTGCGTCACGGGTTTTTCCGTCAGAATTTCCAGTTTTCGGGCTGCAATACCGTGAATATCACCCATTGACGGAGGCTTGAAAAGAGAGTATTCTATGTTTGTAACGAGAGGGTTGCTCAAATGTGCGCAACATAAGTGCGCAACTTTTGGCAACATACCACTTCCAAAATCAGAAATGAAGGAGAACTCGATCATGAAAAAATGGATTTCCCGTCATAACGCTCTTGCTGCTGTGAGCACCGTGACGGCGGCCACTATGCTGACCGCCTGCGGTGGTGCTGCATCTTCCTCTGCTGCGTCCTCTGCCGCATCTCAGGCCGATTCTGCCGCATCCTCCAGTGAGGCTTCTTCCGCCGCAGAAAGCTGGGGCGATGTGAAACTGACCATGTGGGGTGCTGAGGAAGACCAGACCATGCTGCGTGAGATGGCCGATGCCTTCATCGCGGAGAATGCCGACAAAGGCAACGTTACGATCGAGATCGGTGTCCAGTCCGAGTCCAGCGCCAAAGATACCGTTCTGGCTGACCCCGAGGCAGCTGCCGATGTTTTCGCCTTTGCGGATGACCAGCTCAACGAGCTGGTGGCAGCCGGTGCCCTGCAGGAAATCCTGCTGAACCCCGAGGATGTCAAGAGCCGCAACCTGGCTGGCTCCGTTGAGGCCGCGACCATGAACGACAAGCTTTACGCCTACCCCATGACCGCCGACAACGGCTACTTCCTCTACTATGACAAGAGCGTCCTGAGCGAGGATGATGTCAAGAGCATGGATGCCCTGCTGGCCAAGGCCGATGCCTCCGGCAAAAAGTTCATGATGAGTTTGAACGATGCTTGGTACATTTACAGCTTCTACGCTGGTGCCGGCCTGAAGGCTACCCTCGCCGATGACGGCATCAACACCGTCTGCAACTGGAATGAGGCCCCCGGTGCCGATGTCACGCAGGCAATTCTGGATATGAGCGCCCAGTCCGCCTTCAAGTCCGGCGCGGATGCAGACATCGTTTCCGGCATCAAGGACGGCAGCTGCTGCGCCGCCATCTCCGGCACATGGAACGCCAAAACCGCGCAGGATACCTGGGGCGATAACTATGCCGCTACCAAGCTGCCCACCTACACCCTGAACGGCGAGCAGGTGCAGATGGCTTCCTTCTCCGGCTACAAGCTGGTCGGCGTCAACCCCCATAGCGCCAATGTCGGTGTTGCTATGATGCTGGCTGACTACATCACCAACGAGGACAATCAGGCCAAGCGCTTCAATGACCGTCAGCTCGGACCCTCCAACATTGCTGTGAACGAGTCTGAGGCCGTGCAGAGCGCGCCTGCCATCGCCGCACTGGCTGAGCAGAGCGACTACGCCACCCTGCAGCGCGTAGGTGCCAACTACTGGAGCTCCGCCGCAAGTCTGGGCGAGATTCTGGTTTCCGGCGATATGCAGGGCAAGACCACCCAGCAGCTGGTGGACGACGCCGTAGCCGGTATCACCGCACCCGTGGCACAGTAAAAAATAATCCAGCGGGCACGCAGCGGCTATGCGGCGTGCCCGCTTTTTTTAAATCCCGCGCATAAGAAAGGAGATGACTTCTGTGGCAGAAATGGTTCTTGCACCGTCGCGTGGCGATGGAAAAGAAGCAAATTTCATTCAGAAGTTCGGCCGTGCATTTGTCCGCGGCGATGCCTTCACCAAGCTGTCGCTGCTTGTCTGGGGTCTGGGCTACATCGGGCATGGACAGCTCATCAAGGCACTGCTGGTAACGCTGGTGCAGGGGTTGGGGCTGTATTTTCTGGGTACCTCCGGCATTCCGGCTTTAAAAAAGTTTGGCACGCTCGGCACTGTCCAGATGGAGATGCAGTTCAACCCGGTGACCCTCAAAAACGAGGTCAACAATTACGATAACTCGTTTGCTATTTTGCTGCTCAGCGTCATTGCGATGGTGATCATTGTCTCGCTGGTCGTGGCGACCATGATGGTCGTGCAGTCGAATTACCTGCTCCAGCAGCAAAAGGCTGCCGGTAAAAAGCCTAACAGCTTCCGTCAGGATATCAACTGCTACCTTAATGAGAAATTCTATGTCACGCTGCTGACGCTGCCGGTGCTGGGCGTGGTGGTGTTTACCATTGTACCGCTCTTCATTTTGATTGCCGTTGCCTTTACGAACTACGACCAGCAGCACATGCCGCCTGCCGCGCTGTTTACATGGGTAGGGCTGGCAAACTTTGCCTCGCTGTTTGGCGGCCAGTCGCTGTCGATGACTTTTAGCTATGCATTCGGCAAGGTGCTGAGTTGGACACTGGTCTGGGCGTTCTTTGCAACCTTCACGACCTTCTTCGGCGGCGTGTTTCTGGCAATGTTCATCAACAACAAAAAGACGAAGTGCCCCCGGCTCTGGCGTACCCTGTTTATGATTACCATTGCTGTGCCGCAGTTTGTCACGCTGCTGCTGGTGCGCAATTTCTTCTCGGATGCCGGTATCTGCAATACCATGATGAACAATGCGGGCGTCACTGATTTGCTCAAAACCATTGGGCTTTTGGGGCAGAGCATGGACCATATCCCGTTTCTGACGGATCAGCATTGGGCTAAGTTCATGATCATTATGATCAACATCTGGGTCGGTATACCGTACCAGATGCTGATTGCCACCGGTGTGCTGATGAACATCCCCAGCGATATTCTGGAAGCCTCTACCATCGACGGTGCCAGCCCGCTGCAGTGCTTTATTTATATCAAGCTGCCCTACCTGCTCAGTGTGCAGGGGCCCGCGCTGGTGACGGATTTCGTCAAGAACGTCAACAACTTCAATGTCATCTACCTCCTGACGCAGGATGTCTACATCACTAAGGATCAAGCCATGGCATCGTCCAGCGCCAAGGAAGTAGACCTGCTGGTCACATGGCTGTTCCGTCTGACGCAGGAGCAGTACAACTATAAGATGGCGGCGGTCATCGGCATTATGGTGTTTATCATCTGTGCCATTTTCACACTGGTTTGCTTCCGCTTCATCAATAAAAAGGAGGCGACGTTCTCTTGACACAGCAAACAGTTTCGCTGCCCGGCAGCTCGCAGGCGCAGCTGCGCCAGGGGCGCATCGTCCGCGGTGTGCGCAGCGTTATCCGCCATCTGGTTCTTGCCCTGCTGGCAGGTATCTGGCTGGTGCCCATTGTCTGGCTGGTGGCAACCTCCTTCTCCACCGATCGGGGCATCAATGTGCGGCGCTTTTTCCCCGCTGGTTATACACTGGACAACTACGCTAATATCATGTTCCACCCTGATTCCGTTGCGCAGTTCCCGCGGTGGTTTGTAAACACCTTTGTGGTTGCGTGCTTTACCTGCGTTATCTCCACCTGCTTTGTGCTGATGGTCGCCTACGCATTGAGCTGCTGCCGCTTTAAGGGGCGCAGGCTGCTCCAGAATCTGTCGGTCATTGTCAACCTGTTCCCCGGTGTTCTGGCGATGATTGCAGTTTACTTCGTTTTGAAGTACCTCAACCTGACCAACTCCTACGCCGGTCTTATCATGGTCTATGCCGGTTCGTCTGGACTTGGCTACCTGATCTGTAAGGGCTTTTTTGATACCACGCCGGTTTCCCTGCGTGAGGCCGCCAAGCTGGACGGTGCCTCCGATGCGCGGATATTCTTTCAGGTCGTGCTGCCGATGTCCAAGCCGATTTTGGTGTACACCATCATCAGCTCCTTTATGATTCCCTGGACGGACTTCGTTGTGGCGAAGATGATTCTGAACTCCGGCGTCTCCACCGACTGGACAGTCGCCATCGGCCTGTTCAATATGCTGCAGAGAACGCTCATCAACAACTACTTTGCGCTGTTCTGTGCAGGCGGTGTGCTGGTGTCCGTCCCCATCTCGATTTTGTTTGTCATCATGCAGAAATTCTATGTCGAGGGCATTACCGCCGGCGCGGATAAGGGCTGATCGCAAACCTGCTTTTTCTCCTTCAACAGCAAAGCGGCACCGCCATGTGGCGGTGCCGCTTTGCTGTTGAAATATGCTGAAATATCTTGGCTTGATTTATTCTGCGTCCCTATAATACTATGCAAATTTGGCAAACCATGAAGAATGAGTTAATTCGTACGCCTTCACACTTATTACATCATCATTGTCAGAGCCATAGCGCAAAGCGGCAGCACCACAATACTGATAAAGGTCGTTATAACGACAGAACCGGCCGCGAGGTCCTCGTCATAGCCAAACTGAACGGCAAACACCGAGGTGGTGGCGGCGCAGGGGCAGGCCTCAAGCAGCAGCACGACCTCGGCCACCATGCCCTGCACACTTAGCAGCCGGAACAGCAGAAAGCTCACCAGCGGGATGAACAACATACGTATCAGAATGATGCGGTATATCTCACGGTTGCCCAGCAGTTTTTCCGGCTTGCTGCCGGCAATCAGCATACCGGTGATAATCATCGAGAGCGGTGTGTTCATGTTGCCGACCAGCTGCAGCGGCTGGCGGATAAGCTCCGGCACTTTGACCCGGAACGGGTACAGGGTCAGGCCCAGCAGAACGGACCAGAGCACCGGCGTTGTCAGGATGCTGTGCAGCACCTCTCCGGGGCGGACCTTCCCGCTGACCATCGCATAGCCAACGGTCCACAGTAAAATATTGAACACTGTCACATAAGCACTGGCGTACAAAAGCCCCTCGGCCCCGAACAGCGCCTGAATCAGCGGAAAGCCCATATATGCCGCATTGGAAAAGATGCAGGCAAACCGCAGGATCGGCGTGTTTTTCTCCTTGCCGATGCGCAGCGTCAGCAAAAAGGTGATGACCAGCCTTGGCGTGCGGCGCGGCATGGTCGTGTACGGCAAGGATATGCTGGATGAGATCTCGCTGAGCGCGCCGACCAAGGTCTGTGAGATCAAGGACGGCTGGCTCAAATTATATGGTGGTGCAGAAAAGGCTGTACTTTTCCACCTGCCAGTCACCGCAAAAAGGAGAGATGTGAGCCACATCTCTCCTCGGCGTGTCGAAAAACCTCCCTCTGCGAGACAGACTCCCCCGATACGGGGGCGGTGGCGCTTGCGCCAGAGGGGGAGCGGTGCCCCGAAGGAGCGGAGGGAGAGACCCTTGCCATAGCCCGAAATATATTGGGCAACCGTACAGTTCTCTCCCCCACCGCCTGCGGGCGGAGCCCCCTCGCAGAGGGGGCCAAGGGGTGAACGCACCTTTTTTTGCGGTGAAGAATGATTTTTAATTAAAAAGTGTAGATCTTCTCCGGCAGATGCCGCTTCCGATCCAAAATTTCGGGCATATCCTGACCAATCTCGTGGATGCAGTTCTTGTGGGCGATGAGCTTGCGCTTGACGTCCTCACGCTTCAGCGGGCAGTGCAGCAGGGTGGTTATCCGGCAGATAGAGCTGACCGGCTGTCGGATAGTTGCTGGCACGCCGGTAAGCGTCGATCTTCTGCGATCCTTGCTGATTCATACGCAGATCTTCTTTACCTTCCCTTATTATTATGCAAACGGATTTTCTGTGGGATACGGCAGGCTCTTGGGCTGGTTGTAGGCAATGTCCGCAATGCCGAGGAACTTGAACACTTCAAACAGCGTCTTGCCATAGTGACCGAAGGCAACGGCACCGTGGTGCGGGTAGCGCTTCTGAATCAGGACATGGCGGTAGAAACGGCCCATCTCGGGAATGGCGAAGATGGCGATGCCGCCGAAAGACCGCGTTGCAACGGGTAAAATTTCACCCTGAGCGATGTAGGCACGCAGCTGGCCTTCGCTGTCGCACTGCAAACGGTAGAACGTGATGTCGGACGGCGCAATGTCGCCTTCCAGCGTGCCGCGGGTGAAATCGGGGTCGCTGCCGGCGGGCTCCAGCAGGCGGTGCTGGATGAGCTGGTACTTGACGGCGCGGTCACTGCACATCTTGCAGGATGGCGTGTTGCCGCAGTGGAAGCCCATGAAGGTATCGGTCAGCTTGTAATTGAACTTGCCGGTGATGTCCTCATCATAAATGTACTTGGGCACACTGTTGTTGATGTCCAGCAGGGTGACGGTGTCGCCGGAGGCACACATGCCGATGTACTCGGACAGGGCACCGTAAATATCGACCTCGCAGGCCACGGGGATGCCTCGGCTGGCAAGGCGGGAGTTGACGTAGCAAGGCTCAAACCCGAACTGCGACGGGAAAGCGGGCCAGCACTTATCAGCAAAGGCAACGTACTTTTTGCTGCCCTTGTGGTTCTCGGCCCAGTCGAGCAGGGTCAGCTCAAACTGCGCCATGCGGGTCAGCAGGTCGGGGTAATAGTGTCCCTCGCCCATCTCGGCGGCCATGTCGGCGCAGACGTCCGCGATGCGCGGGTCGCCCGCATGCTCTTTGTAGGAAACGAGCAGGTCAAGCTCGGAGTTTTCCTCGATCTCAACACCCAGCTCATACAGGCCCTTGATGGGGGCATTGCAGGCGAAGAAGTCCTGCGGGCGCGGGCCGAAGGTGATGATTTTCAAATCACGCACGCCCAGAATGGTGCGGGCAATCGGCACAAACTCGGCGATCTTGTCGGCAATTTCCTCCGCCGTGCCGACGGGATACTCGGGAATATAGCCCTTCAGATGGCGCATGCCGAGATTGTAGGAGCAGTTCAGCATACCGCAGTACGCATCTCCGCGGCCATTGATCATATCGCCGTCGCCCTCGGCTGCCGCTACGAACATGCAGGGGCCGTCAAAGTGCTTGGCAATCAGCGTTTCGGGCGTTTCGGGGCCGAAGTTGCCGAGGAATACGGTCAGCGCATTGCAGCCTGCGGCGGTGACTTCGGCCACGGCTTTTTGCATGTCGTGCTCGTTCTCGACAGTGGTCTTGCACTCGTACAGGTCAGTGCCCTTGGCGGCGCAGGCGGCAGAGATAGCAGCGCGGCGCTTCTCGCTCAGGGCGATGGGAAAACAGTCACGGCTGACGGCGACGATGCCGAGCTTGACCTCGGGGATGTTGGATGATTTCATGGTTTTGCCTCCTATATATTTACACATTTTGCAATGGCGGGCGGATATGGAATCCGCCCCTACGGGGATGCCGTGGAACTTTCCTGTATCGTAGGGGAGCATTCTATATGCTCCTAAATATGTACGTTTTCCCCCACCAATCCAACATACGCCCCGGCCTTGGCCTCGGCGCTGTCGGGATGAGCGAACAGCCACTTGTTGCGGGCCCACAGCTGCGGGTCATCGCCGCCGTCATTCTTGATGGCGGGCTTTGCGGTATTGGTGCCTTTGGGCAGAGCGACCAGCACGCGGAAGCCCTTGGCTGCGTCCACATGGCAGGGCGCGTAGTGCAGCGTCGTGGCGTAGACTTCCACCAGTGTGCCTGCCGGGACGCGGAACGCCTTGACCTTGGCGGTGTCCAGCTTGCCGCCCGCGATTTCCTCCTGCCTGGCAAGCAACAGCACAAAATCTTCGGTACCCAGATTGAACTCGCTGTCGCGGTGGTATTCCAGGCAGTTCAAATAGGTGTTGTGACCGTTGCACCAGCCCAGTTGGCAGGGCATGCCGCCGAAAAGATGCTCCGACACTTCGACGGCGGCGGGCAGTTCCTGCAGGGCTGCGTCCTCGGCCACATAATCCGTAGCTGCGGGCAGCGGGGTGTTTGCCAAGGCGGCCAAAATTTCCGCTTTGGCGGTATCCAGCCCGGTCACAACGCGGCCATAGGGCTTGAATTCCGGGTCGGTTACAGAAAAAATCTTCATTGCAGTGCCTCCATTTCCGCAAAGGATACTTTCAGTGCCGGGTACAGCTTGTGCCACACAGCGTAGCGCGCGTTGTATTTTTCGACGAGCGCGGCGTCCGGCTGGGTTGTGCTCTTGGCGTGGACGAGCGCCTCGGCACAGGCCTGCACGCTGGGGTATGCCCCGCAGGCCACCGCCGCCAGCATCGCGCCGCCGTAGCCGGGGCCTTGCTCGGTCTGGGGCAGCGTCAGCGGGATGCCCAGCACGTTCGCCAAAATCTCCCGCCACAGCGGGCTTTTGGCACCGCCGCCGCAGAGCGTGCTGGCTTTAATCTTCACGTCTTGTGCCCGCGCAATCTCCACACAATCGCGAATCGCAAACGCCACACCTTCCAGCACCGCTTGGGTCAGCGCGGCACGCGGGGTGTCCATCCGCAGCCCGACGAATGCACCGCGTGAGGCAGGATCATTGTGTGGGCTGCGTTCGCCCATCAGGTAGGGCAGGAAGTAGACGTCGTTCGCGCCCAGCTTGTCCGCCGTAATGGGTGTCTGCTCGGCAGCGTAGTCAGTGGTGTGCAGCACTTCTTCGCTCCACCACTTGTTGCAGGACGCAGCCGAGAGGATGCAGCCCATCAAATGATACCCTCCGTCCGCGTGGGCGAAGCTGTGCAGGGCGTTCTGCTTGTCGACGCCGAACGTATCGCTGGTGATGAACACCGTGCCCGATGTGCCCAAGGAAATATTGCACTTACCGCCGCCCACCGCGCCGCAGCCGACAGCCGCAGCGGCGTTATCGCCCGCGCCCGCGCAGACGAGGACATCCGCAGGCAGGCCCAGCATTTGGGCGGCTTCAGCAGTCAGCGTGCCGATGGGCTGCCAGCTCTCAAACAGCTTCGGCAGCTGGGATTCCTGCACGCCGCAGATGTCCAGCATTTCCTTGCTCCAGCATTTGTGCTCCACGTCCAACAGCAGCATGCCCGATGCGTCGGAATAGTCGGTGCAGTGGACGCCGGTCAGCTTATAGTTGATGTAATCCTTCGGCAGCATGATTTTTTCGATGCGGGCGAAGTTGTCCGGCTCGTTCTCCCGCATCCAAAGCAGTTTGGGTGCGGTGAAGCCTGCAAAGGCGATGTTTGCGGTGTAACGGCTCAGCTTGTCTTTGCCGATAACACCGTTTAAGTAGTCGACCTGCCTTTGGGTGCGGCCATCGTTCCAAAGGATGCAGGGGCGGATAACCGCGCCATTTTTGTCCAGCACCACCAGCCCGTGCATCTGGCCGCCCGCGCCGATGCCCTTGACCTGAGACGCATCAAACCCGTCCAGCAGCGCGGGGATGCCGTCGCAGACCGCCGCCCACCAATCGGCGGGGTCCTGCTCGCTCCAACCGGGATGCGGGAAGGCGATCGGGTATTCCCGGCTGACGATGTTGGCAATGCTGCCCGTTTCGTCCATCAGCAGCAGCTTCACCGCAGAGGTGCCGAGGTCGATCCCAATATAGTACATATCTTTGTCTCCCCCTTACGGAAGATTTATCCGTTGACGCCAAAAACTTTTGTATAGTCGGCCTTGAACTTCTCAATGCCGGCATCGGTCAGCGGATGGTGAAGCATCTGCTCGATGACCTTGTACGGCACCGTGGCAATGTCGGCACCGGCCAGGGCACAGTCGGTCACATGGATGGGATTGCGCACGCTGGCGGCGATGATTTGAGTCTCGATGTCCGGATAGTTCAGGAATATATCATGGATAGTCTCGATCAGATCAATGCCTGGCTGGCCGATGTCATCGAGACGCCCCAAAAACGGGCTGACATACGTGGCGCCCGCGCGGGCTGCCAGCAACGCCTGGTTGGCGCTGAAAATCAGCGTGCAGTTCGTAGGGATGCCCTCGCCGGACAGCACCTTGATGGCCTTTAACCCCTCGGCGGTCATGGGGATTTTGACCACCATGTGCTTCGGGTCCAGCGCGTAGATGGCGCGGCCCTCGGCGATCATGTCCTCGGCATCGGTTGTGGTCGCCTTGACTTCGCCGGAGATGGGGCCGTCCACGATGGTGGAAATCTCTTTCAACGTTTCGGCGTAGTCGCGGCCCTCTTTGGCAATCAGGCTGGGGTTTGTGGTGACACCGGCGATAATGCCCATGTCGTTGGCACTGCGGATCTCGTCGACGTTGGCGGTATCAATGTAAAATTTCATACGGTAAAACCTCCTTATTTCTGGCCGTAATAGGCGTTGGGTCCGTGTTTTCTCATAAAATGCTTGTCCAAAACATGCTGTGGGGCAGGCTGTGCATCGGGGTCAATGGTCAGAGTCAAAATTGCCATCTTTGCGACTTCTTCCAGCACAACAGCGTGGTAGACAGCCTGTGCCGCGTCTTTGCCCCAGGTAAAGGGACCGTGGCTGGCACAGAGAACACCGGGTACATGCACCGGGTCAATGCCGCGGTTTTGGAACGTCTCGATGATGACTTTGCCGGTGTTCTTCTCGTAGTCCTCGTCGATCTCTCCAGGCGTCAGCTCCCGCGTGCAGGGGACAGGGCCGTAAAAATAGTCGGCGTGGGTCGTGCCAAAGGCGGGCAGGTCGCGCCGCGCCTGGGCAAAGGCCACTGCGTGGGTCGAGTGGGTGTGTACGATGCCGCCCAACTGCGGGAAGGCCCGGTACAGCTCGAGATGTGTTTTGGTGTCGCTGCTGGGGTTCAAATCGCCCTCGACCTTGTTGCCGTTCAGGTCCATAACAACGAGCATAGCGGGCGTCAATTCGTCATATTCCACGCCGGACGGCTTGATGACAAACAACCCCTTTTCGCGGTCAATGCCCGAAACATTGCCCCAGGTGTAGGTTACAAGCCCTCGGCGGGGCAATTCCATGTTGGCTTCATAAACTTGCTGCTTTAATGCTTCCAGCATAGGTTATCCTTTCTGCTTTAACGCTAAATCGTTCAAGAACAGCTGTTGTTCCGGACTTTCCGCCGCTGGCTGGCGTTGCCCGGCAGCCGGCGCATGCAAGCCCTTATTTTACAACGGCGCGTTCGGCTTTCAGCGCGGTTTGGTATTGGGTCAAAAAGGCGGCAAACCCGGACTGCTCGGCAGGGTCGGGGAACAGGGTCGTGCTTTGGGCGTCGGCAAAAACGCAGCGGTTCAAATACGCGGCCAGCGCTTCGCCGTCGGCACGGTGCAGACGATACGCAGCCAGCAGGGCCATGCCGTAGGAACCGCCCTCACCGGCTGTTTCCATGCAGGTCACAGGAGCACCCGCCGCCGCAGCCAGATACCGCTGGGCCACGCCCGGCGTTTTGAAGATGCCACCGTGGCCGAGCAGGGTATTCACAGCCACATTTTCTTTGCGCAGAATTTCCAGCCCCATCGCCAACGTGGCAAAGGCAGAATAGATGTTGGCGCGCATAAAGTTGGCCAGCGTAAACGCACTGTCCGGGCGGCGCAGCAGCAGGGGGACGCCCGCGTCCAGGTGGGTGACGCTCTCACCGGAAATGTAGTTGACGGGCGTGATGCCGCCGCAGTCAGGCGCACCGTGCAGCGATTCGTTAAACAGGAGGGTAAACAACGCACCTTTGTCGATGTTTGCTCCGCACAGTGCCGCGCTCTCGGCCAGCAGATCGACCCAGGCGTTCAAATCGCTGGTGCAGTTGTTGCAGTGGACCATGGCGACCGCCGCGCCGTCGGGGGTCGTGACCATGTCGATTTCCGGGTAGACCTTGGACAGCGGCTTTTCCAGGACGACCATGGCAAAAATGCTGGTGCCTGCGCTGACATTGCCGGTGCGCGGGGCGACACTGTTTGTTGCCACCATGCCGGTGCCGGCGTCGCCCTCCGGTGGGCAGAACGGTATGCCGGGCTGCAGCGTGCCGGTGGGGTCGAGCCGCTTCGCCCCCTCGACGGTCAGCATACCGGCGTCCTCGCCTGCGGGCAAAACGGTAGGCAGCAGTTTGACAAGATCCACGGGGCAGCCTTGCTTGTCTGCCAGTGCGTTAAATTTTGCGAGCATTGCGGTATCATACCCGCCGGTGGTGCTGTCAATCGGGAACATGCCGCTGGCATCGCCTTCGCCCAGCACCTTGCGCCCGGTCAGCTGCCAGTGTACATAGCCTGCCAGCGTGGTGAAAAAGTCCAGCTGCGGCAGGTGTGGCTCGCGGTTCAGCATGGCTTGGTACAGGTGTGCTGCGCTCCACCGCTGCGGGATGTTGAACCCGAACGCCGAGGTCAACTCTTCTGCTGCCGCGCCGGTCATCGTGTTGCGCCATGTGCGGAACGGTACCAGCAGCTTGCCCGCAGCATCAAACGCCAGATACCCATGCATCATAGCCGAAACGCCAATGCACCCCACTGTGGTCAGCGGCTGGCCACACTTGGCCAGCACATCCGCAGCCAATGCCGCGTAGGCAGCCTGCACACCCTGCCAGACTTCCTCCAGCGGGTAGGTCCAGATGCCGTTTTCCAGCCGGTTCTCCCAGGTAAAATCGCCCTGGGCCACAGGCTTGCAGGTATCGCCCACAAGCACAGCTTTGATGCGGGTGGAACCCAACTCAATGCCGAGAGAACACTGCTTTAAGTCAATCATAGGAATCCTCCTTGACAAAATAAAGGATGGTCTTTATCATAAAACTATCTTAATGTTCGGAAAGGAGCGCACCCATGGGAACCGTTTTCAATAAAAAGGAGCTTTTGGTCCTCTTGCAGGATTTTCACTGCCTTACGGGGCTGCGCTCCGCCGTTTTTGATTCGTATGGAATCGAAGTGCTTGCCTATCCGCCGGAACTGCCAGCTTATTGCCGCTTGATCCGCAGTGTGCCTGATGGCAAGACCGGCTGTTACCTGTGTGACCAGGCGGCTTGCCGCAAGGCAACGCGGCAAAAGCAGACGATCATCTACCCCTGCCATGCGGGGTTGATCGAAGTGATCACGCCGGTCCAAATCGATGGTGCTGTTGTGGGCTTTTTGCTGTTGAGCCACATTGTACAGGGGGCCGATGAGCAGAGCGAGTGGAGCTATGCACAAAAATGCTGCTCGGCTTACGCAATTGATAAAACGGCACTGCAAAAAGCCTATAATGCCTTGCCGCGCACGCCCTATCCGGTGCTGAAATCAGCAGCGGATCTGCTGGCTTTGGCGGCGGCTGCATTGTACCAAAAGGGGCTGACGAGGCTGGCAGCGGGCAGTGCGCAGGAAAAGCTGAGCCGCTACCTGGCGGAACATCTGGATGAGACATTGACAAACGAAACGATCTGCCGTGATCTTTCGTTAAGCCGTACCGGGCTGTACTATCTTTCCCGGCAGCTCTATGGCTGCGGCATCAACGAGCAGATCACGCACCTGCGCATCCAAAAAGCGATGAAGCTTCTTTGCGATACGAATCTGTCCAATGCACAGATCTGCCAGCAGATCGGATTCCTGGATGACAATTACTTTTATCGTGTTTTCCGTAAACAAACCGGTCTGACACCACGCCAGTACCGTGATTCTATCTTAGCAGATACAGCAAAGACTGAGTAGAGACGATTGTTTTCAATACTGGATTATTGTTCAAACAATTCTGAAGGAAACGGCAATATTGAATTGTGGCCGGTGACGTGCTATAAGAAACCCACATACGGTAAGCCGGCACGGCGCAATTTTGACCGCTGCCTTACGGAAAATTCGCAGCTGCGGAGTATAAACTGCTATGAAAAAATATAAGATCGCGGTGGCCGGGACCGGCTATGTGGGGCTTTCGATTGCCACGCTGCTTTCCCAGCACCATCATGTGACGGCGGTGGATATCCTGCCGGAAAAGGTCACATTGATCAACGCGCGCAAATCGCCGATCCGGGATGACTACATCGAGAAATATCTGGCTGAGAAAGAGCGGGATCTGACCGCTACGCTGGACGCAAAGGCAGCCTACGCCGATGTGCCGGAAAATCTCATCGAGGCCATTGTGGAGTCCAACCGCACCCGCAAGGACTTCATCGCTGGCCGCGTGCTGAAGCTGGCCGGGTACTACGGCTACGATCAGGAAAATGAGTTTGACGAAAGCCGCGAAAGGCCCGTCACGATCGGCGTCTACCGCCTGACGATGAAGAGCAACAGCGACAACTTCCGCCAAAGCTCGATTCAGGGTGTCATGAAGCGCATCAAGGCCAAGGGCGCACAGGTCATCATCTATGAGCCTATGCTGGAGGACGGCAAGACCTTCTTCGGTTCGGCGGTGGTCAACGATCTGGACAAATTCAAGCGGCAGAGTCAGGCCATTCTGGCCAACCGCTACGATGCCTGCCTCAACGATGTGCAGGACAAGGTCTACACAAGAGATCTGTTCGGCAGAGACTGAAACGCCTTTCTGCCGCTTTTTGACGGTGGAGTAAGGCGCTCAATGCCATTACCGCACAATATCCCTGTGACTTTTAAAGAGAGGAACACCTGTTATATGAAATATGATTATCTGGTAGTCGGCTCCGGTCTGTACGGTGCCATCTTCGCCCATGAGGCCAAGGTCCACGGCAAATCCGTGCTGGTCGTGGATAAGCGCCCCAACATTGCGGGCAACATTTATACCGAGAACATCGAGGGTATCAACGTCCATAAGTATGGTGCGCACATCTTCCACACCAACAACAAAAAGGTCTGGAACTATATCACCCGGTTTGCCGAGTTCAACCGCTTTACAAACTCTCCCGTTGCCAACTATAAGGGTGAGCTGTATTCGCTGCCCTTCAACATGTATACCTTTAATAAAATGTGGGGCGTCGTCACACCGGAGGAGGCAGCCGCCAAGATCGAGGAGCAGCGCCGTGAGATCACCCACGAGCCGCAGAACCTTGAGGAGCAGGCCATCTCCCTTGTGGGCCGCGACATTTATGAGAAGCTCATCAAGGGCTACACCGAAAAGCAGTGGGGCCGCGACTGCAAGGACCTGCCTGCTTTTATCATCAAGCGCCTGCCTGTGCGGCTGACCTTTGACAACAACTATTTCAACGCGCTGTATCAGGGCATTCCCATCGGCGGCTACACCAAGATGATCGCCAATCTTCTGGACGGCATCGAGGTGCGGCTGAACACCGATTACCTCGAAAACAAGGCCGCGCTGGACGCACTGGCTGACAAAATCGTCTACACCGGCCCGATTGACGCTTATTTTGACTACAAACTCGGCACGCTGGAGTACCGCTCCGTCCGGTTTGAGAATGAGCTGCTCGACAAGCCCAGCTTCCAGGGCAACGCCGCCGTCAACTATACGGACCGCGAGACGCCGTGGACCCGCATCATCGAGCACAAATGGTTCGAGTTCGGCAAGGACGAGAACGGCAACGACCTGCCCAAAACGATCATCAGCCGCGAGTATTCCTCTGAGTGGAAGCCCGGTGACGAGCCGTATTACCCCGTCAACGATGCTAAAAACGGCGCACTGTATGCCGAGTACAAGAAGCTGGCCGACGCCGAGCCGAAGGTCATCTTCGGCGGACGCCTGGGTGAGTACAAGTATTACGACATGGATCAGGTTATCGCCGCCGTGCTGGACCGCTGCGAAAGCGAGCTGCACTAAAGTACAGCCAAGCGAAAGCACAAAATCCAAAAGGCAGCAAAGCAGACCCCAAAAGCTAAAATCGGGGTTTACTTTGCTGCCCTTTTTTATTTGCTCAATCCGCTGGCGCCGCTTGCCACAACGCCGCCGTCCATAAGAATGTCTGCTCCGGTCAGGAAGCCCAGCCGCTCATCCAGAAGAAGCGCAAACAAAGCGGCGATTTCTTCCGGCTTTCCGTTGCGCTTGAGAGCAGAGTATTTTTTGAATACATCCGCCTGCCCGCTTTCCAGTGCGCCCATCGGCGTGTCAAAGTTGCCGGGTGTCACACTCAGGCAACGCACATTTTTCTCGCCAAAGCGTGCGGCATCGGTCTTAGCAAACCAAATTACAAAATGCTTGCTGATGGCGTAGGCCAGACCCGGGCGGGCGTCCTTAGGGGCGATGCCTGCCCGCGCCACCAGCTTTTTGATGAATTTTTCACGGTCGGTGCGCGCCAGCTTGTACGCACCCTTAGGCATGACAAACTGCGGGGCAAGGTAGGCGCTCATGCTGGAGGTGTCGATTACACAGCCGCCCGGTGCCATGACCTCATAAAAGGCATCGTTGATATTCACCGTGCCCAGCGCATTGCCGCGCAAAATCTTTTCAGCATCGCCCATGTGAGGACTGAGGCCCGCAATGTGCAATACCGCTTTTACTTCGCCGCATTCGGCGGCGTGTTTGGCCAGCGCAAAACAGCTTTCACGGTCGGAAACATCACAGCTGAACGCCTCAGCCTCGCCGCCTGCACTGCGTAGATCGTTGACTGCCTTTTCCAGCTTGGACGCCGTGCGCCCCACCAAAATTGTGTAATATCCTTCTTCACAGACGAGCTTCGCCGTGGCAAGCCCCATGCCGCTGCCGCCGCCTGTGATAACACAAACTTTCTTCATGCGATTTTTCCCTCCTGCTTGAGCCAAACCGCCAAATCATGCAGTGTTTCCTTGTAGGGACGCGGGGCAAAGCCAAGCTCATTTTTTGCCTTGGAGCATTCAAAATGGTTGTTGCGCTCCAGATTGTAAACGGCAAACTCAGTCAGTACAGCAGGCTTACCGGTCTTGGAGGCGCGTGCCTCCATCAGCTTGGCGGCAAAATGGGCAAGCGACAGCGGCAGGTAAAACAGACAGCCGCGGCAGCCGGTTTCTGCCTTCAGCATTTCGCAGAGTTCATTCAGCGAAACCTCGTCATTGGAAAGGATGTAGCACTCGCCCTTGCGCCCACGGTCAGCGGCGGCAATCGTACCGGCGGCCAGATCGCGCACATCGACAAGATTGAACGAGCCCTGCATACCGATGGGCATTTCACCGTTCAGGATCTGGATCAGCGTGCGGGTCGTCTGCCCGATGGCGGGGTCGTTGGGGCCAAGAATACCGCTGGGATGCACCACGCAGGCATTCAGCCCGTCAGCGGCGGCGTCCAGCACCTTCTGGGTCGCCATTGCCTTGCTGCGGCTGTACCAGCCGACCACGCGATTGTCATCGTAGGGAACAAAGCTGTATACCTCGCGGATGCTCTCGCCCTTAGGCAGCTCAGGGATGGCGCCGGTGCTGGAAACATAGACGAACTTTTTGCACTCAGGGTGACTTTTGGCGGCGTTCAGCATGTTTTCGGTGCCGCCCACATTGATGGCGATCAGCTTTTCACTATAATTCGGGTTGATCGTCACCATACTTGCGCAGTGGATGCAGACGGTCTGGGTGCCCGGTTCCACGGCAAAGAATTTCTCGCAGTCCTCGGCACTGCAGAGGTCGCCCTCAAAGATTTCGACGGCCTTCGGCACAAATTTTACGGCGGGGTCGCCCTTCAGCACAAAAGCACGCACAGCATCACCACGCTCCAAAAGCTGTGCGCAGACATTAGTGCCCATAAATCCGGCAGCACCGGTGACAAGATAGATGGTTTTCATAGCTGTATCCTCCGTTTTCCCGTAGGTTGTTTTTTGTTTCGATGCTCCTAAGGATACACCGCCAAAATAAACCTTTGGTAAACGGGAAGGTTTATCTTCCGTTTATCTTTGCGCTGTACTATAATAGAACTAAGGCAATACCGCATAATTCTAAGTGCCGATACGGCGAGCGAGGTGCGGCAGCTGCTAAGCCAAAAGCGCAGATAATA